>Ga0310690_10011641_pt1 | contig 10841 bp, 11 predicted proteins | sample AusTroGonzalo_MG_2_FD_207661 | JGI IMG/M metagenome (GOLD analysis project Ga0310690, IMG submission 207661) | Bovine rumen microbial communities from tropical cattle in Woodstock, Queensland, Australia - Gonzalo_04 (v2) (version 2) | ecosystem: Host-associated > Mammals > Digestive system >...
TCCGTTGGTATTGTATGTGGAGCCGGACAATATGTGTTAGCCTTGATTATGAGTGTTGTTGTTGATTTCCTACTGACTATCTTATCAAATTTAGATGTTATGTTTGTTAAAATTTTACTCATTGTGAAATGTGATAAAACAACAGATACGGAAAGTTTGGAAAAAGATATCAGACAGGAAGTGAAACTGTTGAAAACGAAAAGTAAACAAGTTACCAAAGATGGTGCAGAAATGATATTTGAATTCGTTCCTAAAAAGGGAACAGACGTCTCAAAAATGTTGCAAAACAAAAAAGAAATAAAGGAATTTCACATTATTTCAAACAATTAAGATGTGGCTCAATGATAAGGCGTCCACGAACATATTTGGAAAAAGACACTTGCTCTAAATTTTCCAATCTTAATAATCTTGCGATATAATCTGGAAGGCAGCTATTGTATTTAACTTCTAAGATGCAGAAACTGGAATCAATGATACCTTTTCCATTTGTTTCTATTATACCTAAAGAGGTTTCGTTCTTAGAGGCTGTAATATTTGTATCTAAAGTTACTCGAATATTAAAATCTTGGTCAACGAAAGCTGTTCTGTCATAATTTATGACAATTTTAGGTTGTAGCAGTTCTGTTTTTTGTAAAGAGTAAAAATCTTCAATGATTTTTTCTTTTGAGCGAAAGTTTTGACATATCAATGCGTTAGCTTTTTTATGGTCAAGACAAATAAATTCTTTTCTTTTCATACTAAAACAAGATTCTTTGCACTCTAATTTAAGTTTGTTCATTTCGTGATTATAACAACGAATTCTATATTTTTTACGATAAGGTAACCCTTCAACACTTTCCATTAAAAAACGGTCATCATATGTGTCAAAATATAAACTGCTGATATGATAAGTATCTCCTAGTGAGTGGCAATCACAAGGTAATATTGAAAGCAAAAGGTTCTTTAAGTGGACCATTTGTTCATAATTGCAAATATATTTCTGTTCGTGTCTAAAAAAGTTCTTCATATCACACTTCATTTTTAAGAGGAATTTTTTTCAAAAACAGCCTCAATTGTTTGCGGTTTATCAATATTGATTTGTAATTGTTTTGTATCGTATTTTTTACCATTGATAATCCAGCCTTTGAAATCATATCCGTCAAATACTTCAACATCTAAAGAAATCGGATAGTCCGAAAAATATTTTCCAAGATATTCTTCTTTGGCCCCTAAGATTAAAGTATTTAATAAAACCCGCCCACCATCAGATAAACTTGGGATTTTATGTATTTGAATTAAATCACCCTTCAGATTCAAATAGTTTTTCATATATGGCATAATGACATTGAATCTATTTTTGTAAAAATCACGAATCACATTGATTTTTGCCATATAGTCATTTTTCGTATAATCTTCAGTTTGAAATCGACGAAAGTTAGAAACCATGAAGTCTGAATATTTCTTTGTAATTTCATCTATTAATTTGTTTATTTTTTGCGAGTCAAAATAATAGTTTGCAATATCTTGAAAAGCAATGAAACAAGCTTGCTGTAAAGTATCATTTTTCATGAGTGTTTTGTATATCTGTGGAAATTTAAGACCTTTTCCACCTTCTTCTGGAGGTGGATCAAGCTCTAAATCATGTAACAACCAAAAATATTTATCAAATTTTTTATTGTAATATATCACTGAATTCCATTTTAAAACCGTCCAATCACTTTTATTGTCATAAATATTTATATTTGTTTCATCACAAAATGTTGAAATATCTACTTTATGAATTTTACCGCTTTTTAAATTTTTTATAAAAGAAATGTGATTATTATCATCTGTTTGACCATCCTTAATTAAGGCAAAGTCAGTGACTTTTTGCTGAAAATAATCAGATAAAAAGCTTTCATTTATTTCAGGTGTTAAAACATAGACACCCCAATATTCACCATTTAAAAAAAGTATTACAAAATCTTGAGGCGCATATACAATTCCTTTTCGGTTCTTAAAAAGTTCATACAGTAAGAACTCTGAGATTTTTGTCCGCTCGGAATCATTGCTTCCACCATCTTTTAAAAGCCATCTTTTGCCGGAAGTCTTCAGTTCAAATTTGAAAGATTTTTGAGGTGAGTGTCTGGAATACCCCCCATTAATTTTAATTTGAATATCATCAGAGGTTTCTAAAACATGCTGCAAATTAAAAATATTGAGATAAGCAGGACGAGCCCATTCCCTTCCACGTGCCCAATAGTTCATATGCTCTTCTTGATATTTATTGTTCCTATTATTCATATCCCAAAGTTTTCCTGTGATATAAATTCCTTTTTCATAATCAAATAAATTATCAGGATCGGTGATAATTGAAACAACAGGAATATCCTTGTATCCGTTTTTGTTTTGAAAACCAACGAAGTAGGAATAATTACTGATATTACCTACGGCACCATCTTTTTGACGTATGGCAGTTGCCCTGACAATCGTCGCCTTATCGATTTTAAAATTTGGAATATATACACGTCTGTTAGCCGATATATTTTCAATGTTAGCATATTTGTTTGGGGTAGGTGAATTGTCTTTTATTTCAATCGGCCCTTTGTATTTTAAAGAGTTTTTATTTGGCGCTGAAGAATCCAGTGTGTAGAAAATATCAAATCCTTTGGGTGCCGAAAGCTGAAGCAAAAAAGAATCATTATAAAAACCTGATTGATAATTCGCAGTTACATTTATATCAGGCAGGAACTTTGTTTTTGTTTCTTTGGAAAAGAAATTTCTTTTTAATGGACTGGGCTTTCTTTGCTTATAAATACTGGTTAAAGGAAGTCTTGAATACGACATATCACATTTAAGGGTTTGAGGAATTTTTACTTTATCTAAAATTTTTCCGTTTTTATCCGAAAGATAAAGATTTTCCCCATTTCTTAAAGCAAAGTTAGTATATAAATATTTATCATCCATTGTTGCATTTTGGGGTTTTTGACCGGCCCAAAGAAGGTAATATTGTTTAGGATGAAGTATTGTTCCATCCGGAAATGTAAATTTATCCAGCTGTTTTTTTGAATCAGAAAGTTTAAAACCGGATATATCAAAATCAGAATTTGAAGAGTTGTAAATTTCTATATAATCGGGGAAGTCGCCAACATTATCATATATAATCGAATTATTGCAGGAACAAACCTCATTCAAGCTGACAAGATATTGATTTGGTGTCAGTGAAGAGATTACAAAAGCAAATATTAATAAGAAAATACCTATTTTCAATGTCTCGTCTCCGAAAAAAATTGTACGATATTATAAAAAAAATACTATTTAAAAACTTATTTTATACCCAAATCTCACTAAGAGTAGAGCGACATTAAATGAAATTTTTGGTTAATAAAATTAAAATATCAATTGGAATTTGTTTGTAAAATTGTAACCTTATCAATGTGGTCGCAATATTGTTGCGATGCTGAATTTACGAAAGGAAAAAATATGTTAAACACAATTTGTTATTGGTTGGTTGTTGTTGGTGCATTAAACTATGGTTTAATGGCTTTCGGTTATAACTTTTTGGAGAAATTGCCGGCAAATATCGGTCAAATTGTATCTATTGCGATTGCTGTTGCTGCGCTTCTCACTATTTTTGCAAAATTGAAAAAGTAATTAAGATCAATTTCATTTAAAAAAGCTCGGTCTTATGCCGAGCTTTTTGATTTTGTTTCAAGTCTTTTTAGTTTTGAGCCTTATTTCTTAAAAATTCTTCTTTAGCTCTTTTCAGATGTTGCATAAAATCTTCATTAGCATGCAATCTGTTCACAAGTGCTGAAGTAATTATTCTTGCATCATTAACATCACTTTGGAAATGAAAGCCCACAATAACGCGACTTTCGCCATATTCAAAACCACGTTTTAAAATTTCATCTTGCCTTTCAGGGTTAATTTCAGCCAAAACAAGAGCAATACCCCATCCCATAGTGGTGTGTCCTGAAGGGTAAGAAGAGTTTGTTCTTAATTTTTCTTCATCTTCGGGAATGGGTGTCGGCTCGTTAAATTGCACAAAAGGTCTCATACGCATTACGCGTTCTTTTGCCAAATCTTTACAAACATATGTTGTTGCAAGCAAACGCTCCAAAAGAGTATATATTTCAGGGGTTCTTTCTTGAGAAATGATTACCCCAAAAGGTTCTGAATATATTTTTGAAAAATATTCCAAAGAGTGTTTAGCATCTTCCACCGCTTGCTTGCCACGCTCAGTGTTGCGCATGGTTTTCCCCCATTGATAGCGCTGCCAATCATTATAAAAAGAAGCATCCATTGGCTTTGGCGGTAACGGAAGAAAGCTTGCGCCAGTTGAAATTTCACCTTCGGTTAAGAAAGGGGTAACTTCTGCATGACATTTCATGCAAAAGAAAATTGAAAAAACAAACAAGGCGAAAAATATCTTTTTCATCAAAAAATCCTTCATAGAATAAACACCTTAAGAGATTAATAAAAAAAACACGAGAGTCAATATCGATTCTCAAAATAAGGCACAATCAAAAGATATGTAATGTGTCTATTGCTATACTGTAACAAACCATTATGCAATGTGTTTGATGACTTTTGCCGGATTGCCAACAGCAACAGAATTTGCCGGAATACTTTTTACGACCACACTGCCAGCGCCAATCACGGAATTATCTCCGATTGTAACGCCCTGAAGAATGATGCTGTTTGCGCCAACCCACACATTTTTGCCAATTTTAACCGGTTTTGGCGTGGCATTAATGCGTGTTTTAGGGTTAATGTCGTGGTTTAAGGTTGCAATGGTCACGTTGCAGCCTAACATTGAGTGATCTCCGATTTCAATACCGCCGTTATCTTGAAAATGACAACACGAGTTAATAAAAACCATTTTGCCGAGTTTTGTGTTTTTTCCAAACTCGGTATAAAATGGCGGAATAATCATGCAAGTGTCATCAATTTTACTGTCAGTCAGTTTTGAAAACAATTCTCTCACTTTTTCATGGGTATGATATTTATTGTTCATTTCCATGGTAATTTTTTGGGCTTCAATACCATAATCGTAAAAAGCCCGCATAAGTTCTGTGCCCATAATCATCGGGGTTTGTTTTTTCATCAATTTTCTGATTTCCGCAACACTCATTTTGGACTGCATTTTTTATTCCTCTCATAAACTCGTTGCTTCACGGCAAACTGAAAACATTGTAAACATTAGTGTTTAAAGAATAGTTTCTCTTTTTAAAAAAATATCTGCCGGCAAAGAAAGTTTAATGAAAGATTTTTGAATTAATGTTGAAAAAATTTTTTTTTGTGTTTAAAGTAGAGTTCTAATTCATGGAGAAAAAATATGAACAACTTATCAGAAAAACGTTATGTCGGAACATCCGTTTACGGTTTGAGAATGCCGATTATTACGGAAGGTGCGGATATAGCCGATATCATAACAAAAACAATTATTTCGGCCCAAGATGCCCTTTATCAGCCGATTTCACTTAATGACAAAGACATTGTGGCAGTAACAGAGTCGTTTTTAGCTCGTTCACAGGGCAACTATATAAGATTGCAAGACATTGCCGATGATGTTTCTCAAAAATTTCCGACGGGCGATGTGGCTGTTGCATTTCCGATTTTATCGCGCAACAGGTTTGCAAAAATTTTAGAGGGAATTGCAAAAGGTGTAAAGGGGAAGGTTTATGTTTGCCTTTCATATCCGTCGGACGAAGTCGGAAACGCCGTTATGGATGAAGACGCTCTCTTTAATTCTGATATAAATCCTTACACAGATGTTCTCACAAAAAAAATGTTTCGTGAAAAATTCGGAGTTTTCCGTCATCCGATAACCGGAACGGATTACATAGAGCTGTATGAAAGCGTTTCCGATAAAATTGAAGTTGTTTTGCTCAACAATCCGAAAGATATATTAAAATATACAAATCAAGTTATTGTTTCAAGCATTCATGTCAGACAAAGACAAAAGAAGATATTAGAAAATGCCGGCGCAAAAGCTTATACATTAGATGAAATATGCAACACTCCGTCAGATAAAAGAGGGTGGAGCGAATATGGTGTTTTGGGCTCCAACTATTCAGATCATGACAAACTGAAACTGTTTCCGCGCGACGCAATGGAATTCTGCGAAAAGCTTCAGAAAAAACTGAAAGAACAAACAGGTAAAAATCTGGAAGTCATGGTTTATGGTGACGGTGGCTTTAAATGTCCGAAAACAAAAATTTGGGAATTTGCGGATCCGGTCGTTTCTCCCGGATACACAAGCGGCTTAAAAGGTATGCCAAATGAAATTAAAATTAAAGCGGTTGCCGATAACAACAAAGAAAATCCGGAAGATGCAATAAAAAAGGCAATCGCCGAAAAAAATAAAGGAAATGACTTTTATAAACTTGGCACCACACCGCGTCAAATAACAGATTTGCTAGGTTCTCTGTGCGACTTAACGAGTGGCTCCGGAGACAAGGGAACACCTGTTATTTTAATCAAGGGTTATTTTGATAATTATACAACAGGCAACCCGACAAAATAAGATCTAAAAATTTAAAACAAGGAGACTAATATGAGAAAAATACTGGTTTTAATGATGATGTTTGTGCCTTTTATGGCCTTTGCATCAGATGATGTTGTTGGATATTGGACAACGATTGATGATGAAACAAATACGCCCAAGAGTGTTGTTCAAATTTATGAATATCAAGGCAAGGTTTATGGGCGCGTTGTGGAATTGTTTAAAAACAAAGAGGCTGTTGCCAAACTACCGGATAGCCCATTAATTAAAGGCTTAGATGTTATTTGGGATATGGAAAAGAAAGAAAATAAATATACAGGTGGAAAAATTTTAGATCCGAAAACCGGCAAGGTTTATGCTTGTGATTTGTGGCGTGATGGCGACAAGCTGATTGTTCGCGGAAAAATTGCCTTTTTAGGGCGTAATCAAACTTGGGAGCCGAACACGACTTTTAAGCCCGAAACAACGGCAAAACCTGTTCCGAAGAAACCGCGCTTGAAGTAAGGATTTTAATAAAAAAAGCCGCCATCATGGCGGTTTTTTTATTGGCTGGGGTGAGCTTGCGGTTTTCGAGATAAAATAATGATTGTTTTTAACTTATGGGTGTCAAGAACTATAGGTTGATGTGTATGTATTAAATTTTTCTTTCTAATACGTAGTGAGGATAGTAGATGCCTGAAGCATCATATTTTTCCTCTTTAATTATTTGGAAGCCGAATTTAGTGTAAATATGCATAGCAATATCATTGCCGGCTTTCACACCGATTGTCATAGGCTCATTGTATGTATCTATCACGTGTTTAATCAACTTCTGCCCAATACCTTGATTAACATACTCCGGTAAAACATAAAGCATTTTAATTAATTTCTTTTCTTTCCAATAACTAATATAAGCTACGCTTTTCTCGTCTTTGCAATAAATGTATGTATCAAAATTCGGATATGAGTAGGTTATCACGCGCTCATAGAGTTTTTTCCAGTCATCGTCAGATAAATCATCGGTTGAACGTAACGAGCGGTCAAAAATTTTCATCAAATCAGGCCAATCAGAAACTTTGGCCTTTCTAATACAATCATCAGTCATTTCTATCCTTTTTACATTTTAGAGAGTAGTTATACCTTAAAGCAAAATCTTGAAAACCAAATAATTTATATACAATTTTACCATCTGACGAGGAAACTAACACAAATTTGGTAAAGTTTTTTTCAATTTCGCGATTTATCGCATATGCAAGCATGGCGTGGCATAATCCTTGCCGCCGGAAATTTTCTCTTACAGCAGCCCAAGAAATAAAAACAGCATCTTCACCTTCCGATAATTCGATAACTCCGGCTGCTTCTTTACCATAATATCCGATATATTTGTGGCAATTTTTTATCTGTAAATCTGCTGTTAGAGAATCTGTTAAATGGTCGTAAATCTCAGGATGATTAAATACTTCACAAGCAATTTGAGCGAAAACTTTAATGTCATCTTTATCGTTAACCTGTTTGATTTTAAATCTGCTATCCTCCGGTAAAAGTGCTGCTTGTTCGAGTAACATGGTATCTGATGTTCCATTGAATATTAAATCAGAATGTATATTTTCTAAAGAGCTTCTACGATTGGCGGCAATACTCAATGTTTGAAAAGGAAAATTTTCTTTGAAGAAATTATAATTTTCTTCCGTCACCATTTCGCAATGAGCTTTGCCGTAATAATATAACGCAGAATGATTCCACAATAAAATAAAACCATCGTCGCACTCTACAATCTTATATCCGGCAATTTGTTTTTTTTGATTGATTTCATAAAGTGTTTTTTGTAATAGATTTTTTTTCATCTAAACTCCTAATGATGAAATAGTATAAAAATAGTTTTAAATTTTAGTTACTTATGCAATATATTTAAATATTTAATAGAGTAAAAATTTAGGGTAAATGAACTAACACCTTGATTGTGTTAGATTCTTGATAAAATTAGTTCGAAGATTGTTTGGGGTAGGGCTTATTTGGTACTTAATCTTCGAACCAACTTAAATGCTTGATATAAAAAGAAAAAATCGCCATTTCTGACGATTTTTGAACTGTGGCTGGGGCGGCAGGATGGTGCGCGACATTGCCTAAAGGCAATGCTTGCTCGGTCTGCGCCTGGCGGCTTGACACCGAACCTACTTCCCCGTAGCTTCAAATTCGCTACCAAGCACAAAAAAACACAAGAAAAACCGCTCATAAAGAGCGGCTTTCTTGTGTTGGCTGGGGCGGCAGGATTCGAACCTACGAATGTCGGCACCAAAAGCCGATGCCTTACCACTTGGCGACGCCCCAACATCAATTGGTAGAAACAGACATAAAATAAAATTCTCATAAATGCAAGAACTTTTTTTAATTTTTTTCGTGTGTGTCAAAAAAATACTTGCATTTTTGAAAATTTGATATAAACTTTTGACAAATTCTATAAAGTTGTCCAATAATTAATTCCCGTATATTTATGAAAAAGGTTATTGCCTTGCTTTGCATGGCGTTTGCGGTATGTAGTGCGTATGCGCAAACAAATGAAGAGGTCGAAGAACAAGTCGATACTCTCGTAACTGTTACCCCGCAAGAAATTGCGGATGTAGATCCCGAGACTTCCTTGGACCAGCCAGCAACAAAGGCTGATATGGCAGAGTTTTCTGCGCAGCTATTGGCTTTAGGCGAAAAAATGATGGCGTCAGATGCCGTCCAACCCCAAACGCCGGTGGTTGGCAAACATCGTATCTGTCAAACCTTGGAGATTGCTCCTATTGCCGGAAAGGACAAAGATCCGAATGATGGCGGTGATGACGACCGCAATCATGATGGCAAAGCCGATAACCTGCCAGACATCGCATCTAACATCAATCTAGGTATGAACATAGGATATACGATATCGTTTGTGCCGGGAAAGATGGTCGATGGCAAATTCAAAGACAATCCCTTAGGGTTTGCCTACAACACTGGCTTCATCGCCGCTTTTGACCATCAGGATAAGTATGAGATTACATATGATTTCCTAGGCAAGTTCGGCCTTGAAACCGGCCACGATCACACGTTAGGCATTGGTGTCAACCTCCTTTTCGGCGGTGGTAAATCTGCCGGAACCTTCTTCGATTTAGATGATATTGAGGATGGAAAAGAAGGGGATAATATACAACTCGAGCCGGAAGAATACACCATGTGGTGTATGAAAACTGGTGTAGAAATACGCGTCCGCATCAATTTGTTGACGACAAACGTCAAAAATATGGACGTGTACGCGTTCGCACGATTTGTGTATTCGTTCAACCCCCAGAATGATGATGAACTGTTAAAACAGAATATCATCAATATCTGGAGCCCGGAGTCATTTAGCTCCGGAATATCCGTGGCCTATAACTTTTAATAAAACCGACCTCACAACGAGGTCGGTTTTTTCTTTTATTTTGAAGATTTTGAAGAACTGTTGCTTCCTTTTGAAGAAGATGATTCCTCTTTTTCAGATTTAGATGACGGACATTTGCATGCCATATTTTTTCTCCTTTATAAAAATTGATTTTGTTAACGTTTGAAGATATATTGCTCAAGAAAACAAAATCAACATAGCCATTTGCTATAAAAAAACATCAAAAAAAATTGCTTTGCCTCTTGCATGAGAAAAAAGTGCTTCCTATATAACCCGTTAGAAAAAGATTTTTAACAAAAAAGGAATTTGATAATGAGCAATAAAGTTATTGGTATTGACCTTGGTACAACAAACTCCTGCTTTGCCGTTATGGAAGGCAAAGATGCTAAGGTTTTGGAAAACTCCGAAGGTGCAAGAACAACACCTTCAATGGTTGCTTTTACGGATAATGAACGTTTGGTCGGTGCAGCTGCAAAACGTCAGGCCGTAACAAACCCTGAAAACACGTTGTTTGCCATTAAACGTTTAATCGGTCGTAGATTTGATTCTGCCGAAGTTCAAAAAGACAAAGCAACGGCTCCATTTAAGATTATTTCCGGCGATAACGGTGATGCTTGGGTTGAAGTGAAGGGCGAAAAATATGCTCCGTCTCAAATTTCAGCTATTGTTTTGCAGAAAATTAAAGAATATGCCGAAGCTTATTTGGGCGAAAAAATCGAAAAGGCTGTGATTACCGTTCCGGCATATTTTAACGACTCACAGCGTCAGGCAACAAAAGATGCCGGTAAAATTGCTGGTTTAGATGTTTTGCGTATTATCAACGAGCCGACAGCTGCCGCACTTGCTTACGGTATGGATAAGAAAGCTTCCGGTACAATCGCTGTTTATGACCTTGGCGGTGGTACGTTTGATATTTCTATTTTGGAAATCGGTGACGGTGTTTTTGAAGTGAAGTCAACAAACGGTGATACGTTCCTCGGTGGTGAAGAT
>Ga0310690_10011642_pt1 | contig 10840 bp, 9 predicted proteins | sample AusTroGonzalo_MG_2_FD_207661 | JGI IMG/M metagenome (GOLD analysis project Ga0310690, IMG submission 207661) | Bovine rumen microbial communities from tropical cattle in Woodstock, Queensland, Australia - Gonzalo_04 (v2) (version 2) | ecosystem: Host-associated > Mammals > Digestive system >...
GCTTGGCAGAACCTTTGCAGCTTAATTTGACAAGGGATATTATCAAAATAAAATCCGTAAAATTTGAAGCAGTGAAAGAGGACAATGTCGGCTATATTCGTATTAACTCTTTCAGCGAAAAAACTTCTGCCGATACTTTGAATGCTTTGAAAACGATAAATAAGGAATTGGAAGGTAAGCAAATCGGTTACATTTTGGATTTGCGTAATAATCCGGGCGGATTGTTGGAACAGGGTATTGCCGTTGCGGATATGTTCCTTAACAGCGGGGAGATTGTTTCCACTCGTTCCCGTAATCCCGAAGATACAACCAGATTCGTAGCTAAAGAAGGTGATGAAATAAACGGTTTGCCTTTGGTGGTGTTGATTAACTCCGGTTCTGCTTCCGCTTCGGAGATTGTTTCGGGTGCTTTGCAAGATCATCACAGGGCGGTTATTGTCGGAACAAGGTCTTTCGGTAAAGGCTCCGTACAAACTATTTTGCCCATTACCGGTTACGGTGCAATCCGTATTACTACCGCAAGGTATTATACTCCGTCGGGTGTGTCCATTCAATCGGAAGGTATTGTTCCCGATGTCGTTGTTCATCAATCAAAGGTTGAACAAATTGATAAAGCGGCTTCTTTCAGCGAATCCAGCTTTGCCAATGCCTTAAGCAACGATTCCAAAAAAGCGGATAAGAAAGAACAAAAATCCGATAAAGAAGTTAAAATTGTTGATAAAGATAAGGATTATCAGCTGGCAAGGGCTATTGATATATTGAAAGCCATATCCGTATATCAACAAGCGGATATTCCTTCCTTTGTTGCCAAAAACAAAAAGGTTGAAGCAAAAGCGGAAGTCAAAACCGATACTCCCGCGGCGGCGGTGAAACCTGCTACTTCTTCGGTAAATACGGATAAAGCTCCCGCCAAAGATGATAAGGCTAAGGCAGCACCAGCGGCAAATAAACCCGCAAATAAACCTGCTACCGCTCCCGCAACAAAAAAGACAGCTCCTGCTGCTAAAACTCCGGCTAAGGCAAAGGATAAAAAATAGATGGTTACGGCTGTTCAGGGTTATCGCTTGAATGCGGGAATCGTTGTTATCAATGACGATAAGCAAATACTTTTGTGTGAGCGAAAAGACGTAAAAGGTGCTTGGCAAATGCCTCAAGGCGGTATTGAAGACGGAGAAACGCCTGTTTCGGCAGGCTTGCGGGAATTGTACGAAGAAACCGGAATACGGGCTAATCCCGAAGATGTGCTTGCCGAAACAAAAGATTGGCTGTTTTATGATTTTCCGCCTAACACTTTTGCTTGGAGAGATGATTATAAAGGGCAACAGCAAAAATGGATTTTGGTACGTTTTAAAGGCAGTGATAAGGACATAAACTTATCTGCCGTTGATGAGGAGTTTGCAGCGTGGAAGTGGGCATCCGATACGGAAGTAACAGAAAGTATAGTGCCTTTTAAACGTCCTGTTTATGAACGGGTTATAAGGGAGTTCGCCGACTTTTTACATTAAATCGCTTTACAAAAAATAAAATTTGTTTATAGTGATTCTTAAAGTTTGATTGTTTTTCTACACCTTATTTTGTTAAGGTGCGTTTTTTTTGGAGAAGTATTATGGATGAAAAGGTTTTGATGACTAAAGAAGGTTTTACAACTTTGCATGATGAGTTGATGACCTTGAAAACAAAAGACCGAAAAGAAATTATCGCAGCTATTGAGGAGGCAAGGGCTCAAGGAGATTTGTCCGAAAATGCCGAATATCAGGCGGCGAAAGAAAAACAATCTTTTGTGGAAGGCAGGATTGCCGAATTGGAAGATGTAACGGGCAGGGCTCAAATTATTGATATTGCCTCTTTATCCGGTGATAAGGTTATTTTCGGTGCAACGGTAACCCTTGCAGATGAAGAAACGGGTGATGAAACTTATTACAAAATCGTCGGTAAGTATGAAGCCGATATAAGTAAACGCCTTATTTCCATAGAGTCTCCGATTGCCAGAGCAATGATAGGACATAAGGTTGATGATGAAATCGTGGTGAAAGCTCCCGGCGGAGATAAAAACTACGTTATTTTGTCCATAGAGTTTAAATAATTGTTGTTTGTAAGAGCCTTATTCCGTTCGGCAACTTTGAATTTTAAAAAAGTTTAAAGGTATTTGAAAAAATCCTTGCAGTCGGTTAAAGAATAGGATATAAGCTCTTACCATAGTGCCTGGGTAGCTCAGTCGGTAGAGCAGGGGACTGAAAATCCCCGTGTCGGCGGTTCGATTCCGTCCCCAGGCACCATTTTTATACATATTCTTCTTGTCGTGTTTGATGGAAATTACCACAAAATCCCCTTTTACCGAAAAATAACGGACTTTCGGTGAGATAGCCGAAAGACTGTTTTTTTAGTTTATCTGAAATGAAAAGAAAGGAATTTATTTCCGCCGTTGCAGGCTGTTATTGCGTCCGATGGTGAAACCGGATATTTGCCGTTGCCGTAAGCAAAGTATGTGGTACTGTCGCTGACTCCGTCAAATACACCGCTATCTCCCCAATAGGCTGTTAATAAATCCACACAAGTTTCTGCAGGTAAGTTCCTGTCTGTTACTGCTGTTTTAAGGAAAAAATAAGTACCGTCGCTTCCGCTTTCCAAAGTAATGGAGCTTCCAAAGGGGTTGGCAAAATCATTTGCACTCAATTTGCCCGACTTTATCATATTTTCGGCACTGATACCTGTGTAAATACCCTTGTAAACGGATCTTGCACGTGTGGCAACAAGGTTGATTCTTTCCATCAGTAAATTAGTTTTATAACTTTGCATTGCCATAGAATAACCTGCTATACCGCCTGCGGACAAAACGCCGACTATCGCAAGTACGCCAAGCATCTCAATCATGCTTCTGCCGTTTTGAGTAACTTTTTTGCGGTAATCTAACATGTCTCAACTCCTTTATTTTTAAAAAAGTAACAAAAATAAAATCTCCGAAAACGGAGACTGGAAGCTGAAAACTAATTTCGCAAGTTAGTGCGGCATATTAACCGCATTGGTCTATTTTACCGCCTTCCAGCCGCAAACAACGACTGAAAGTGTGCAAAATTAACGTCTTTACACTTTTAAAGACGTGCGAAAGAGGTTTTCAGACCCCATATCGGATTATTCCTTCCGATACGTTTTCAGGATATTTTAATGCTGATTAAAAATCAAGCGGATTGTTATAAAATCCGCTGATTCTTTACTAAATGAAAATGCCTTGTAATTTAATCTTTTTGCATTGCCGCCTTTACAAATGCCGTGAAAAGGGCGTGAGGGGCAAACGGTCTGGACTTAAATTCGGGGTGGAACTGAACACCGATAAAGAACGGGTGATTGGTAAGTTCTATAATCTCCGGCAAAATGCCGTCGGGAGATTTACCCGATATTACATAGCCTTTTTCATTTAAAGCCGCTTCAAAAGATATATCCATTTCGTAACGGTGGCGGTGGCGTTCGTATATTAAATCCTGTCCGTAAACTCTGTCCGCCAAAGTTCCTTTGGTAATACGGCAAGGATAAGCACCAAGCCTTAACGTGCCGCCTTTGTTTGTTTTCGCCGTGCGGATTTGCTTTTGTCCGTCCTTTTCCCATTCATTCATTAAAGAGATGATAGGCGTGCAGTTTTCCGCAAATTCGCCGGAGTTGGCATCGGCGATTCCCAAGACGTTACGGGCGGCTTCTATTGCCATACTTTGCATACCGAGGCATATACCCAAACAAGGTACTTTGTTTTTGCGAGCATAGGTAATTGCGTTAATTTTACCTTCCACACCGCGAGAGCCGAAACCTCCCGGTATAAGAATCGCTTTAAAGTTTTTCAATCTGTCGGCAATTTCCGATTCGGATATACCTTCCAAAGTTTCGGATTCTATCCAAGAAAGATTTACTTTCACTTTGTTGGCAAGACCTGCATGCAATAAAGCCTCATTCAAAGATTTATAAGCGTCTTGCAAACCGCAATACTTGCCGACAATGGCAATTTCCACACTGTCTTTGCGACTATCCAAAATGTGTTCTATTTCTTGCCATTTGGACAAGTCGGGTTCTTTTGCCGTCTCTGACATATTAAAGTGGGCAAGTACCCTGTTATCCAAGCCTTCTTTATGATAAACAAGAGGTATCTTGTAAATGTTGTCAACGTTTAAAGCAGTAATTACATCTTCTGGCTTTACGTTGCAGAAAAGGGCGAGCTTACTTCTTTCCGATTGCGACATAATGCTGATACTGCGGCAAAGAATCATATCCGCCTGAATGCCGGCTTCCAGCAAAGTTTTAATGGAGTGCTGTGTCGGTTTTGTCTTTAACTCTCCCGCCGCTTCAATGTAAGGAAGAAGGGTTAAATGCACAAACAAAGAGTTTTCTCTGCCGACATCATTGGCAAATTGACGTATTGCCTCAAGGAAAATTAAGCCCTCTATATCACCGACCGTACCGCCTATCTCACAAATGACAAAGTCTTCATCTGTAAGGTCTGCCGAAATAAAACGTTTAATCTCATCAGTAACGTGGGGAATCGCCTGTACCGTGCCGCCAAGGTAATCACCTCGTCTTTCATTCATCAGTACGTTATAATAGATTCGCCCGCCGGAAATGCTGTCCGTTTTCTTTAAGGATTCGCCGACAAAACGCTCGTAATGCCCAAGGTCAAGGTCTGTTTCCGCACCGTCGTCCGTAACAAAAACTTCGCCGTGTTGGTGGGGAGACATGGTGCCGGGGTCTATATTCAAATAAGGGTCAAGTTTGCGGTTGCGTACCTTATAACCGCGTGCCTTCAACAAAGCACCTATACAAGCAGAAGCAATGCCTTTGCCCAAAGAAGAAACAACGCCACCCGTTACGAATATAAATTTTGTCATTTGATTACCCCATTACATTAGCATAATGGAACTTCTTTTTAGAGTAAAAAAAGGTGTTTGGCAAGAGGTATTTGTAATTAACCCACCTTAAAATTATCTTAAAAGCATTTTTACTTTTTAGGACAGTATGACGAATCGTTTGCCGAAAATGTTTTGCTTTAAAAAGTTATTTGTGTTACTATCTTTAAGATGTTGTTTTTATAAGGGGATAGTTATGGCGGAAAATATCGTATCAAAAACGGATAACGTTGCTCGGCAAGAGCCTAAAAAACGTCCGGTCGAGGTGGCAAATGAGTATGCGGAAGGCTTGTTTTCCGGGCTGCTTGTTTGGGATGACAGCGGCAGGGGCTTGCTTTATGACTATATGACAGCTGCGAATCCGACACAAAGAGATGAACTTGCCGCCTTGCTGATTGATATTTTAAAAAATTATGCCGATACTCCCGATAAAAAAGGCAATATGAAGCACGATAAGTACTATAATTTAAAAATTGCCGCCATGGAAAAGCGTCTTTCCAATTTCAAACTTGATGACGGTACGGAGTTTTTTACTTTTGCTTTGCGGAATAATCCCGAACTTGCTTTGTTTGTGGTGCAAAAGTTTAACGATACATACGGTTATTTGAATGTTCCCGACGTTATTTCTTATTTTCGTTACAAGGATATGCCGACAAATAAACAAAGGCGTAATTTGTTGGCAAAAGGACAAGATGTTCCTACTGTTTTTGATGTGCCCGCGGTCAGGAGACTTACGGACGAAAACAACCGCTTTTTTGATTTTGATGTAAAGGCGGCATGTCGTGGTTTGGAAAGTGATGAAAAGTTTGCTTTAATGCGAGCCGTTGTTCTTTCAAATGCGGCGAGTGTGTTGGCACAAAGACTCGGCAAAGGTACGGCGGCGCCCAAACACGTCAACGCTTTCAAAAGGCTTGTTGCCAATTATCCCGATATTTTGGATATGCCTGTTGATGAGAGCGGAAAAACGGCCGAATCTTTGCTTTTCGGGCTTAACGACAAACATTTGAAGCTGTTCTTTAATCGTCCCGTTAAAATGGAAAGGCTGAAAATTAAAGACGGAATGCAAAAGACGGAGTACAGCGGTTACACCATTGCACCGGAGGAGTTTTTGGCTCGTTCTTTAAGATACGGGGATAAAGCCGTAAAGATGGTTGTTACAAAGACCTCCGATGTTTTTACCGATAAGAAAAGACAACGGGAACAGATTGAAAATACGGCTTTGATTGCTGCCGATAATCCCGAATATATGGAAGTGATTACCAAAACTTTTGACTTCAGCTCCGCTTATGAAGGAAAAGACAGACTCTTTCCCTTGGTAATCAAGGAAGCAAGGCAGTGTGGGGTAAGTGCATTTGCTCATGCGGTTTGTTTGGCTTTGGACAGGCAACAACCCGTGTACCGCAATAAATCTTTGGATTTCATAGAAGAATCTTTTTGGCAAAGGTCTTTTTGCGGAAGAAGTAGGAGTTTTGAAGCACTTGCGGAAGCTAAAATCCTGCGTCATTACGAAAGAATAAGGTAGCCTGAGGCGATGTTTTTTAATGCTTAATTGTTACAAAATTGTGTAATTTAAGCGTGTTTTTCCTTAATTTATATATTTTTCAAAATGTTAAAGTTTTTTTACAAAGATGAAATATGGCTGGTTTTTGGCAGAAAATAAGGACTTTTTGGGTGTTTTGGTGATGTGTAAAAGTTTTTGCCTTTTTACGGGTATTACTTTATTCTGTAAGTATAGAGCGGGGCAGTAAGTGCCTTTATCTTAAAGTTCTTTGGGCGGTACTTTCCCGCTTGGTTTGTAGTTATTTTGGCAGTGATTGATTCCTGCGAGGATTTTATGGAGGTTAAAATGTTAAAGTTTTTGAAAGTTTTTGCTCTTGCAGCTTTTGTTGTTTTGGTTTTCTCGGCTGATGCCATGGCAGCAGACGGTACAACGGTTTTTGATATCATTATCAAAAAGGGTATGGATTTGTTCAAAGAAATTCGTACGGTTGTGTTCGTGTTGGGTGGCTTCGGTTTGGTAGGCTTGGCTGTTGCTTCAATTTTCGGCCGTCCGATGTGGAAGTGGTTTGCATTCCTTGCTTTGGGCTTGGTCGTTATTGCGGTTGCCGGTGCTATTATCAGTTACTTCGGTGGTAAGGATACCGGTGGTAGCAGAATCAACACGCAGGATACTCTTACTGAGTCGTAGCCGAGTGTTTTGGCAAAAGGGTAAGGTTGCCTCAACCTTACCTGGAGCTGAAAAAGGTTTAAAAAGTGTCGTCGCGTTATGCGGCGACATTTTTTATTGCAGATAAAAAATACGATAGGGAATAACCATTCCCTGTCTGTTTATTGTCAACGATTGTTTTTCAGCAGGTTTGCTTTTTGTCTTGCCCAATCACGATCTTTTTCGGTTTGGCGTTTGTCATACAGATTTTTACCGGTTGCCAAAGCTATTTCCAGTTTGGCTATGCCTTTATCATTAAAATATAAAGCAACGGGAATGATGGTGTAACCTTTGCGTGCAGCGGCACCCGTAAGTCTTTTCACTTCTTTTTTATGCAAAAGCAAAGCACGTGGACGTGTCGGCTTGTGTCCGAAAAACGTTGCGTTGGGGTTTTCCTGAATGGTAGCGTTTATCAAATACAAGTTGCCGTCGTCCTCCACAGAGACATACGCTTCCGATATGCTGGCTTTACCAAGCCTTAAAGACTTTACTTCCGAGCCGGTAAGAACAAGCCCCGCTTCAAACTTTTCTTCCAAAAAGTAATTAAAAGAGGCTTTCTTATTAACGGCGATTCTGCCTGTATTTATCATTTTTGCGTTAGACATAAGGCTTTCCTTTAATCTTTTAATGCCGTATCCAATGCGATTTTTACTTTGCTTTTTGAGGATTCGCTTATTTCACACAAAGGTAATCTTACCTTTTCGGAACAAAGACCCAATAAAGATAACGCATATTTGCATGGTGCGGGATTCGTTTCACAAAACAAAGCCTCATTTAAAGCTGCCAATTTGTCGTGATATTTTTGTGCGGAAGTGTAGTCTTTGTCTTTTATGGCATTGAACATTAACGCAGATATATCAGGGCAAACGTTGGAGGTTACCGATACACAACCCATTCCGCCCATGGCACAAAAAGCCAAAGCCGTATCATCATTACCGGAAAGCAAAGAAAAGTCCTCTTTTATACCCATGGTTTTTAATTTGGCGGGTCTTTCCAGTTTGCCGCTTGCGTCTTTTAATCCGACTATACGAGGCAGTGCGGATAATCTGTAAACGGTTTCACAAGATAAATCAACTCCGGTTCGGGACGGGACATTGTAAAGAAGAACGGGTAAATCGGCAGAATCGTGTACTGCCTTGTAATGTCTGAACAAACCTTCTTGTGTCGGTTTATTATAGTAGGGTGTTACGATTAAGACTCCGTTTGCACCCAATTTGGAAATTTTGTTTACCGTATCAATGGTTTTTGCCGTGTTATTACTGCCTGCACCGGCTATTACGGGGACTCTTCCCTTTGCCGTTTTTATACAACATTCCACCAAGGCTAAATGTTCATCTTCACTTAAAGCAGGTGTTTCACCCGTGGTTCCGCAAGGAACAAGCCCGCCGACTCCGCCGTTTATTTGGCGTTCTATCAGTTGTTCATAAGTTGCAAAATCAACCTTTCCGCTTTCATCAAAAGGGGTAATCAAAGCGGTAAATAACCCCGTAAATAAAGGCTTCATTTTTCTTTCTCCGATTATTGCCTTACAACATTAAAATTCAAATTAACGCGGTAAGTATACGTTCATAAGCCTTTATATTCAAATAAAATCATAGCCATATCATCAGCAGGAGGTGCATTTTTGCAAAAATCGTTTATTTCATTGCATATTATGTTTAAATTTGTTTCGGCAGGTTGCTCGGAATCCAAAGGTTGTAATATCTCCACCAGCTTTTCTTCCGTAAACTGCTCATCTTCGGGATTTACGGCATCGGTTACGCCATCGGTGTAAAGCAACAGCATATCTCCCTTTTCCAAAGTGAAAGAATCCTGTTTGAAATCAAAGTTAGGCTTGATTCCGAGAGCTATATTTGTCTCTGTTTTCGGGGAAGTAACTTCTCCGCCTTTGCCTACTTTTTTTATCATACCGTGTCCGGCGTCCAATAACTGTACTTCTCCGTTTTCAATGTTGATTACCAAAATCATCATTGTAACGAACATATTGTTTTTATTGTATAAAATAAGATAGTTGTTAATGTATGAGGCGATTTCTTTCGGCAAAGATGACATTGTTCCCAGCACACGGGCAAAAGCCATGGTCAGAGACATATACAAAGAAGCGGGAATACCTTTGTCTGCAACGTCTCCGATTACAATGAACAAACGTTTGTCGTCAAGCATAAAGAAGTCGTACAAGTCTCCGCCGACGTATTGTGCCGTCTTCAGATAGGAAGAGAGAGAAAATCCGACATTGTTTGCCAAAATCTTTTTATCGGGCAAAAAGCTGTTTTGAATATCGTGGGCAAAACGTATCTGGCTGTCCACTCTTTCTTTTTCGGCAGCGTTTATTTTTTCCGTTTCAACGTGGCGTTCAAGTTCTTCTTGCATAAAGATAACGTTTTTGGTCAGTTCCGCAATTTCATCTTTTCCTTGGATTTTAGGCTTGCTTCTGGTGATTCCCTGACCGCTTATACCCTTAACGTAATCGTTTAAGTCTCTTAAAGGTTTTGTAACGGAATTTGCAACGGCAAGTATAATCAACAGAATAAACAGTAAACCGACAATAATGATTGCTATTGTTCTGTACATCATTTGGTTTACCGGCTTTGTGATTATCCCCTCATCAAAGACTATACCTACGGACCAGTTAAGTCCCTTTATGGTCATATAGTTGACAAGATATTTTTTGCCGTTATTGATGAAGTAAGTGCTTCCTGCAACCTTGTACATCATTTCATCTATGATTCTGCGGGTATCTTGCGGGAAGTAACTGCTTCTGCCGGAAACATTGATACGCTTGCTGTCGGGGTGAGATATGTAAACGCCCGTGCTTTTTGCTATAATAACAATGTATTGATTCGCAACGGATATATTCATCAAGTATTTTTGCAAGTGGTCAATGGAAACATCCGCTTTTATGATAGCTACAAGTTTACCGTCCTGCATTACCGGATAAGCATAGGTTATAAAGAATTGTCCCGTAGAATAAGACAAATAGGGATCTGTCCATACGGGCTGTCCGGAATCTTTCGCCATTTTGAACCAAACGGATTCCGTGTAATCTTCCGTTGTTGCCAAGTCTGCTTTTATTATTTTACCGTCTTGATAACTTACATAAGGGGCAAGCTGTCTGTACAGCGGGCTGAATGCGATACTGAGACCGAAAATATGACCTCCTCCCATTTCATCTGCCGATATGATGCCGGAAAGGTATTCGTACATCTGTTCTTCCGTTTCCGGTCTGAATGTACGTATTCCCACCGCCGTTGTTTCCACCGCACTTTCCGTATCTCTTTTCAAGGAAGAAATTTGTCCGATTATGTTGAAAGTCAAAGACTCGGATTCCAGCTTTATTTGCTTTTCCATCAGATATTTATAATATCCCGAGCCGTACATTTGAAGCATAACGTAAAGCACACCTACACTGCTTATTAACAGCAAAACGAATCTGACGGTTATTTTCATAATTAAACTGTTTTATCCTCCGATTTTGTCAGTGTGAGTATGTTTTTATCACCGACTCTTTGATAGCTGATGTCATCTACAATTTGACTTACAAGGTATATGCCGAGTCCGCCTTTTTTACGGTGTACCAAAGGAATATCCGCTTGAGCTTCCGAGACGTGCAAAAGGGGATTAAAAGGTATTCCGTCATCTTCAAATATAAGGGTAAATGCGGATTCTTCCGTCTTTGTTTTTATGATTATGTCGTGCGGTTTGTCGTCGTTGTACGCATAATGAACTATATTGCTTAAAACCTCGTCTATCG
>Ga0310690_10011647_pt1 | contig 10838 bp, 9 predicted proteins | sample AusTroGonzalo_MG_2_FD_207661 | JGI IMG/M metagenome (GOLD analysis project Ga0310690, IMG submission 207661) | Bovine rumen microbial communities from tropical cattle in Woodstock, Queensland, Australia - Gonzalo_04 (v2) (version 2) | ecosystem: Host-associated > Mammals > Digestive system >...
CTAAATAAGCATAGATTGTTGTTTTTACTGGATTGTATAGGTTGTAATCGTGATTAATCCATATAAAGAAAAGCATGTAGCAAATAAGAAGAACCATTCTTCTGTTTGATATTGAAAAAGCATCTGTTGCTGGTTTTATGAATAATTGATTGCTTGAGTTTTTTAGTTTCTTTGTGAAGAAGAATGTACGCAAACAGTCTAAAATGTTGTATTCAGCGAAGGTTAGAATTAAAATATGATTCAAATTTCCTTGAAATGCACTCCATTCGTTATATAGTAAAAATGCAATGCTGCAAAATCCTACTATAAAAGCCCAGGTGGACCATCCTGGCTCTTTTGATTCTGTTTTGATTTCGTCAATATGTGTATTGATTAAGTCTATGACGTGGTTTTTTTCCATAAATTTAAACCCTTGTTTTGCTAGGCTGATTTATATGTGCAAAAAAAGATATTGCTGAAATGTTTTGGTTGATTTGTTGAAATATATATATTACAAGTTTGTTTTGGCAAGATGTTGATTTAGTTGATATTCATTTATTAAAACGCTCCAGTGCTTGACCTTCAATGATTTTTAAGTGGGGCCGATAAGCGATTATCGAAGCCGTTCTTAACCTCGTGACCGCAGTCGCCCTCGTCCTGAAATTCGGCCTGGTCGGCATCGCCGTCGGAACCCTGGTTGCGATGGTCTACCGGACCTGTTACTTGGCGTGGTTCATCTAAGCCCTGGGCCCGATTCAAGAACTGCACGCGACCACTTACTTCGGCTGGAGCATACATAAAGAAACAGTAACGAATTTCAACAAAAAACGCCAATTTTCCCGACTTTACCCCAGAAAATAGCAGGAAAGGGGCAGATACGAACTGTTCGGAATATCCGAACAGCACCCTAAGTCGCCTGGTCATTTTAGAGATGTGTAAAAAAAGATAGATGTTTTTCCATTAATGGATTATGCGAAAGAAAATATATGCTATCATGCAAAATGGAGGCTTGTCAAGTGCATCAGCCGCAAAATGAATGTATATTGGCTTATAGTCGGAGTAACCGGGGTATGTCGAATACAGAACTGCAAAATTTCATAGACGAACTAGGCAAGCCGAAAATGAGCGATGCTAAGGTAATCGAACTTTACGACTACTACACTGGTCGCATCAAACCCGCCACGTTGATGGAGTGCCGCAAAGAGAAATTGGAATACCTTGACGAGAGGTATGGCCTTGACTAAGCATGGCCAACCCATAAAGACAAATTGCCATTCCATCTCCCCCAAAAAATAAGCATATATCCGCGTGCGAAGGGTGCTTGGGTGGATTAAGCGGAAAAATTGTCATAAAAAGTGACGATTTTAGGCAAAGAAAGAGAATCCAAGATGGACTGAACTGTAAGCATCCCCATAATTAGGACTGTTCATAACTAGACAAAAGGCAATTCTGCCTGCGTCAAAATACATGAATTTCAAGATTGGTGCGATGGAAACGGAATCAAAATTTTGTACACGCAGCCCGGGTGTCCGACACAGAACAGCTATATCGAACGGTTTAACGGATCGTACCGAAGGGCTGTTCTTGACGCCTACATTTTCAGAACTTTAGATGATATCAGGGAAATTACCGAAAAAGTGGACGGATTACTACAACAACGAAAGACCCCACGACTCCTTAAACAACCTCGCTCCAATGGAATATCGGTTGGCAAGAACTGGGTGATTTTGTATACTTTAAACCGGTCCTAAAAATGGGTAGCTGACAAAAATGGGTAGCTGACACCCGAGCTGCGCTGTTCCCGTCCCCGTCACGCGAGATGCCACGGAACGCACCCCTTTCCGTATCCAACAAAATCACTCCTTGATTCAGAGAATTAGATATACGAGGCCGCCTACATGCGAACCCGCCCCGTTTACATCTTTTTTCAAAAAAATCCGGACAAAAAGCCAATCTCAAACGTCTATACATACGTCAGAGGATTTCTATATTCTCAATGTTATTAAAGGATTTCCATTTGCTGTACACATAATTGAATATTTCATCCGAATAATTTGGGTTGCATATTTGTAGCAGTTCGCGACCTGATTGGGAAAGAATCGTACACCCGCAAAGTAATTGGTTGTCTTTATGGCGTTTAAATGTTATTCGAATATGTTTGTCATTGTAAAATGCCGATGCATTTTGAGGCAATTCTCCTTCATAGTACCCCAGGGGGGACCTGTAAGAAAGAAGGCCTAAAATACACAGTCTGTTTATATCTTCAAAAGTTATGCCTGTTTTTTGAACAACCCTGTCAATGTAATCATATATAAATATCTGGCTTTTTCCATCAATTTGGAAAGTAAACGAGGCGATTTTCATAAAAGAAGTCGCATCCTCTTGGCTCATTTCACTTAAAATTCGCAAGGTAGATTTAGAAAAACTTCCGTGGTGATTCGTTTCGCCTGCCAGTATTTTGGCCCAGATTGTTTGCAGTTCATCATCAGACGCGAATTTTGCACGTTCAAAAAAGAATAGTAGCCATTCATTACTAAGTCGATTTGGCTCTGCAGATTCATTAATTTCTGGAAGAGTTTTATCAAGGATGTTTTCTATGTTGGATTGCTTAATTGACTCTTCTTTGATAAATCTTGTCAATGCCCTTTTGGAAAGATCATCAATCTTCAATTGATTTGTCGCTGCGATAAGCTCCGCATCAGCCTCTGCTTGGGCTTTTTTCCGGATCCTGGTTGGTTCGTATAAGATTCCTACAGCATTGGATATTTTTATAATCAACGAGTTTATCGGTTCAGAGAGTTTGCCGAAATCTACGATTGAAAATCCTTCTGACATAATTTCTATCCTTAAGAAATGTTATGGGCGATAGTGGTTCGAATCCCTCTTATTTTTATCCCTTGTCTTGATCATTAGACTGAAGTCTAATTGGAATTATGTTGCTTGAATATGTTTTTTCAGGAGCAAGCATCCCCTCTGGCAATCCTAAAAGTGTTTCAACCTGACTATATTCCATAGCGCAACCATAATTTTCCAAATTCTGCATCAACGATGTTGTTGAAAAAATATTTTCTTTTAATAGTAGTTCTATTGCGCTTTTAAATAATGTGGGCGGTTGCAAAGAAATTTTATCATCATAGGGTTCGTTTCGGTACCAGCCTTTTTTATGCAATGCTCTATAGCTGTATTGATACTGTGCGGGCGTAATAGCACCTAATTGGTTCGCATGGTAAAGGAGAGCTTCAATTGACATATGCCATTTATTTTTTAATATAACATAGGTGTCAAGACTATTACCACGCAAAGAATGGAAATCGTGGTTGAAAGAATCCTCTGGACAAAGGAATGAGGCCGCAAATTGGTTCGCCTCTTTTTCACGTTGTCTAAATTCTTCACGGGAAAGTTCTTCAATGTCCTCGTACCAGTCGTGTAATACAATATGTCCCAATTCATGTGCCGCATCAAAGTATGATCGAGCGGCAACATCTTTGTTTTGTGATAGTACAACGATGAACAAATCCCCGTACTTATGACTAAATGCATCAATGCTATCAGATGTTGTTTTAAAGGATGTTGTGATAATTCCGTTTCTTTCCATTATCTGAATCAGATCGCATATAGGACCATTGCCAAGATTCCAGTGTTTGCGAAGAATCTTAGCAGCTTCTTGTGGTGGAGTACATTCGCTTATCTGGGGCAGATTTATTTTGGGAAAAACAATGTACTTGCTTAAAAAAGAATAAATCGCAGCAACGTGTTCCATTTTTACGATTTGTTCTTGGCGATATTTTTTGCTTGTACTAAACATTGACCGGAAATAGGTTGTTCCGGCAATCTCGTTGTCAAATCCTTCGTCGGATTGAAAAAAGTAATTTATCGGGAAGTGCAGTTCCCTGCAAATTGCCCACAGGGTCTCTGTTGATGGATTTGATTTCCCTGTTTCAAATTGAGAGATACTTTGTTTTTTAATACCGATTTTTGACGCTAAATCGTCAACGGAAAGTCCGTTGTAGTAGCGGGCTTTCCTTAAACGTTTCCCATTAAAGATCATATAGATATCACTTATCGTTTGCGGCCTTATTGTCTTCACGCAGTTTGAGGGCGAGAGGTGACAGGTGAACTTCGGGAGGTTTCTTGGGGTGAGTTGGTACAGATTCGAGTGGCAAGGGCATTTCTGGGTCAATCATTCCCATCATGTCAATTGCGTCGCCAACCTGGTAAAAGTTGCTGTCAACAACTATTGCCGATAGATATGTCAACTTGTTCTTGAACTCATCAAAAACAATAAAAAGGTGTCTCGCTTTGGAGAGGTCTTTCATGTTTGTGAAGGATTCACATTCCTTCTCAATTGCGGTAAGGAACTCGTTGTCCTCAGAATCATTTCCCCAAAGGGAATATGGAGACCCATTTCCATGCAAAACCTTGTTCAATCCTGTGAGCTCGTTAATGTACTGCGAACTTGATTTGTTCTTTGACTTTTGAATAGCGTTCAGCTTATTCCTTTTAATCAAGGTTATCACCATCTGGCTATCGGGTTCGAAGATTAGCAAGAAACTCCAAGACCCCCGTCTGGATAACTTGATTTCGAAACCAGACAATTCTACAAGGCTCGTATTGATGCAGTCCCATTTCAGGAAAGGGAAGGAGTTGCGTGTCTTCAAACTCCCTGTAAGGTATAGGGGGAGAAGATCGCCGAAGGCGTTCTGCATGGCATTTGCTATTTTGGGTAATTTTTTTACTAGTTTTTCGTTGATAACGTCGCTCATGTGGCAGACCTCTTTATTTTGATATTGAATATACATTATTTTTCAAATAAGTCAAGTAACTAGACTAAAAAAAGTGGTTTTTGTAAATAATTTTGGTGGCGTTTATACGCAGGAACCTGGCTGGTTTGGTAAAATCTGCGAAAAAGGCTCAATTTGCGCCGTTCCCGTCCCCGTCACGCGAGATGCCATGGAACGCACCCACCCCCTAGAACGCCGGGCAAATTTTTTACAGAAATTTAAGGATAAAAAGTCGATCTGAAACGTCCATTCGCATGGGACCCTTCCATGTTTACACCTTTTTCAAAAAAGGCAGGACAAAAATCCAGTTTGAAACGTCGCTATCCCCGGGATGATGCCCCGCCAGGCCATCCGACCTGCCGGCGGGGGAGGTAAACATCTTTTTGCGAATTTTCTAGGACAAAAACCGGATTTCAAACGTCTATATATGCGTATTGCCCGAATTGCGCCGTTCCCGTTCCCGTCACGCGAGATGCCACGGAACGCATCCACCCCCTGGAACGCCGGGCAAATTTTTTACAGAAATTTAAGGACAAAAAGTCGATCTGAAATGTCCATTCGCATGTGTCCCTTCCATGTTTACACCTTTTTTCAAAAAAGGCAGGACAAAGATCCAGTTCGAAACGTCGCTATCCCCGGGATGATGCCCCGCCAGACCATCCGACCTGCCAACGGGGGGGGTAAACATCTTCTAACGCCGGACTAGTGGATCAATGTATCCCAGAATAATCAACGGGGAAGATTACAAAATGACATAAGCAGGACGTTTTACGAATAACTGTGGCGGTATTGCTGACAATAATAAATAAGGCTTCAGAAATTGAATAATAGGCCAAGAAAACGAAGTTGACTTTCTAACATCTTTAAAGTATATTTGTAAACAAAATAAACTATAAACTTAAGTCGTGTTAGCAATGAAATTCTGCTTTTCATAAAAGTGGTATGAAAGTAAGATGCTCGTGATTACAAGCTAACAGAGTGGAGGCCGGTTGTGCTAAAGGATATATCAACAGTAAAAGTTCAAGGTGCCATTTTCGCTTCGTTAACACCTTTTTCATTATTTAATCCGCTGGATGGTAAAGATTACAAAACAGTCAAAGGAGCACTTCTTTACGGTCGGAATGGCTCCGGGAAAAGTACAATTGCCAAGGCTTTTAGAAAGGCCCGTGGGGAAGAGCAACCAGCAATTATGCAGGTTTCTTTTGCAGATAAAGACGGAAATACTGTCACACTATCTGATGATGAAAAAAAGAAAATCTTTGTTTTTGATGAAGAATTCGTGAATGAAAAGGTAAAACTTAAAGAAGATCATCTGGATACAATCATCATGCTTGGTGAAGCTGCTGATTTGGCTGGGAAAATTGAACAAGCTGAGAAGGATAGAGATTTAGCAAAAACCGTATATGAGACGAAAGAAGTTGCGTTAAATGAGTATAAGGATGGCAATAATTCAAAATCTCCGGCCAATTGTCTGTTGAAAATTATGAAAGCTCTTCGTGGCGATGATGCTTGGGCTGGACGTAATCGAAGAATTTGTGGTGCCCGACAGAATACGCAAGTAAAGGAGGACACTTATACAAAATTTATTAAACTTGCTCCTTCAAAGACTCGTTCTGAATTAATTGTAGAATTTAATGAGCAGATGAGTGCGTTAGAAACCGCGAAATCAGGATCTTCAAAGATTGATGGCAAAGTTCCGACACTACCGAAGCAATTTGATCAATATGATGATGAGGCCATCATAGCTTTACTTGCAAAGAAGATTGAAAAACCGCAACTTTCGGAGCGAGAGCAATACCTTCTAGGCCTTGTTGAATCGGGGAAGACGAATGAGCTGTCTCAGCAAGCTGCATTCTTTCGAAATCCTGATGTGAAGGTGTGCCCGTACTGTTTTCAATTAGTTAACGACGAATACAAAACCAATTTAGTAGCCAGCATTGAAAAGGTTCTCTCGAAAACCGTAGAGGAACACCAGACATCATTGCAAGACTGGGTATATAATGATCTTGTCATTGATATATCATTGTTCTCTTCACTACAAAGTTATGAAACATGCTGTGTTATAATTAATAAAATCAACACAGCAATACAGACCTATAATAAGCAGATTCAAGAAAAAAAAGAGAAACCTTATCACTCTATTACGGTGTCCAATCAAGGTGTAGCAAACTTGATAAAACAACTTTCTGAAAAATTAACAATTCTAGAATCAGAAAGAGAGGAATACAACAGGAATGCGACAAATACCGCACCTATTATCGATAAACTGAATGAGATTAACAGTCACATTGCACATTACGATATAATCGATCTGGTTAATGAATATAACAAGCAACAAAAAGATTTTAATATAGCTGAGAAAGAGTTTAATGATGCCAAAAGCGATTATGACACAAAGAGTAAAGCTGTAGAAGACCTGGATGCTCAGCGAAAGAGTGTCCAACTTGCACTTGATATCATGAACGCCTGTCTAAAATACATTTTCTTTGCAGAAGATAGATTGAGAATTGACTATACAGATGGAGAGTATCGTTTGTACTCTCACGGAAAAAGAGTACGCCCCTGCGATGTCTCTGTTGGGGAACGTAACATCATCGGCCTTAGCTACTTCTTTACTTGCATCATGGAGGGACAAGAAAAGAAAGATGTCTATGGTAAGGAGTATTTGCTGATTATTGACGATCCTGTTTCAAGCTTTGACACAGAAAACCGTATCGGAATTCTCTCTTTCTTGAAATACATGCTCGGTGCGTTCCTAGAAGGGAATGAGTCTTCAAAAGCATTTGTTATGACTCATGATCTCATGGCTTTCTATGATATCCACAAACTGTTTGAGGAAATCGTTAATTGCTGTAAGAAGAAAAACTATACCCATAAACCAAAGTTCAATATTTTTGAGATTAAAGGTGGAACAATTAAGCATTTCGAGTATAGAAACCGCCAGGAATACACTGAGATTCTAAAATTGATTTACGAATTTGGGCAGGGCAACTCTGCTGAACATGATCTTGTCATTGGTAATTTGATGCGACAGGCACTTGAAGCGTTCGCAACATTCCAGTACAAGAAAGGCATTGAAGATGTTTCAACAGATCCAGACATTCTTGATTTGTTGCCAGGACCTGCATATAAGTCATACTATGAAAATTTAATGTACAGATTAGTTCTTCATGGAGGAAGCCACAAGGAAGAACAGATAAAGGCTATGAAGGATTATGATTTCTTCAGTTTGATTTCGGAGGCAGAGAAGAAAAGAACGGCGAAAGAAGTGCTTTGCTTTATCTATCTTCTGAATAAAAAGCACGTACTGCAACATTTACATGAGATAAAGGATGTTGAGACGACATTGGAAGCGTGGTGTAGTCAGGTTAAAGCAAGAGCGGCAATGCCATAAGGGAGAAAATGGCTTGTTTGTCTAGGGTGCAAATTTGAATGTCATAATGATGATAAATAGAAGTAATAGTTAGCTAACACTCGTTTTTTCTCTTAAAAACAAATAGGTAGGATTATAATGGAATTCTTAAACACTCATCAATGGGTTGTAACAGCGGTTATTGTTCCGATTCTTGGGGCCTTAATAGGTGTTTTATCAGCTTGGATAACAAGCCGGAGATTGAAGAAGAATGAAGACAAACGGCGTCCCTTTGAAGGAATGCTAAAAATTGCAGAATTTCGACAACAATGGATAAATAAACTTAGAAGTTCGATGGGTGAATTTCAAAGTTACGGGATTCTTCCTAATTTAGACCCAACGAAAGAGAGAGAATTTTATAAATTAGGAACAGAAATAGAACTTCTTATGAATCCGAATGATGAGGACTATCGTGCTTTACAGGATTCGCTTTATAGTTTTTTGAGTTCTGCAAAAGGTTCTGTTATCGAAAAGTACAAAAACAATCCCGGATATATTGAAATATGCCAAAAAATATTGAAACGTGAATGGGAACGTTTGAAAACAGATTTAGAGCATGTCCAATAAATTTTATTAGGTTGAAAAGATTTGAGATAAAGAATGACATCCTTGCGTTAGGGATGGAAGCCCGAAGGGCCGGGAGGGCCGCTGGTGTCCCGCGCTCGGCCCTCTAGGTGGAAAAATTGCGGCGTGAGGCCGCAATTTTATGCCGCGAGAGCCCGCCCTTGCGTAGTAGGGAACGTCCGTTGCAATTAAAAAGATTATATTAGCAAGTATGGATTATTGTAGCCTTGCAACAGATCTTTTTCTTAATTCGACATTCCTTAATACATGTGTATTGGGCTTGTTTTCTTTGCTATTGGCTGTGGCTACAGTTGTAATAGCAGTGTACCAGTATCGTTTTCAAAAGAATAGCCATGAGCAAAGGCTTTTATTGGATCGTGAAAATAGAATTCTCGATATTTATAAAGTTTTTGCTGATTGTGGACGTGTCTTTATTTCAAAATACCCGAGCATAAACCTCAAGCTGGGAATCTTGCCAAATGAATCAAATGTGAAAAAGCAACAGGAGCATCGAAGTCTTGTTTGCAATACGTTTGGCATGGCAAAACTAATTTTTAAATCTGATCCGGCTATCTTAGGTCAGTTAGAAAAGATTATGAAAAAATTCCTTGAACTGAGTTCAAGGGAACTCCAGGTTGTCCTTATGCAAAGAGATGTGTTTATGAGGGCCTTTGAACAGGTAAAGGCTGCTTTCGCAGATAAGAGTATCGCCACTTGGCAAGATATCTTGTTGAATCAGGAAGCGTTCGATATGTTGAATAAATTGAGCAACACCCAAGACGTTATTGACCTCGAAAGAGAAATAGAATCCTTCTGGAATAATGAACTCTCTGATGAAAATTTTGACAAGTATTTTGAACCGTATATCAGCAAAATTCCGAGAAATGGCTATGTCAAAGATAGAGTCAATTTTTTCGGCAAAATAACGAAGCGTTTCTCCCGACATCAGATTTAGGGTACATTTCCCTTCTTTCCGTTCGGGAGCCCCAGGCGAGCGCGATTATCAAAGCCGTCCTTAACCTCGTGACCACAGCCGCCCTCGTCCTGAAATTCGGCCTGGTCGGCATCGCCGCCGGAACCCTGGTCGCAATGGTCTACCGGACCTGTTACTTGGCGTGGTACATCTAAGCCCTTTGCCCGATCCAAGAATTGCACGCGACCACTTACTTCGGCTGGAGCATACATAAAGAAACAGTAACGAATTTCAGCCAAAAAACGCCAATTTCGCCATTTTTACCCTTCCAATCCAAAAGTTTACACATTTTTTCAAAAAAATCCGGACAAAAACCGAATTTAAAACGTCTATAGTAATCGGATGGCATAGGCGCATCCCTGCAATCGCCACCGTCAACACCGTGTTCTACTACCCCCAAATCACCCGATACATAAAGAAATAGTTACGAATTTCAACCAAAAACGGCAATTTAACCGATTTTACCCCGGAAAAATATTGATGGACAATCCCATTTCTTTCTGTAGTTTACTCATGGATTTTCGCCGAAAGTATATGTTGTCATAAAAGAGTTTTAAAGAATGGAATTACACTGTTTTTTACTGAAATTCGACAAATTTTTTGCAGAAAATGCAAAAAGAAGGTTGAATTTTCACAAAAATATTGTATATTGGAGGTATGCTTATAGAATTCTCTGTAGATAATTTTCGATCTTTCGAAGGAACGGAAACCTTTAGCATGGTTCCCGACACCAAGTACCGTAAACATTTAATTGGGAAAGGAACAAGGTTCAAATTATTGCCATCAGCTGTTTTTTATGGTGCGAATGCGAGTGGAAAGAGTAATTTTTTAAAAGCATTCGATTTCATGCGTCAGATTGTTCTCAATAGATGTAATGTCCATAATTCGAAAGACCACCTTTTCTATGATCCTTTTCTGCTTTCTGATGATACGGAAAATTCATCTTCATCTTTTCAAGTAATTTTTGTTTTAAATGATGTTAAGTATCGTTATGGGTTTGATGCCGATGAAACGACTGTTTATTCAGAATGGCTTTTTGAAGACATCAAAGGTCAAGAAGCTAAACTTTTTTTCCGGGATAAATCGACAAATACATTTTATGTCAATCCTGATCGATTTAAAGAGGGCA
>Ga0310690_10011648_pt1 | contig 10837 bp, 8 predicted proteins | sample AusTroGonzalo_MG_2_FD_207661 | JGI IMG/M metagenome (GOLD analysis project Ga0310690, IMG submission 207661) | Bovine rumen microbial communities from tropical cattle in Woodstock, Queensland, Australia - Gonzalo_04 (v2) (version 2) | ecosystem: Host-associated > Mammals > Digestive system >...
TCTCCTTTTACTTGCAGAAGCCCTTTTGTGTCTGTCATAAACAAACTACAAGACTGGTAATCGTGCCATAGTTTTTGTATTTAGGTATTTGAAATGTTTTACCAAAACGATAGTAATGTTTTACCAAAGCCCAAAAATGGTAAAACAATTCCACCCGATAGCACCCGATAAATTTTTGTGATTTTGTGTCCGTTCAAATCCCCTCTTCATGCTGTATTTCTGTGATTTATAATCTATTATATTGATTTACAATGCAAAAAGATAGGACAATGGCAACCCATGTCCTACCTTGAAACGCGGAGAGACTGGGATTCGAACCCAGGGTACCCGTGGGGTACGCCGCATTTCGAGTGCGGTCCATTCGACCACTCTGGCATCTCTCCTTTTGCGGCTGCAAAGGTACAACAAAATCGGTGAATAAGAAAATATGAGTATAAGAAAAATTCAAAAAAGTTCTTATTAGCTCATTTTAAAGGAAGAAAAGCGATGCTCCTGCAACCGCGATGACGGCTCCGACCACTTCCTGCATACTTACCTTGGTGCCGAACATCAGTCGCGAGGGTCCAAGAATCAGGACAGGCGTCAGGGACATCAAAGTCTGGGCAACGCCTGTGTTGGTCATTCCAACTGCCATGAGGCTGAGGCTGACGCCGAAGAACGGACCGAGCAGGATGGTTCCCATTGCCGCAGCTGCTCCGCGAAGGTCGGTGAAGAAGCGAAGCATCCCCCTCCACTTCCTCAGGAAAATGAGCGTCGCACCAAAGCCAATGAGTCCCATTACGGCTCGCATCTGTGTGCCAGCAAACGGCATCATCGATGCAACGTCAGTAGCTTCGGCTGGGATATTGGCAGCATAGTGCATCAGTCCCTCTTTGCTGAGGACAAGTCCAACGCCCTGTCCCATGCCTGCCCCGATGCCAAGCAGGATGCCGCGCCGAGGGAGCTTCAGGTGCCTGCTGCCTGCATCATCCTTACCCATAATAGAGATGCCGATGCCGCTCAGCGTAACAATCATGCCAAGCAAGGCAAGCTGGCTCATCGTCTCGCCCATCAGGAGCCAAGCGGCAATAGCGGCAAAGGGACTCGCAAGCGTCATGAAGAGCTGACCGAAGCGGCTTCCCATCACGACGTATGCATTAAAGAGGCAGTAATCGCCAAAGACAAAGCCCATGAAACCGCTTGCCAAGAACCACTTCCAGACCTCAATGTCTGCGTATTGAGGCCAAGGCTTGCCACACGTCCACCACAGCACGATGCCGAGCAGCAGTATGGTCAGGAGCATCCTCCACACGTTAAGGACGAGCGTACCCATCCTCTTGCTGGCAACCTCGGCAAAGAGTGCTGTGAAGGTCCACATCACAGCTACAAGGAGGGACAGTAGTTCGCCGTTCACTTCAGGGGCAGAAAGGTTATCGGTCTTATGGTGCCTACAGCTTTATAGGACAATCGAGCCTATATCTTGCTGAGGAATTCTTTGGTGACGGCAAAGCTCTTGTCGGCCATTGTTTCCCAGAAGTTGAGGTACTTGTCGAAGTGATTGTCCACGCCAGGTATGTCGCTGATGATGCGGAAGCTGAGCATGGGAACGTTCCAGAGGTGGCAAACCTGAGCAATGGCTGCGCTCTCCATATCAACGGCAAGACCTTCAGGATACTTCTCCTTAATGACTTTCAGCTCATCGTAATTGGTGATGAACTGGTCGCCTGTGCAGATAAGTCCAGGCACGATACGGATATCGGTCTTCAAGGACTTGGCAATCTCGACAAGACGTTCATCGCCATTAAAAAGCCTGGGCAAGCCCTGAACCTGACCAGGGTCGCAGTTGTCACCGCAATTGACATCGTGGTAACATATCTGACTGCCGATAACGATGTCCATTACATTAAGCTTCTTGTCTATGCCTCCGGCAACACCAGTCGAAATAACATAGTCGGGATGGAACGATATGATGAGGTTCGTCACGCCCGATGCTGCGTTGGTCTTACCGATACCACATTGCAGAAGTACCACTCTGCTATCTCCGATTGTGCCGACAAGAAACTTCTGCGGACCAATCTGGACAGTCCCCGTATCTTGCAACATGGCAGCAATCTGATTGTACTCGACATTCATTGCCGTCAGTACTCCAATTGTCTTTTGCATACTCACTTTTAATGATTTTGGCTGCAAAGATACGAAAAAATGAAGAAAGAAGGACGAAGAATGAAGAATTATTTCGTAACTTTGCACTCCGTAACGCTCAATGGTCAATGTTCAATGGTCAATATCTTAACTGAAATATGGACTCTGCTTTGCGAAATGTCGCCCTACCTGCTGCTGGGTTTCCTGCTGGCAGGCCTGATGCACGAGTTCATTCCCGGCAAAGTCTATACAAGATACTTAGGTGACAATTCCCTCAAGAGTGTTGTCCTGGCTGCGCTCTTCGGCGTGCCTCTGCCGCTCTGCTCGTGTGGCGTTATCCCGACGGCAATGGGCATTCGCAAAGAAGGAGCAAGCAAAGGCGCCACCATCTCCTTCCTCATCGCCACACCTCAGACGGGCGTAGATAGCATCATTGCCACCTACAGCCTCATGGGACTGCCCTTTGCCGTGACACGTCCTATCGTGGCTTTGCTGACAGCCATCTTCGGAGGCGTGCTTTGCAACAGCCTCACCCCCGAACCTTCTCCCTGTAAAGGGAGGAAAGAAACCTGCCAAATGACTAATGGAGAGACACCTGACAGCAAGTGGACTACCCGCCTATCCAGAGCCCTTTCCTATGCCTTTGGCGAGATGATGGAGGACATCGGCAAGTGGCTGGCAATGGGACTTGTCGTTGCAGGCATCATCACAGCAGCCGTTCCCGACTCTTGGTTCACCATCTTTCAGGGGAACACGCTCTACAGCATCCTCTTTGTGCTCGTCTTCAGCATACCGATGTACCTTTGTGCCACAGGGAGCATCCCCATCGCACTTGCCCTGATGCTGAAAGGACTGACGCCTGGAGCTGCCCTTGTGCTCCTGATGGCCGGGCCTGCAAGCAACGCAGCAAGCATTCTGGTCGTGGGCAAAGTGCTGGGCAAACGCTCCATGCTGATTTACCTGACTGCTATCATCACAGGGGCAGTCCTCTTTGGCTTCGGCATCGACTACCTGCTGCCGCGAGAATGGTTCACGGCTCCCGTTGCCCAGTACGAGGCTTGCCACGAGGAAGGCATCGGCATCTTCTCCTACATCTGCACAGGTCTCTTGCTCCTGCTTCTGGCACGTGCCCTTTGGCCTTGGAAGCACCATCACCATCATCATGAGGAGTTTTCCCTACAGGAGGAATGCATATTATATAATGTAGAGGGCATGAACTGCAGCCATTGCGCCGAGAACGTGAAGCGAGCCCTTGCTGCTGTCGAGGGTGTGGAGCAGGTTGAAGTGTCGCTCCACGAAGGCAAGGCCAGCATCAAGGGCTCGCATCGGGAAGAGGAAGTGCTGCAAGCCGTAGCGAGCATCGGCTTCCGCGCAAGCAAAGCAACCGATTAGAGCTGCTTCAACTGGAAGTTACGCCAGAGGACCTTAATGTCGTTTCCATCATGGATTTGCAGCATCAAGCGACCTGGTGTATTGCCAATCAGTTCGTCTTCAAGGTCGGCCATAGGCACATCGTTTAGCCAAGTCTGGACATGATTCCCCTCGACGCGCAGGCGTAACGTGTTCCATTCGCCCTCCTTCAGGACTTCTTCCTTCTCAGCAGGAATCTGCTGGAGCCAGCCGCGACCGTATGATTCGTAGATGCCACCTGTATCGTTGCCCTTTGGAGCCACCTCGCATTGCCAACCATGAACCTTATTAAAGCCTTCGATGAAGGAGTGGAAGAAGAGGCCGCTATTGCCGTTGCTCGCCTGCTTGAACTCCAGGGTGAGGTCGAAGTCCTTGTAATACTTGCGGGTGCAGAGATAGCCATACTGCTTATTGTCGCCATTCTCCGTCACGAGATTGCCTTCTTCGTCAACACTCCACTTGCCGTCGCCGAAGGGTTCCCAGCCAGTAAGGTCTTTGCCGTTGAAGAGGCTTTCGGTCTGTCCGCCCTTATGAGGCAGCGGGCGAACCTTGATATTCTTGAATGATGCGGGGTCGCCATGGTCCTGAAGACAGATAACACCCTCGCTGGCAAGACCGTATTCGGGAGCATGAGCCCACTTGCCGCTACCCTTTCTTGCAAACCAGTCGTCCGTCCAAGCCTCAAACTCCAGAATCTTCTCACCATTGAGCCAATGCTCCACATGGCCGTTGTCGAAGACAATCTTAGAGGTGTTCCACTCGCCCACAGGGTTGACGTGCATCTTCGAATAGTCAGGCAGATGCATGGCATAATCCACACCCAGTTTCTGCCACTCCTCGAGCTTAGCTGGCGCATTCACTTCCTCCCAGCCCTCGTTGTCAATAAGCTGATACTCAGGTCCCGTTACATATGGAACCGTAAAGGCAGGATTCTCCACCACATGATAAATCATGCCGCTGTTGCCGCCGTGCGTCAGCTTCCAATCCCATGTAAGCTCGAAGTCGGCAAACTTGCGCTTCGTGACGATATAGCCCGAATCGTCAGCACCTGCACCACTGGCCTGGATGCATCCGTTCACAGCCGTCCATCCGTTGGAGAGGACAGTATCGTTGAAGTTACACCACTCGGAAAGGTCCTGTCCATTGAACAACAGAACCCATCCCTCTGCTTCCTCACTCTTCGTCAGCGTATTGTCCTTGGGCAGGCTGGAGCAGGAAGTACCACAAATTGCTGCTAAGGCAAGCAGCATCAGACTTGTTTTCTTCATTGTTTTAGATAAATTAAAGGTTCTTATTAGCTTCGTTTTATGGTTATCTGCTTGCAAAGGTACAAAAAATAAATGTGTATGATGCTATCAGGATGCAAATATACATAAATTTCTCGAAACAAGGGTTAGCCCGACAAAGAATTACGTCTTGTTTCCTGACTTTAGCATATAGATTGTGTGTCTTACTTGAAATTACTTAGCTTTCGAGTGCTGTAAAATGGCGTCAGAGAAGGAGTTATACGCTTCGCGTCCACTCCGAGGCAGGGCACGTGTTTTTGTTTGTTTGTTCTTTCCCCCTTATATAGGGGAAGAACGAACGAACAAAAATACACAGGACCTCGAAGCATTTGCGAACATAACGTGCCGCGTTGGCAAACATAACGTGTTATGTTGGCAAAGATAACGTGTTATGTTGGCAAAGATAACGTGTTATGTTGGCAAGGATAACGTGCCGTGTTGCTCAACAACCCACGTACTTCCGGCAATAAGTACAGCAGTTGTTGCCAATAAGTACAGCAGTTGTTGGCAAACATAGCGTGTGCCGTCGATAAATTTGAAAAGAATTTTGCCACATAAACTGATGTGACAACTAAGTGTCTGAAACCTTTCGGTTGCCAAAAACCTGCTGTGCGACTTGGCACGGAGCATCATCTTCCTCTTTCGCGGACGCGGGTTGGCTTCTCGCGGCGCTCTATGGCATCCATGCTTTGGACACAATGGATGCCGCGGTCGCGCATGGCCTTGCTGCCGCCTATATGGGTGCTACCGAAACGACTGCCTGGCTTCAAAAGCATCTTTATACACAAAAACAGAACCGATAAGGCAACAATTCCAAGCGTAAGTAGTGCTACTTTCAACATATTTAACTATATTTGCAGGACAAAGATACAATAATATATAGGAATATCGAGTTATTTCTAAAGATAAATATAAGTTATTATGGATAAAACGTGTTTGCAACCCCAGAGTGTATTCAAGTGCTTTGCACAAGTGAACCAAATACCGCGCCCCTCGAAAGAGGAGGAGAAGATGATTGACTTCCTGCTCGACTTCGGCAAGAAGTTGAACCTGGAAACCATGCGCGACGAGACAGGCAACGTCGTCATCCGCAAGCCTGCCACCCCGGGCATGGAGGACCGCCAGACCATCGTGCTGCAAAGCCACATGGATATGGTGTGCGAGAAGAACAGGGAAGTCTGCTTCGACTTCTCGAAGGATGCCATCCAGACATACATAGATGGCGAGTGGATGAAGGCAAAAGGCACGACGCTGGGTGCCGACGACGGCATCGGCATCGCTATGGAGATGGCTCTGCTGGAATCGACCGACATCGAGCATGGCCCGCTGGAATGTGTCTTCACCCGTGATGAAGAGACAGGTCTGACGGGTGCGGAAGGCATGAAGTCGGACTTCATGAAAGGTCGTCTGCTAATCAACCTCGACAGTGAGGACGAGGGACAGATATTCGTCTCTTGCGCAGGCGGCTGCCGTACCTTTGCTCAATTCGACTATACGGAGGAGGCATTGCCCGCAGGCTTCTTCACTTTCTCGCTCAACATCAAGGGACTGACGGGCGGACACAGCGGCGACGACATTGAAAAGAAGCGCGCCAATGCCAACAAGTTGCTGGCACGTTTCCTTTACCTCAGTCAGCAGAAGTACGACCTGCGCCTCATCGACATACAGGCAGGTGGCCTGCACAACGCTATTCCCCGCGAGGCTTGGTGCCTTTGTGCCATCCCCATGAAGGACAAAGAGAGCATTGCCGTCGATTGGAATCTCTATCAGGCCGACGTGGAGGAAGAGTACAGCGTTACGGAAAAGACGATGCAATTCATTCTTCAAAGCGAAGAACAGGCAACGACTGCTATCAACAAGGACTGCAGCCAGCGGCTCATCAAGGCTTTGCAGGCCGTCGATAACGGCGTGTATGCCATCTGCCAAGACCTCGACCTCGTGGAGACAAGCAGCAATCTGGCAAGCATCCACAAAGTTCCTGAGACAAAGACCATCGACGTGAACAGCAGTCAGCGAAGCAGTATCTACAGCGCCCGCATCAACATGGCCAACACCTTTGCCGCTGTCTTTGAACTGGCTGGTGCAAAGGTCGAAATCGGCGAAGGCTATCCCGGATGGAAGATGAACCCCAACAGCGAGCTTCTGCACACGGCAGTAGAGCAATACAAGAAGCTCTTCCAGAAGGAACCAATCGTGCGAGGCATTCATGCAGGACTGGAGTGCGGACTCTTCAGCGAGAAGTTCCCAGGCATGGATATGATAAGCATGGGCCCGACGCTGCGAGGCGTCCACAGCCCCGACGAGAAGCTGCTCATCCCCACCGTCCAGATGGTTTGGGACCACCTGCTTGCCATCCTGAAGGAGGCACCTGTGAAAAGGTGAAAAAGGTAAAAGGTGAAAAGGTGAATAAATAAGCGTTTCGTCATAACGAAATATCAGTCTTACGTCATAACGAATGAAATTAAAACTTCTCTTGCCCCTGCTGGCATTATTGGCTGTTGCCTGCTCCGACTACGAAAGCTTCTCGGACAGTCCTAACTTCCGGCTGACCTTTTCGCAGGACACCATTGCCTTCGATACGCTAATCAGCACCATCCCCAGCAGCACGAAGACGCTCTATGCCTTCAACAACAACGCGGACGGTATGCGCATCAGCACCATACAACTGGAAGGCGGTGCCGCCAGTCACTTCCGCGTCAACGTTGACGGGCGCTTCCTGGCCAACGGCATCTGGCACGACTTCGAGGTGCTGCGCCACGACAGCCTTGTTGTCCGCATCGAGATGACACCGCCCGAGGCAGGCAGCAACGAACCGCTTCACTTCACGGACAAGCTTCACTTCCTCCTGGAGAACGGAGCCACACAAACCGTCGTGCTGACAGGTGGCTCCATCGATGCCTACATCAAGAGGGGAGGACTGATTATCGAGTCGGACGAGACACTACTGACCGACAAGCCTTACGTCATCTATGACTCGCTTGTGGTAAAGGAAGGTGCAACCCTCACGCTTACCGAAGGCACGAAGCTCATGTTCCACGACAAGGCGGCCCTGCACGTCTATGGTAAGCTGTTGGTAACGGGCAGCATAGAGAAACCCGTCGTCCTGCGAGGCGACAGGATGGACCACATGTTCGACTATCTCCGTTATGACAACACGCCCAGCCGCTGGGAAGGCATCATCATCCATCGTGGCAGCTACGGCAACAAGCTCTTCCAATGCGACTTGCACAGCTCGCGCTTCGGCATCATCTGTGAAGACACGGAACAACTAAAGCCCGACGAGGCGAACCCCTCCGTCACGCTGGATTGCTGCATCCTGCACAACATCGGCGGCGACGGCTTGCAACTCAACAACTGCGCCAGCAACGTCACCAACACACAGATAAGCAACACGTTGGGGCATACCGTCAACATCAACGGCGGCTCGCATACCTTCGTCTATTGTACGATAGCACAGTTCTATCCCTTCACCGCGAACTTCGGCGACGGCTTGCATCTCGTCAGCTCGGAGGACGGCAGCGAATATGGTATGCTCAACAAGGCATACTTCATCAACTGCGTCATCACTGGCTACGGCGAAGACGTCATCATGGGCGAGAACATCGTCACGGCCAACTACACATGCGACTATCTCTTCCACAACTGCTTCCTCAATACGCCTGTCGTAAACGATGCGGAGCACTTCTATGAATGCATCTTCGACCAAGACAAGAAGAAGGGCGAGGAAGACAAACTTGTTCGCCAAGAGAACTTCCAGGTGTTCGACACCAAGAACTTCATCTACGACTTCACGCCGAAGGACAGCAGCATGATACGTTCACTTGCAGATAAGACCATCGAAGGCTTACCGCTGTTCGACAGGAAAGGCGTGAGCCGCCTTGCAGATGATGCCCCAGATGCAGGTTGCTACGAATATGTAGCGCCAACGGAAGAAGAGGAGGTGAAGCCGTGAAGGGCGTGCTCATAGTGGTGGGCAAGACCACAGACAAGCGCTTCGAAGCCATCATCGTGGAATACGTAGAACGCATCAGCCACTACATCCCCTTCGCCATTGAGGTCATCCCTGAACTCAAGAACACAAAGGGACTCAGCCAAGGCGAACAGAAGGAGCGCGAAGGTGAACTCATCATGCGAAGCCTCCAGGCGGGAGACTATGTGGTGCTCCTCGACGAGCACGGCAGCGAGCGCAGCAGTATGGACTTCGCCGCTTGGATGCAGAAGAAGATGGCAGCAGGACCGAAACGCCTCGTCTTCATCGTGGGAGGACCTTATGGTTTCTCGGAAGCCATACATAAAAGAGGCAACGAAGAGGTCAGCCTGAGCCGGATGACACTCTCGCATCAGATGGTTCGCATGTTCTTCGTAGAGCAAATCTACAGGGCAATGACCATCCTCAACGGCGAGCCGTACCACCATGAGTAAATGAAGAGTGAAGAATTAAGAATTTGCTACCGCCCCTGATATTGAATTATGAATTAATAATTATGAATTAAATAAAAGATGTTATCAGTAGAAGAACTTAACGACAGGCTGATTGACCTGTCTTTTGCCGAGGACATCGGCGATGGCGACCACACAACGCTTTGCTGCATCCCCGAAACGGAGATGGGCGAGAGCAAGCTTCTCATCAAGGAAGAAGGCATCTTCGCTGGATTGGAGATTGCCAAGCAAGTATTCCACCGCTTCGACCCCGAAATGGTGGTTGAGACGTATATCGAGGACGGTGCGCACGTCAAGCCAGGCGACATCGTGATGAGCGTCAAGGGCAAGGTGCAGAGCCTCTTGCAGACGGAACGCCTCATGCTCAACATCTTGCAGCGCATGAGCGGCATCGCCACAATGACGCACAAGTATCAGCAAGCACTCATCGATGCAGGCACAAAGACACGTGTCCTCGATACCCGCAAGACAACACCGGGAATGCGTATGCTGGAGAAGGAAGCCGTGAAGATTGGAGGCGGTATGAACCACCGCATCGGGCTCTTCGACATGATTCTGCTCAAGGACAACCACATCGACTTCTGCGGTGGCGTACACAATGCCATCTCGCGAGCAAAGCAGTATTGCAAGGAGAAGGGAAAAGACCTGAAGATTGAGTGCGAAGTCAGGAACTGGAAGGAACTGGACGAAGCTCTTGCCGAAGGTTGCGACCGCATCATGTTCGACAACTTCACGCCCGAGGACACGAAGAAGGCTGTTGAGATTGTAGCAGGCCGATGCGAGACAGAATCCAGCGGCGGCATCACATTCGACACGATGATTCCCTATGCAAAGGCAGGCGTGGATTTCATCTCCTTCGGCGCACTCACCCATAGCGTCAAGGGACTTGACATGAGTTTCAAAGCCGCAGGCAGCGACAAATTAGTTATAAAATAATAATGAATACGCGACAAGCTTTCCGCTGCTACCTCCTCTTTGCCCTCTTCTCCCTTCTCGGTTTAGCCGCTCATGCCCAAGGCTATCTGTCGGTACAAGCCGTAGGTGTCTTGCCAGGCAACACGGCAGAGGTGAACCGCGAACATCTGCAAGCTGCCATAGACCGCATGAGTCCGATGGGCGGCGTGCTTTATGTGGAACCTGCCGAAGGCGGCTATCCCATGCAAGGAGGCATCGTCCTTCGCCGAAACGTGACGCTTCTGGGTGCTCATGGTCCCACAGGCAGAGGTACAGCCCTACCCGACCGCTCAGGGCCAACGGGTTCGCTCTTCGTCATCAAAGACCGCGAACAGGCCTTCCTTACCGTCGAGTCGGCAACTCAGGTTCGTGGCATACAGTTCTATTATCCCGACCAGACGTGGAACAACCCTAACGACATCATTGCCTATCCGCCTACCATCCGCATGTCGCCCGAAGAGAATGTGCAAGGCGTGACGCTCAGTTGCCTGACGTTCTATGGCGAATATATGGCAATGGACTTCCGGGCATTGGCTCCACATATCTGCGAACAAATACTCTGCGAACATTGCTACGGCTATCCATTGAGCGGGCAGTTCATAGCCATCGACCGCTGTTACGACGTG
>Ga0310690_10011652_pt1 | contig 10836 bp, 9 predicted proteins | sample AusTroGonzalo_MG_2_FD_207661 | JGI IMG/M metagenome (GOLD analysis project Ga0310690, IMG submission 207661) | Bovine rumen microbial communities from tropical cattle in Woodstock, Queensland, Australia - Gonzalo_04 (v2) (version 2) | ecosystem: Host-associated > Mammals > Digestive system >...
GTTTTGACGATCTATGGGGGCCTCCAATAAAGCGCCCAAGCCATAACCGATTTGCCCACCACCAAAGATCAACACATTGTCTGGGGCCGCCATTGTGTAACCAAACATATCCAAAACCCGTTCCAAATGTCCCGCAGCCACAAAGAAATACACATCATCCCCCACTTTAATGGGCGCACTTTTTAAATCAATTAATTGATTTTTATGATTAACCGCTACAATTGTAAAATTCACATTTGCAATCAATTCACGCACTTGCTGAACCGTCTTTCCAACCAAAGCACAGTTTTTACGACATTTTAATCCTACAAACTCGACCTTGTTATCACAAAACGAAGTAACATCCATCGCACCATTAATGGTTAAATCAGCCAAAATACGCTTAGCTGTTTCATATTCTGGAGAAACCACAACATCAATGGCCAAGCTTTCCAAAAAGTCTGCATTCTTTTTATCCAAATATTCAGATGAGGCCAAACGTGCCACACGTTTATTGATTTGAAACAAGGTTTTAGCCAATGCACAAGCGATAATATTGACTTCGTCATTACCAGTCACAGACAATAAAACATCTGCATCTTTTGCGCCCGCACGCGCCAAAACAGAGGGCGAAGAACCAGATCCAACAACCGTTTGAATATCCAATTGTTCCGCAAGGTGCGCCAACGCTTCTTTTCTGATATCAACCAAAACGACGGAATGTTCTTCCGTTCTTAAATATTTAGCCAAAGCAATACCAATTTGACCTGCACCAACAATAATGACTTTCATCTTACTCCTCCCAAAAATCTTTAATCAGATTTTTTAAGCATTTCTCATTTTCTTCAAGATACATTTTTTCGCGCCATTTTGCAACCCCTTTTTTACGAGCAGCATACCAAGCCAAATGTTTTCGTGCCACATACAATCCTGCACATCCATAATGAGATAACAACAAATCCAAATGATATAGAATCAAATCGCGCATATTTGTCTTGGCGCGAGTACCCGTTTCAATTTCGGTAAGCAACCATGGACGCCCCAATAAGGCACGTCCTACCATCACCGCCTCAGCGCCACTTTCCTTCATCGCCAATTTAGCTGTTTCTTGATTTGAAATATTGCCATTAATCACGATAGGTGCTGATATCTTTAAATCTTTTAACATCGACCAATCTGGCGTGCCACTGTATCCCATTACTTTTGTCCGCGCATGAATCTCGATTCTATCTGCCCCAGCCGACACCAAACGTGGTGCAAATGATAAAATCTCTTTGGGATCATCCCAACCTAATCTTGTTTTAACAGACACTGGCAAATGTGTATGCGTTTTTACCGATTCCACCAATCGACAAGCCAAATCTTGATCCTTCATCAACATTGCCCCAGAGTGATTTTGTATCAATTTCTTTACGGGACACCCCATATTGATATCAATTCCCGTCACACCTAGATCTGAAATCATCTGAGCGGCCTTTCCCATGCTTTCTGGATGCGCCCCCACCAATTGAACAACAATATTTTTTTCCTTTTTAAATGTCAACATTTTTAGTGTTTTAGGATGAGCATGAACCAATGTTTCCACACCAATCATTTCGGAAAACAAAGGTTGCTCACCAAATTGACGTAGGATCTGCCGAAACGGATAATCGGACACACCCGCCATCGGTGCAGAAAACACATTAATTTTTGTCATTAGAAATGGCCCCTTGTATTTTAGATTTCAATGCCGCATACTCTGGCGACACACGGGACAGATCTTGTTCTTTCGGAAAAGTTTGTCTTAATGCCTTTTCCAACCATTCCAAAGCCTTTTTATATTGTCCAGCCCCATCCAACGAACGCGATACAATCAACTGAGCTGGCACATAACCATTCTCAGCTGCAGCTAGATAATGTTGAAACGCCAATTCAGGATGTCCCTGTTTTGTATAAATTCGAGCCAATGCCATATTCGCCCCAATATGCTTTTGAGCCGCGGCTTGTTTATAAAATTCCATCGCTTTCGATAGGCTTTGTGGTACCTTTTTACCTTCTTCCCAAATAGATCCCAACTTAAATTGGCTTTCTGAATCCCCCAATGAAGCATAGTGCATTTCCCACATCAATTCATCTTGAGGTTCATTAAATGAAGCCATACAAATATCTGTGAATCCAAGCATAATGGCTATTAAAACAACTTTTAACATATTCCATGTAGCTTTTGCCAGCTCAGATTTTGGGAAGCTTGTCATCCAACCTTTTGCAAATTTCTTGGCCAAATGCTTCTTTTTAGTGTTCAATGCCAAAATCGTTTCTTGAATGCGTTTTTCAATGCCAGTCCGATGTGGTTTTAAAACAAGCAACTTGAAATAAAGACCAAGTGCTTCTTCATAATCCTCTGTTTGTTCCAATAAAATAGCCAATTTATACAAACTTGGAAAATGATTTGGATTGACTTGAATTACATATCTTGTATGTTCCAACGCCACAGGAAATTGTCCCTGCGCCATCAAAACATTACTCAATCCTTCGTGTGCAACAATTAACGTTTTATCCAAAGCCAACGCTTTTTCATAAGAAATTGCAGCTTTTTCCCAATCCTTTTGATGTTCCAACAAAAGGCCTTGCTGCACCCACGCCCCCGAATTATAAGCATCCAATTCAATGGCTTTTTGCAGGGCTTGCATCGCTTCATCGGGACGCTTTAAACTTTCCAAAATACCCGCATATAATGTCCAATCTCGGCTGAACATCAAATAATTTTTTAAAATTGTTTCGGCCTTCTTCCACGCTTTTTGTGCCACATAAAAACGGGACAACTGATAAGCTGTATTCTCATTTGCTTCTGCTGAAAAAGCTTTTAACAATAAATCTTCTTTTTCTTTCTTTTTATTGGCTAATGCAAACAATCCCAAATACGCTGCTGCAATATTTTCATTTTCCTTTAGCGCCAAGCGGAAACATTCTTTTGCCTCTTTTCTTTTTCCTTGAGCTAAATAAATTAATCCAGCTTCTGTACGCACCTTGGGATCATTCATCATTTTTAAATAAAATGAAAGTGCTTCATCCAAATGACCTTGGGCACGTAAAACTTCTGCAAACGCCAATTGATAATTAGGCACACTGGGATACAGCTCCAACGCTTCATGCAGCAAATCAGCCGCCACAGTCCACGCCCTTTGACGATAAGCAATCAAGCCAAGCAAGTATAATGCATCTCCGTGGGTTGGAGAAATCGCCATTGCTTCACGACACAAACTTTCCGCTTGCCGTAAATTTTCGGCATTAAATGCCTCAAAAGCTTGATCCAACAATTCATCAATTTTATTCATCATCAATCGACCCCAACCGACCAATCACCATTTCCTTATTAATGGCAACACTTTCAATCAAACCAAAACCGACAAACAACGTCAACATTGCTGTACCACCATAACTCATCAATGGCAACGGCACGCCAACAACAGGCATCAACCCCATCACCATGCCCATATTGATAAACACATAAAGCGCAAAATTAACCGTCAAACCGAGCGCCAAAATTTTACCAAAGAAATTTGTGCATTTAAGTGCAATCATCACTCCATAGAAAATGATAATCATATAAAGAGCATATAAAATTAACGATCCAAAAAGACCAAATTCTTCGGCTAAAACAGTAAAGATAAAATCCGTCTGCTTTTCGGGAATAAAGCTTAAACGACTTTGTGTACCCTGCATAAAACCTTTACCCCAGAAACCACCAGAACCAAGGGTAATCTTGGATTGGGTAATATGATATCCCGACCCCAAAGGATCGCGTTCTGGATTTAAAAATGTCAACACACGCTTTTTTTGATAATCGTGCAAATGTGCCCAAACAAACGGTGTTGCGGCCGCCCCAAGAACAAATACCAACAAAAATTTCCACAGCTGAACCCCCACCAAGAAAAAGATGGCTGCGCTTTCAAAAATAAGCATCATAGCTGTTCCCAAATCTGGCTGTTTTAAAATCAATACAACGGGCACGCCCATCATCAATAAAGGCGGAATAATAAATTTTACACGTCGCACATCATCTAAACTAGCTCCGTGGAAATAACGCGCCAAAGCCAAAACAAGCGCAATTTTCATACATTCTGATGGTTGTAAATTGACAACTCCTAAATTCAACCAGCGCTGTGCCCCCATACCAATGTGACCAAATAATTCCACACCAAATAACATCAACAATGTCACACCATAAATCCAATAGGCATACTTCATAAAAAGGCGCAAATTACAAAAGGCAATAACAATTAAAAAGCACAAACTCACCACAAAACGCATGGCCTGTTTATTCGCCCATGGTGACCAATGCCCCCCACCGACTGAATACAAAATACCCAAACTGATACAAACAACCAAACATACAAAAAACAGCAATTGCCAATTAAAGCCAGCCCATTTTTCCTTAAATGAGAGGTTATAATTTTTCATATAACAGTTGCGGTCTTTAAAAAAGCTCATTTGTTTTTCGCTCCTGTTTTAATTTTAGCATCTTCAAGATCCAATCGCAAGGCCTCTTTTAACACCTTCGAAGCCACTGGTGCTGCTGCAGAAGATCCACCACCACCATGCTCAACCACAACAATTACAGCATATTTTGGCTTGTCCGTTGGTGCATAAGCCGCAAACAAAGCGTGATCACGACTTTCCCAAGCCATATCTCTTTGTTTTTTAATCCCCTCTTCGCGTTCTTTTAAGGAAATGCGACGCACCTGAGTTGTTGCCGTCTTGCCAGCCATCCGCATCCCTTCCAAATTGAATCGACTATTATACGCTGTTCCTTTTTCATGATTCACCACATCATACATACCAGCCCGAATCAATCGCAAATAAGATTGATTAAACAGCGGATCTCCAGATAATTTCGGCATTTCTTTTTGTATAAAATGCAAATCGGGTAATTGTCCATTATTAGCAATCGCCGCCACTGCGCGTACCAACTGTAATGGCGTTGTCAATAAAAAGCCTTGACCAATACTTAAATTCAATGTGTCCCCCATCCGCCATTCATCCTTGCGCGTCTTTAATTTCCATTCGGGGGACGGCAATAATCCTTCCTTATCTCCATTCATTTCTGTTTCAACAGCTTGCCCAAAGCCCAATTTTCTGGCCGTCACAACAATTTTCTCCCAACCTATCTTTTGAGCCATTTCGTAAAAATATACATCACACGAATGACGCAATGCTTCCTGTAAAGTTAGAGCACCATGACCTTCCTTTTTCCAACAATGGAATTTTTGGTTACCCAATTGCGTTACGCCAGAACAATAAACCCGCTTATTGGGATCTATAATACCATTTTCCAACCCCGCCAAAGCAACCACTAATTTAAAAATAGATCCCGGCGAATAAGAACCAAATAACGCCTTGTTTTGCAGTGGTTTCTTTTGATTGTTCATCAATTGATTCCACTTTTTCTGGCTGATAGAGGCCAAGAAAATATTTGGATCAAATGTGGGCGTTGATACAAAACTTAAAATTTCCCCATTTTGCACATTAACAACAATCAGCGTACCAGCCTCTTGGCCCATCGCATCAGTTGCCACCTTTTGTAATCTTGTATCAATAGTTAGATGCAAATCTTCCCCAGCCACCGGTTTTCCCTGTTCCATCAATTTTACGGTCCGCCCCATGGCGTTTACTTCTGTTTTTTTGTAACCAGGTTTTCCCCGCAATGTTGATTCAAAACTTTGTTCCAAACCCGTACGACCAATTCTGTAACCAGCCAGATCAAACCACGTGCTGTCCACATCTGTATCACGATCATTCAATAAAGAAACGTAACCCAAAATATGAGCTGTTAAATCCTTTTTAGGATAGGTCCGAATCATCGTTTCTTCGATTTGAATTCCTTCCAATACGGGCGCATTTAAATGCAACAATATCACCTGCTCCTTTGTTAAATTATCTTTAACCTGGACAGGCATAAAAGCACGTTTATATTTTGCTTCTTTTAAAATGCGGCTTTCTTCCTCTTCATCCAAAGGCACAATCTTCTTGAAATTTTCCAATGTCTTTTTGTAATTTTGCGTTTGTTCTTTAATCAAGACGGCCTGAAAAACCTTGCGATTATCAGCCAACAGCACACCATTTCTATCATAAATTTTGCCCCTATCTGGCATCGTTAAACGTACCGCTGTCCTGTTTTTTTCCGCTAAAACCATAAAGCGATCACCCTGCAAAATTTGCAGATAAAATAATCGTCCTAATAAAATCAAACTGATCAGAACAAAAAAGGCCGACAAAACAATTGTCCGTACAAAAATTTCATGCGCTTTTTCATATTTCCATACCGTCATAGAGCGGTCTCCCGCACCTTTTTATCAAAGTGTGCACACAAACGCATGATGAATGGATAAAATAAAAGAAGCACCCAAAATTCCACCAAAACTGGTAAAAACGCCACAGGATTTGGCGCCATCATTGTCACGAACAAATAATTGATAATTTCCACCACCAATAACATAGCAGCAAAAACAATCCATAAACGCCCAAATGTCAATTCTAATAAATAACGCCTTAAAAAATTCGCCATAAAAAACAACAAAACAAAACAAAATGTCGTCACGCCCATAGGACTTTGAACAAGCATTTCAGAAATAATACCCAACAAAAAGACCGCCCACGAACTTAAACACCTAGGATTATAAATCGCAAAATAAAATATTGGAATAAATGTCCATTGGATACTATACGGATAATACGGCAAAAAATGGTATGGCACCAAATGTCCCAAAACAAGTAACAGGCAGAACAAAAATGGTGTCATTTGCCGCAACCAAAAATGCATATTCAATCGGTGCATCTTATGGCTCCTTACAATCTGTTTTTAAAAGTGCATCGGACAACCCAAAGTCGATCAAACGCACAAACTCCAATCCTTCTCCAGATTCAAATAAATCAACGTCAACATCGTTTTCTGAAACAGAATGGACAACACCAATGCTTAACCCCGATGGGTAAACCCCCATGTATCCAGAAGTTAAAACAACATCTCCTGGTTGAATCTTGTTCCATTCTTCCGTGAAGATAATCTTGGGACGATTTGTATTATCACCAGACAAGACGGCCTGAATCCGCTTTTTCCCAACAAGAACAGGAACTCGAGATAAATAATCGGTTAGCATCATCAATCGGCTGCCATGATCCCCAACCTCAATCACACGTGCAAATAACCCCCTGTCTGTCATCGCGACAGATCCATTACCAACACCATCTTTTGTGCCCGCCAACGCGACATATGATCTTGAAAACTTATCACCTGTATCCATTACCAACCTTGCCACAACGGTAGTCGATTTCGGATACGGCACATAACCCACCAATTTTTTGATTTCATTTTGTTCAGATTCCAATTGCATCGCCAACGCGCGCCATTGACGCAAAACTTTGTTTTCTTCTTCTAATTCAGCATTACGATGGTATAAAGTAACGGCATTAAAAAAGCTATCTTTAGCCGACTTTAACCATCTTGCAGGAGCCGCTAAAGCAGAAACAACAGGAGCCATTTTATCCGAAATATAATATCTTGTTGCGACAATGGCTGGATTTTTTGTTTGCCACAACACCATCAAAACGATGGCAAACACCAAAAAGACCACAGGAATCAAGCGTCTGATTTGGGATCTTATCCTTTTCAGGCGAAATTGCTTGTTTTCCATAGCCACCCCTTTGGGTCAAAGATTAATACATGCTGGTTAAGATGTTTTCAAACTTACCAACTTCTTCTAAGGCCTTACCAGTTCCCAACACCACACATTGAAGTGAGTTTTCAGCCACTGATACAGGCAACTTTGTCGCAACGCGCAAGACATCGTCTAAACGGCGCAACAAAGCACCACCACCAGTCAACATAATACCTTTATCAACGATATCTGCTGCCAATTCTGGATCCGTATGTTCCAATGCCACTTTCACAGCATCCACAATTTGTCCCACAGGACCAGCCAACGCTTCGGAAATCTGGCGTTCCGTAATCACGACCTCTTTTGGAATACCATTCATCAAGTCACGGCCCTTCACTGGAATCTTTTCACCATCGCCCTTCCCTGGCGCAGAAGCGGCACCAATCACCTTTTTCACACGTTCAGCAGAAGCTTCCCCGATCATCAAGTTGTGATTACGACGAATGTAGGAAATAATCGCTTCATCCATCTTATCACCACCAACACGCACAGATTCAGCATAGGCAATACCGCCCAAACTCATCACAGCAACTTCTGTGGTACCACCACCAATATCCACCACCATACTGCCAGATGGTTCGTTCACAGGCAAACCAGCCCCCAAAGCCGCAGCCATTGGTTCTTCAATCAAGAAAACCTTTCTGGCATGGCTGTTTTCAGCCGCCTCTTGAATGGCACGACGTTCCACGGCCGTTGAACCAGATGGCACGCAAATCACAATCATTGGACGTGTCAAGGAATGTTTATCAAGAGCTTTTTGAATAAAGCGACGGATCATTTCTTCCGCCACATCAAAGTCAGCGATCACACCATCACGCAAAGGACGAATGGCTTGAATTTGACCTGGGGTTTTACCCAACATCTGTTTGGCCTCATTACCAACCGCAATCACCTGTTTTTTACCACGATTTTCAGCAATCGCCACAACGGATGGTTCATTCAAGACAACCCCGCGCCCGCGCACGTAAACAAGCGTATTCGCGGTACCTAAATCAATAGCCAAATCCGATGAAAAAATATTCAAAAATTTCTTTAAACGTTTCCAAGACATGTTAACCCTTTCTGTTAATGATCCTATTCATACACCAAAGACGAATAAAATACAAGTAATTTTTTTATAAAATTAAGATTTTATGGCGATACAGATAATATCTGGAATACGCTTTTCTTCCTTCGTCTTTTTATTCACAGCACCACATGAGCTTAGATTATTGCGACACCCAGGACCTTGATAAAAGCCCATAATGCTTCCAACCATTGGTGGACCATCTTCGGCTTTATGCTGCTTCCTTAATAATGCTTTACACGTGTCTTTATCCAAGGCATGACCACCATTAATGGCTCCAACAGGGATTATCGAAACCGCATGTCTACCATACGATGTTCGTTCTACATGTGTTGCTGCTGTGATGTCATTGTCCCCCACACCAAAGCCATACGCTGTAATTGCCGATGCGCCACCAGATTGTTTATTATACATTCCGTATGTGAATTTACTGGATTTGCTGCTGCTTACCAATGCCCGTTTTCGAACGTGTTCCAACAAATCATTCACACGCATTCGAGCAACACCATCACGATACAGCGTCATACCACCCACTGTGAATACGCCCATCAGCGTTATAACCCCTATCATTTCCAATAATGTTCGACCAGATTCATTTATTTTCATGATAACCTCCTTATATGGAGGACACTCTATCACAGCTTTTTCAAGCTGTCAACAAAAAACCCGCCTCGAAAGGCGGGAAAAAAGGTGGAACAGTAAAAAGAAGGGGGAAAATCCAAACTTGTATGCAAGGTTGAGGAGTATTACACAACAAGCCTCTTTACTGTTCCGGCCAATATATTAACACATTTTTAACTGTTTGTCAAGTATTTTTTATCTTTCGCTTGACACAAAATGTGTGGCGTTGGTTAAAGCAGGATTAGCCGCTTGTTTTTGAACAATGGCCGGGGCTTTTCTGCCACCTTTGGCCAATGCTTTAATACCACCAACAACAAAGCAACCAACCAAACCAGCCAAGGCCACAAGAATCATAACGGCTGGCCATGGGCCAGTTCTTAAATCTTTTTCGGCAAACGTATCGCCATACTCAGAATGATACAACCCATCTTCACCCTTTGTAAGGCCATAAAAATTTTTTTCTTTTTCTGTCATCTTAAATCTCCTTTCGAACAGGAAACATTATATCACAGATTTGGCTTTTTGTCAATCTTTTTTGCTTTTGCGCGACAAAAAGGACTTGCATTTTACCCAAAAAAAGAGTATAAATATCTCCACTCGGAGCGTAGCGCAGCCTGGTAGCGCACTTGTCTGGGGGGCAAGTGGTCGTGGGTTCAAATCCCGCCGCTCCGACCACTAGAAACAGACCGTCAGAAATGACGGTTTTTTTATTTTAAAATCAATAACTTGTTGTAGCTCGAACACATCCTGTTAAAAAATCAAAATTTTTCAATTAGTTCGAACTCATAAAATGGAAACCCCTTATTTTCCAAGCATGTATTCAAGTTCAAATCCTTCCACCTTCCCAAAATTTCTCAGTGAGATGCCTTGTAGTCGCTGGATTCGAATTATTCTAGAATTGAAAGGAAACCTTGAAAATAATCTTGTAGTTAATTTGAGATTTTTTGAATATCCCAATCTCTTTCTTTGATTTTTCCCGTTTGGTAGAACTCTGTAATTAAATTAATAAACTCCTTGAAATCTGGATTTTCCTTTGTAATTCTATCAATCATATCCCAATCAAGTTCTTTTTTCTCAGGAGCAGGAATTAAGATTTGGCTTTCAGCAGGATTCTCACAATTCAGTTGTATTAGTCCAATGTCGTGTCCAGCACATAAAATTTGTAGCTCATCCATTGCTCTTTCATCAATAGATTGAGCAACTAAGTAGGAGTAATTAGCCCAAGATGAGTTGGAAACAGTTTGGAAAAAATACTCTCTTACATTTGATAAATTTATTTTGATTTTTACCTCGAAAGACCAAACAGAAGTTTTATTAAATGCATGCTTATTAGAACAGGCGACAACTTCTTCAGCCCATTTGGCAGATAAATTTTTTAGACCAACTATATCAGGATGTAGCCACTTATTTCCATTACTTCCTTTTGAATTTGAAGATTTTTTTTCATCAATTCGTTTGGGATATATATTCAATTCA
>Ga0310690_10011653_pt1 | contig 10836 bp, 10 predicted proteins | sample AusTroGonzalo_MG_2_FD_207661 | JGI IMG/M metagenome (GOLD analysis project Ga0310690, IMG submission 207661) | Bovine rumen microbial communities from tropical cattle in Woodstock, Queensland, Australia - Gonzalo_04 (v2) (version 2) | ecosystem: Host-associated > Mammals > Digestive system >...
CGGCTGCAGCGCGGGGGCGCACCTCTTCCCATCCCGAACAGAGAAGTTAAGCCCCGCCGCGGCGATGATACTGCGGGAGACCGTGGGAAAGTAGCTCGCCGCCCTCCCATAGCGCGAACCCCGACAGGAAAACCTGCCGGGGTTTGTCGTTTTACTAGGTACTCTCCTTTTTTCATGATGAAATAGCTTGACGCTTCTCTCTTTTTGTTATTTTTGCGTCTTATTTTTAAGACATTATGAAAGAGTTGTTGATACGTTCATTTTCGGGCTTGATATTTGCTGCCATTGTTATCTCATGCATTTTTATTTCTCCGTGGACATTTGCTGCACTCATGCTTTTTGTGGTTGTAGTTGGGACGTTCGAAATGGCGAAATTGCATCAGATGTTGGGTATGGCTCATCTTATTATCGGTGAATTGTTTTCTGTACTGTCTTTTGTTTTGACTGCTCTAGCTGCTTTGAAAGTTGTTCATCTTCAATGGCTTGCACTTGAATTGCTGTTCTTTCCTTTGCCTTTCCTTTATGCCTTGTTTGTTAGCAATAAGAGAGCTAAAGAAGTGTTTTCTTATATCTATTCTTCTTTGGTGTTTCTTTCCTTGCCAACTTCGATGATGCTTTTTATGTATCGTTCGGATTTATTCGGCGATTTGGCAGGTCCTTGGCTTGTGATGCTGGTGTTCTGCTTGTTGTGGGTCAATGACATTTTTGCCTATCTGACGGGAAAATTGTTAGGAAAACACAAACTTTTTCCTCGGGTTTCTCCTGGGAAAACCATAGAAGGAAGTATTGGAGGTTTGGTTTTTACGGTTATCGCCATTGCGGTTTTTGCGCATTATGCCGATTGGCTTCCGCTTTCTGCTGCAATTGGGATGGCCGCAATAGCTGTGGTTTTCGGCACTTTGGGCGACCTTTGCGAGTCGATGCTGAAACGTCAGGCGGAAGTGAAGGATTCGGGTAAGCTCATCCCGGGTCATGGCGGCATTTTGGATCGTTTTGACTCGGTTTTGTTCAGCATACCGTTTATTTTCGTTTATTTGTTGCTGCTATGAGAATTCACAAAAGAATACATGAAGAGGGCACGATAGCCATTTTGATTACCCTGGGCATCATTGTGGCGATTACGTTTCTTGTCAATTGGTCTTGGCCTTCGCAAACGGTTTGGCATTACCTTCTTTATACAGTTTTGCTCGTCGTGCTCATTTTGACCGTCCGTTTTTTCCGTGTTCCCATATGGCGAAAAACGACTTTGGAGGAGGATGCCGTGTTAAGCCCAGCTGATGGGGAAGTGGCGGCCAATGAGGTGGTTATGGAAAATGAATATTTTCACGAGCAGCGTCGGCAGATTTCCATTTTCATGTCGATTTACAATGTGCATATCAATTTCTTCCCGTTTGATGGCGAGGTAACCTATTATAAATACCATTCTGGGAAGTTTTTAGTAGCTTTTAATCCAAAGTCCTCGTCTGACAATGAGCACAATACCATCATTTTGAAAGACAAGAAAGGTCGTGAAATCTTGGTTCGTCAGATTGCGGGATTTGTGGCGCGGCGTATCGTCTGTGACCTTCAGCCGGGCGATAAAGCCGAAGTAGGCGAGGAATTTGGCATGATTCGCTTTGGTTCTCGCGTGGATGTTTTTCTGCCTTTGGATGCCGATATTAAGGTGAAAATTGGTGATAAGGTGCACACTAAAGAAACCGTTTTGGCTTTGCTGAAATAGGTTTTATGGAATGTTCAATATCCTGTGTGTCTGCAAAGAAAGCCGCCAATTTGGGTGAGTCATTACTGCTTCTACGCAAGATTTCATGTTGGCTTGACGTTGCGATTCGTCTTCGCTGAAACATGGTTGCAGGAAACGATGCTTAGCTTCAATCGAGTCGTATTGTGACAAATCCTGACCGAGATAGACGACTTTCAATTCATCGCATGTTGTTAAAACACAAGGCTCAGAATTTCCACCTTCAAAAGCTGTCTTTGGTGATAAGGTTACCCAATCCAAATTGCGCGGCAATAACCTCGTACCATTGGTCTCGATGGCGATTCGTTTGCCAGTTGTTTGTTTTAGGTCTTCAACAAAAAACTCGTCAATGAATAATGAGGGCTCGCCTCCTGTCAAAATGACTAAAGGGGCATTGGGAAACTGATTCACCAAATCCACTATATCTTGCGACGACATTTCGATGCCGTTCTGGTGTTGTGTGTCGCAAAAGGCACAGCGCAAGTTGCATCCGCTGAAGCGCACGAAGACGGCAGGTGTACCGCTGTGGTAGCCTTCGCCTTGTAAGGAATAGAATATTTCGTTGATTTTGTACATTTTCTGGATTGCTTCGTCGTACCTCCTCGCAATGACGCAAAGCGTACGAATAATCAATCAAAATTCTGCGGGGCATCGTCCTTGATGTAGGAAGCCTTGTTGTCGCGCGATTCCCACACATCGGCACGATAGCAATTCGGCACGGTATCGACAATCCACTTGGCGAGGTTCTCGGCGGTAGGGTTGAAGTCCAGCACCTCGTTGATGTTGGTATGGTCAATTTTGCCATGAATCAAGCGCTTGATTTCAGTGAAGTCGCACACCATGCCGTTACTGTCGAGTTGCTCTGCGCGGCAATATACGTTCACCTTCCAGTTGTGGCCGTGAAGGTTCTCGCACTTGCTTTCATAGTCGAGGTAAAGCTGGTGGCAAGCTGATATTTCTAGGGTTTTTCTGACGTAATACATGTGATTATAGTATTTAATTAACTACGAATTAAACGAATGTCAATGTGTGAATTTGGCAGCTAAAGTTGTGGATTTATACGAATCGTACCCATCCTTAACGAAGTTGCAAAATTCTATCCGAAATAATTCGCATAATTCGTAAAATTCGTAGTTTTTTTCATATTCTCAGTGTTATTCGTATTCGGTGTGGTCTTCGATACCCGCAGCACGGAGGGCTTCAATGCGTTCGCGGCAGGTGCCGCATTTGCCGCAGTGTTTCTCGCCACCTTTGTAGCAGGAGTAGGTTTCAGCGTAGTCTAATCCGAGAGCTTTCCCGTGTTCGGCGATTTCCTTTTTGCTCAAGTAGGTGTAAGGAGCGTAAACCGTGATGTTCTCGTATGTTCCTGCCGACATGGCATTCGACATGGCATTGACAAAATCAGGGCGACAGTCGGGATAGATGGAATGGTCGCCGGCGTGGTTGGCAATCATCACTCTTTTCAAGCCGTTGCTCTCTGCGATGCCAGCGGCGATGGCTAGCATGATGCCGTTACGGAAGGGCACCACCGTTGATTTCATGTTTTCGTCGTCGTAGTTGCCCTCGGGGATATCGTCAGCGGTCATCAGCAGGGCACTCTTGAAATAACGGTGCATGAATTCTAGCGGGACGATGATATGCTTAATGCCCAAACGTTGACAATGTGTGACGGCGCACACACGCTCGCGGCCGTTTTGCGTCGAGCCGTAGTCAAAAGTGATGGCCAAGGCGATTTCGTCCTTGAACTCATAAAGCATTGTCGTAGAGTCCATGCCGCCGGAGATGATGATTACTGCGTCTTTCATTATAGTTGTCTGTTGTTCAGTTAATCAGTTGTTCAGTTGTCGCTTCGCGTCATCGCGAGGAACGACGCGATCCAGAGTAAAAGCTTCATGTCTAGATTGCCGCGCTCCGCTCGCAATGATAGAAAAGGCGTTGTTTTACCATGTCTTGGTGTTCTGCATCGCCGTAATTGGCAAAGGGCTTGATGGAAATACCACCACGGGGATTGAACAGACCAACGACTTCCAAGTATTTGGGATCCATCAGCTTGACCAAGTCCTTCATGATGATATTCACGCAGTCTTCATGAAAATCGCCGTGATTGCGGAAACTGAAGAGGTAGAGCTTTAGGCTCTTGCTTTCCACCATCAGTGTGCGGGGAATGTAATTAATAATAATGTGTCCAAAATCGGGTTGGCCAGTCTTGGGGCAAAGCGAAGTAAACTCGGGACAGTCTAAAGTCACAAGATACTCATTTTCGGGATGTTTGTTCTCAAAAACCTCCAGCACCTCAGGTGTATAGTCATAACTATAGTGGGTGTTTTGATTACCCAACAACGTCACGCCTTGCAGTTCTTGTTCGTTTCTTGACATGGGTTTTATTTTGGCTGCAAAATTAGTAAAATGTTTGCTGTTGGCTAGGGAAAAACCTCAATCTTGCTTGTTCATTAGGCGCTTGGTCTCGCGGAGTTCCTTTTGCAATAGTTCCATTCGCTCTTTTAATTGTTCCTGTGAAGGTAAGGCATCCTTGATGCGGATGTTATTGTAAGTAGCTACGCCCATAGGCGTACTGATGCCTCTAAACGACCATTGGACATCGGCTTTATTCAGGTTTGAACAGATAAGAAGCCCTATTGTGGGATTATCTTCATCTTGTTTCAATAGTTCGTCAATGGCATTAACATAGAAATTCAATTTACCTGCAAACTCAGGCTCAAAAGGTCTTGCCTTCAGTTCACAGACGACGTAACAATGCAGTCGAATGTGATAGAACAATAAGTCTATCTTGCGTGAACGCCCACCAACGATGATTTCCTTTTGACGACCAATGAAAGCAAATCCAGTCCCGAGTTCCAGAAGTAGATCCGTTATACTTTTGCTCAGGGCTTCCTCCAATTCGTGTTCATCATAGGTCTCATGGTCAACGGTGGCAAAGCCGAAATCGTAGTTCTCTTTCACCACTTGTTGGGCAAGTTGCGATAGTTGTGGCGTAAGATGTTGTGGAAAATTATTAGGCGCCTTTCCTCGTTTGTGATAGAGGTCATCGCTCATTATGCGTTCAAGTATTTCACGACTTATACCTTCTTCAATGGTGTAACCGACATAAAACAGAGCTTCTTCGATGGTTTTGGAATGTTGTACGATTCGAACATGATGTCCCCAAGGGACACATGCAAATGGCAAAGGAAATTCTGAAACAGCTTGTTTCAGTTTTTCCTCGGCGGGCCATTCTCCACTAGTTTGCAGGAGTTTCTTCGTGTATTTTTCCTCTGGCAGCAATTCTGAAACGGGCTGTTTCAGTTTTCCAGACTCCTCGGTATAAAACAAATACCACTGTTTCATATACCAAAGATTTCTGGTCGAGAAATTGGTGCTTCCCGGAAACTCATTCTGCAAATCTAAACTTACCTGTTCGACCACACCCGCGCCCCAGCGTTCCTCGGCCTTCTTTTGCACAAGGTCTCGGCCAAGTTGCCAGTTGAAAAGCAGTTTTTCGGCATTCACTCGCACTGCGGCCTTCACTTGCGCTGAACGGTAGCGGTGTTTCACTTCCGCAATCCAATTGGCGTATTCTGTGTCAATATGAATGTCGTGCGAACTGACCATGCGTGGCTCTTCCATGTCTTTATTTTCTGAATCCATTGCAAACCGGTATTTGCCGCAAAATTAGCAAAATGTTTGCAATCAGCACGAAAAAAGCCGACATTGCTGCCGGCTTTTACCAATTCATTTAGGGTTTAGCACCCCTGCGTAGCACGCTCCAACCGCTTCATGATTGAGAAGATGAACACTGCGGAAAGCAAACAAAGCACGACGAGTACGCCCCAAACCATCCAAAGCGGCATACCTGTGCCCCAGATGCGGGCGATGACGCTGGTGAGGTAGTTGCCGATAGCGGTCACGCAGAACCACATACCCATCATCATGCCCTTATACTTGGGTGGTGCCACCTTCGTGACGAAGGAAATGCCGATAGGGCTCAGCAGCAGCTCGGCGAAGGTCAGCACGAAATAGGTACTGATTAGCCAATTAGGCGATACCAAGGTGCTGCTCACGCCACCTTGTGCTTTCAGCTCAGCAGGACTGGCCAAGGGTAAGGAACAAATCACCAAAATTAGGAAGCCAAGGGCGGCAACAATCATGCCCAAACCAATCTTGCGCGGCGAGGAAGGCTCTTTGCCTTTTTTCGCCAAAGCACCAAAGACGGCCATCGAGACTGGCGTCAAGGCGACCACGAAGAATGGATTGAATTGCTGGAACTGCTGCGGCAGAACGTTGATCGGATCTGGCATCGTTTTATAAATCACCCATGCCATAATCCATAGGAATGTCGTAACGCCACAACATATTCCCCTGTTCAAAGGTTTCGTGGCCTGAATCGCTCCAAACAGGGTGTAGATTGAAATAGCCACTAGGGTTAAAGACCAAATATTGAAGCCGAATCGTGTGAAACCGCTCACGGTGCTTTGCGTGTAGTCGCGGGCGAAGTAAGTCAGGCAGAGGCCGGCTTGCTGGAACGACATCCAGAAGAAGATAACCACGGCAAAGACCATCACCAAAGCGGTGATGCGCTCGCGGGTTTGCTCCTTTGAGAGTTCCACCACATTTACCGTAGTGTTTTCCATCGCCTTGGCTTGCTTGGTGTTTACATCGGCGTGCTTGAACCAATTGCGGCAGAAAAGATAAATACCCATGGAAAGAATCAACGAGAGGCAAGCCACGCCAAAACCATAGTTATAAGCGCCTGACAAGGCATCGATGTAGCTATTGGCAAAGCCATCCAAGTCGTTGATATTGCCGCCTTGCTGAACCGCCAGAGCCTCGAACGTTGAGAGTGCTTCTGGTGTAATGGTGCCATCAAGGTATTGGTGTGCCAAAGAAGGAATCTGCGGCACGTAAGTGAAGTCCGCCTTGCCCAAAAACAAATCCGTGACCTTGGTGGCAGTAATAGGTGCGAACATGGAGCCAATGTTAATGGCCATGTAGAATAGACTGAAGCCATTGTCGCGGAAAGCACTGTATTTAGCCTCATCGTAGAGGTTACCCACCATCACTTGGAGGTTGCCTTTGAATAAGCCCGTTCCAATGGCAATCAAAGCTAAAGCGGAAAACATGGTAACTTTGGCTGTGGTCGAAGCCATCGGCACTGCCAAAAGCAGGTAACCGAGGAACATCACCACAATGCCTGACTTCACCATTTTGCCGTAGCCAAAACGGTCGGCCAGCATACCGCCGATGAGGGGCATGAAATAGACGCATCCAAGGAAGATGCCGTAGATGTTGCCCGCTTGTGCTTCGTTGTAGCCAAATTTGGCTTGCAGGAAGAGTACAAAGATGGCCAGCATGGTGTAGTAGCCGAAACGCTCGCCCGTGTTGGCCAATGCTAGGGCATAAAGCCCTCTGGGATGACCCTTAAACATAGTTGTCAGTTTTTAGTTGTCAGTTGTTCAGTTAAATGATAAAGGCTTGCTTGCGCAAGCCCTTATCGTATTGAGGTTTAGAGGTTTATTCAGTCACTCTTTCAAGCCACTTCACCATGCCGAACATTACCGTCATGGAGACGAGGCAGATGGCGAGGAACACACCCCAGCACTTCCAGATGTCCCAAGCATTGAGCATGATAGGACCAACGAAGATGAAGAGGTTGCCAATGGCCGTTGCACCGAGCCACAAGCCTTGGCAGAGACCCACCATGTGACGCGGGGCAACCTTCGAGACGAAGGACAGACCCAGCGGTGAGATGAACAACTCGGCCACAGTCAGGAAGAAATAAGTGACAATCATAACCCATGGAGCGGCCTTAGCAAGACCTCTGGAAACCATCATTGCAGCATCCATAGCACGGAATTCGTCGCCCGAAGGATAACCCTTCACGATGGAGAAAATCATCAAGAAGAGGTAGGCGCAACCAGCGAGACCCATACCATAGGCAATCTTGCGCGGGGTGGAAACGGGTTTGCCCTTGCGAGCCAACGAGGCGAAAATACCCATTACAAGAGGTGTAAGGATGATGACGAATAGCGGGTTCAGCGCTTGCCAGATTTCGGGAGCGATGCTCGAGGAATCCACGAAGTCGCGGGCGAACACCGACAGAGATTGTCCGTTCTGGTGGAATGACAGCCAGAAGAACACAGCGATGCCCAATACGGCAAACAAAGCAGCCATGCGCTGTTTGATTTCTTTGGCCATGGCAGCTTTCTCTTCAGCAGTGTAGCCAGCAGCTTCGGCAGCCACTTTCTTGGCGGGTTGTGGGAACTTGTTCTTTTGCGTGAAGAAAATAATCAACGAAATCAACATGGCGGCCACTGAAACGAAGAACGAGAAGTGAACGCCTTGGTTGAAGGTGAGGATATAATCAGAGCAGAATTGCACCAGATTGTCACCGTAGTTGGCAGTCGGAAGCACCGAATTGGCCATGGTCTCCGTGAACTTCTGCGTCACTTGACCGTCAGCGAGATACTGGTGGCACAGAGCCGACATGTCAGCGTTGTAGATGAAGTTATGGGCTTTCAGCCACCATTCGCGCAGCATGGGAGCTACGAAGGGAGCAATCACACCACCAATGTTGATGAACACGTAGAAAATCTGGAAACCGCTGTCGCGCTTGTCTTTTGCCTCGGCCAAAGCGGCGGGACCTTTCTTGGCAGCTTCGGCCTCGAAGTTATCGTACATCTGGCCGACGAGAGCTTGTAAGTTGCCTTTGAACAGACCATTACCGAAAGCGATGCAGAGCAGAGCTACGCAGGTGAAGATGAGGATGCCCCACCAACTACCATTGCCGTCGGCGATGATACCATCGGCATTCCTGCTGAACAACGGAATAGCCATGCCCACATAACCGAGGGCCATGATAATCAAGCCCAACTGGATGGTGCGGTGGTAGTTCTGGGTGCGGTCGGCGATGATACCGCCCACCAAACTCAGCACGTAAATGCCGAAATAGAACACCGAATAGATGATGCCGGCGGTGGCATCGGGCAATCCGAATTTCGACACGATGAACAGCAACAGGATGGCGTTCATGATGTAGTAGCCGAAGCGCTCGCCCATGTTACTTAAAGCGGCTGCAATCAAGCCTTTGGGATGTTCACTTGTGGCTTTCTTAAGATAGAAAACCAGGAAAGGGATGACCACTGCAAGGATGCAGATGAAGATCACCATTGTGACGTTGGTTTGTAGTAATACCATAATTTATGAATTTAATTGATAATAGATTTTCGGTTTTTCCAACAGCGGACAAAGATAAGGAAAAATGTTTTGTGCTCGAAAAAATCGAGAAAAAGTTTACCCTATTGGCTCAGGTTGGAGATTGTTAGTCCATGGTGCAATAAGCACTTCGGGATGCTCAAGGATCTTTTTCAGTTCATTCAAAGCCTTAACATAGTAGAAGCCGTCGCAAAACCTTTCGTCCATCACGATATCAACAGGCATTATTTTTCCGACTTCTATTATCCCTTTGTTGACGACAGGTTCCTTGCTTTCCTTGCCCATGGCGACAAACACTCCCGTAGTGCCAAAATTATAAGCATGATGGAAGATGGAAGGTCCCTTGATGGATTTCAAGTTGGTGATAAAATACGTGGTATGGAAAGGACTCAGTTTTATAATGGCATTTGGCAACAAACCGTGCTTATCCAAGTATTTAATCATCCCGACGAAGAATTTAATCATGAAGTTTGGAGTAATCGTCAGCAGATGGGCCAACTTCTCCGTGCCGTTGTTGGCCATGGCTTTGGCATTTTCCCGCACAGCATTGTCTATTTTTTCCTTCACCTCATAAATGGACTCGTTCCCGTTGAATTCGATTTTTACCAATGACTCTTCGGCATCATACTTCAATTCTTTTTTGACGACAAAAGAAAAGTAAACCTTTTCGCGCTCAAAAATTCGGCCGTTCATGACGAAACGGTTCAACCAAGGATATATTGCTGTGATACGAAGCAACCCCGCCATTACGATGTGCATGTAATTGAACCTGTAGCCCTTTTCATTTTCTGCGCTAATAAAATCATCCAAAGGCTCGCATCGGCAATTGTATCTGGTCATGTTTTGGGCATCGTAGCGGTATTTCATGATGTGAGGAACGATTTTTTGGATGGGGTCGATTCCTTTCACCCGCTTGCCGTCTGCTCTTAATCCGAACATAGTTATTATGTGTTAAATTGGTCGCAAAAATAGGAAATATATGCAGAGTTACGCAAAAAAAAACTACTTTTGCAACTTGTTTTGGATGCATATTCCAATAGTCAATACATCGAAAATTAACGCAGTCAATTAAATAACATAATGGAAATCAGCAGTAAATATAGCCCTCAGGAAGTTGAAGGCAAATGGTACGAGCATTGGATGGACAAGAACTATTTCCATTCCACACCCGACGAACGCGAACCTTATACCATCGTGATTCCGCCGCCGAATGTGACTGGCGTGCTTCACATGGGCCACATGATGAACAACACGATTCAGGATATCCTCATCCGCCGCGCCCGTATGCAAGGCAAGAACGCTTGCTGGGTGCCTGGCACCGACCATGCCTCCATCGCCACCGAAGCCAAGGTGGTGAACAAGCTGGCGCAGCAAGGTATCAAGAAGACCGACATTGGCCGCGAGGAGTTTCTCAAGCACGCTTGGGACTGGACTCATGAGCATGGTGGCATCATTCTCAAGCAGTTGCGCCGTCTCGGCTGCTCCTGCGACTGGGAACGCACCTCGTTCACCATGGATGACATTCGCTCGAAGAGTGTTATCCGCGCTTTTGTGGACCTTTACAATAAAGGCCTGATTTATCGCGGCGTCCGTATGGTCAATTGGGACCCCAAGGCTTTGACGGCTTTGAGCGACGAAGAGGTGATTTATAAGGAAGAACACAGCAAGCTTTTCTATCTCAGATATTACCTTTGTGAAAAGTCTCAATGGGATGTCGAACAGAAGTATGGTAAAGCCGTGGACAAGAAAATCATGGCCGGAGAATGCGTCGGCGATGATATTTTCAAGAGAGTGGAAGTTGATGGGAATGTCATTTATTGCCAAAAAATCAGAGGTGTTTATAAATATTATACGGTTGTCGCGACCACCCGTCCAGAGACCATCATGGG
>Ga0310690_10011654_pt1 | contig 10836 bp, 6 predicted proteins | sample AusTroGonzalo_MG_2_FD_207661 | JGI IMG/M metagenome (GOLD analysis project Ga0310690, IMG submission 207661) | Bovine rumen microbial communities from tropical cattle in Woodstock, Queensland, Australia - Gonzalo_04 (v2) (version 2) | ecosystem: Host-associated > Mammals > Digestive system >...
TGATCGGAGTCTCCGCCGTAGCGTTCAGGTGGTCTTCGTCTCCGAGAATGGGGATAAGGTTCACGAGGGCAGAAGTCCTGCCCGCGCCGCCTTTATAGCTGAAAAATGTAAGTGATTTCATCTCTGTTTCTCCTTATTTCGATCAGTCTTTTTTACGAGTGAGAGCCGAACGGATGCCGTCATAGCCTTCGGTCATAACGAAGTCGCTCTCATGCTTGACAGACACCACCACTTGCTTGGTGTAGTAGCGAACGGCATTGCGAATATCCTTGCGGATATAACTGACCAATTTATTGTACGCATCCTTTTGGTTCTTGGCATCTAAGGTCTCTTTGCCGTCGCCAGCCATATCGAAAGTCTCAGCCCCGAAGAACATACGCACAAGCAAAAGCTTCATATTCTCCGCAAAAGCCTTCTCATCCTTGGAGAGACGCTTGCCTTCCGCCGGATCCATCGAAGTCAATACGTTCCCGAGAAGCGCATTGAAAGCGGGCAGGAGCTCCTCACGCATAGAAGATTTACATAGATCGGTGATGGCATTCTCCACGGGAGAGCCTTCTGCAAGCTTCGCCGCCTGCGCGGCATTCTCTTCCTGCAAACGTGCTATCTCTTTCTTGAGTTTCTCGATCTCGCCGCCTTCCGATATCAAGGCATTGTACTGCGCGTCGCGAATGCGCGTCTTGAATTCGTTATTCTCCGTATCGATCTTGGAGAAACGCTCTTCATATGTCTCATAGTAGCGGTAGAAACCGGCAAGTGAAGAAACGTAGTAGAAAGTGGAAGTGGCATAGTAGCAGTCCTTCTCCCATAGCCAAACGTAATTTCCTTTCTCGTCGACGATACGGTCACTCATCAAACTGTCAAGGTACTTGATCATATCGATCTGCGGATACTTGACCATGTACTCACCGAGCAGAGTGAAGGTGGAAATGACGACGGGAAGAAGGCTCATCATGCGGATCCTTCTCTTACGAAGCTCTTTGGCAAGGACTTTGTGATAGACGTAGTCCTCGTTGAAAACGGCATAATACTGATCGACGATGTAGTCTCTGCCCACCGCCTTCAAATCATTATAGAAACGGGAAGTTCTCTGTATGGCGAGCTGCAAAAGCTCGAACATATCGTCGTACTCTTTTTGATATTTCTCACGATTGGCAGGATTGGTCTCTTTCTGTATCTTTTCGTTCAAAACCTCATTCAATCCGCTGGAGATCACGATATTCACGATAAACACCATATTGAAAAGAACGTCACTGGACTGACTGTGGCGCACCGTTTCATCGTCCACTATAGAGAGATCGTAGTTAAAGAAGCGGTCGTCGATGCGATCCTGCGTGACATCCCATACGCCTTGGGCGGCATTCAGCAAAGACTGCGTCAGTTTTCCGACGGGAGAGGTGACGTCCGCATACGGTAATTCATCGTTGATCTCTGCCAATATCTCGGCAAAACGCTTACCGCTATCGGTATCCACCAAAGGTGCATTTGTTGTCTTATCGAGATAGTTCTCATAGTTGAACTTTACGCCCTGACAACACTCACCCACCGCATAGGTGTAATATAACGAGGGGTTTACGCACTTCCATGTGAAGTTCCAACCGCAGCTCATCCTGCTTGACTGCGGATGCTGCACAAAAGCGAGATTCAAATACTTCAAGCAGAATTTAGAGAGGGCGATGATCTTCTTCTCCATCGCCGCGTCAAAGAGGTCTATTCCACCGACGGTCTTCGTGCGAAGAAGGTCAAGAGCAACAGGAAGCGTCCAAGTGATGGAATCGATATAGGAGAAACACGCGGGGAAAGTAACGTCGTAAGGAGTAGCGTCCAAGAGGAAGTTCCCTTCCGGAATATCCTTAGACGGAATGCCCTCCTCGTAGAAAAGGCTGTAATTTCCATTCGGATTCTCCACGCGCTTCATGATGTCGGCGATAAGCTCTTTGCAAAGAGCGCTGACTTCATCCGTATACTCGATGCCGTATTCGTTGATCAAGATCAAGATGGTCTGCAACACCTGTGTGGAGGACAGCAATCCCGACTCCTTAATGGAATCACTGAAGATCAACGTCTTGCCGTCATCCGAGGCTTTACTCTTCGCGACGATAGCGTCGAACACTTTCTTTCCGATGATGCGTTTGTCCTCGTACTCATAGAAGATACTGTCCATCTTCTTATCGGTGACGATATCCCTCATTGCTTTGCTCAGAGCATTCATCGCTCTGACGTCTGTTTTGATCCCGGCCATTATTTATCTCCTTTATCTTTTATAGAATGTGAATGTTACGATGGGTCTGACGCCCAGTTTGAACTTTTTATTGAATCCTCGCTCGTTTACCGTCATGCTTTCATTGACATTCATCTGCAAGGCTCGACCGCCCTTTCCCCTGTCAAGTAACCAGAAACGAGTCATCTTCTCTGCAAAGTCGGTAGTGCGTGTAAATGCGTCGAACTTTTCCATATTCGCAAGATATTCCTCCGCCGTGGGGATCGTAGCGCTCCCTATAGGAAATGCCTTCTTCGCATTACGAAATGCATCGTTTGTGAAAAGATCCAACGAAGCGGGCAGCTCTTCGCCCGTCGAGGAGAAAAGAACTCTGTCCGCCATAAAACGGAGCCCTTCCTCCGTCTTCCCGATGTAGACGAAACGAATGGGTTCGCACAGATAATAGCTCCCGTTTATATAGCAATACTGTCTGCCACGCTCGGTAAACCACTTCTTGCCGAGATTTCGGTGCGAAACGTCCACGTCGACCGTTTCACGCGGATAGGAGCCGCAATAAAGCACTTTATTATTCTCTTCGGTAACGATGATGCCCTTCTTCTCCAAAGACTCCAAAACGACCTCTTCGTCGTCGACGACGCCGAGCATACGGGTCTTCTTATAGATAGTCTCCGCCGTCTGCTTGGAGGTACCGGTGCGACGCACGCAGATAACATCCTCATTGAACATATCCACGATGTCCTTCAGATATTCGAAAGGGAATACCGACTCTATATTCCCCTCGCCGGCGCGAAGATAAGTATCTCGAATGATCTCATTGGTGGATCTGCCGCCGATATTTACGGAGAAATAAATGTAAGGCTCCCCTTTCTCCTTCATTACAGCCATCTGCTCTCTTGTCCAAGCACGCTCGAGGTAACAAGGCTTACTTACGAAGGAATTCTCACTGTTGTAAAAAATGACGCCGGCACAATTCGGATGCTTGATGATATTCTCCGCTACGTGCTTCCAATTATCACCGAGCTCCATCGCCGCGTCATACCAAATGCGCAGACCAAGCGCCTGCATTTGACGGATATCCTCTACGACGATATGACTGTCGATACTCCTATACGAGATCATCAGGAACTTGCCTTTTTCGATCATTTCATTGAGCGCAACCGCCATACCTTCTCTTCTGTCCCTCCGGGTCGCGCACATCGTCGGCGCGCGAAAAACCTAATACTAAAAAACATTATATTATATTTATTCAGAAAAATCAAGACAATATTTTGAATGCACGCTGCGTGCAAAGCCTTTACCGATCCGGAAAACGCTCTCTGGCGCCGCTCCTTTATGAAAGACCGTCGAATTTGTAGACTTTTCTCTAAAATGCGTTTATCATCTATATGGGTTTCAAATTCTACGTGTCGGTGCATAATCCACACTCGGAGGCGTTTTTGTGAGAAAAATACTATCTTTCGCTTTGATATGCATATTGCTCCTATGCTCAATGCTCTCTCTTTCCGCGTGCAATGAGCAGAAAAAGGAGGAAGCGCCTAAGCCCCTTATGCTTTTCCTCGGGGACTCCATAGCCGAAGCCGTAGCCGGTCCCACCCCTCTTACCGAACGAGAAAGTTACGGTTATTACGGGATCATCGGAAATATCAACAATTACGAGTACTATAACCGCGGCGTCAGCGGCTCCACCACCGCCAACCTCCTTCGCTACGTTTACAAAGAGGACGATGGGCTGAATATGGTGAAGACACTAATCTCCACCGCCGATATCATACACATTTCCATACTCGGTAACGACTTATTGAATACCAGCCACAAACAGCTCCTCATCAACGCCGCCAACGGTAATTATTCCTTCGCATACGAGAAGAAAGAATCTGCAAAGAAGAATATCGAGAAAACGATAGAGAGGATCCGCACGCTCAATCCCGACGTCACTTTAATCATACAGACTCTGTACAATCCCGTAGGAGATGACAGTCCTCTGACCGCGCCGGCACGCGCCACGCTCGACGCTCGCGGCTATACAACAAAGGACTATCATGAGAGACTGAGCGAACTCGTCACCATCATGAACAGTGCCTTGTACGAATACTTGGACGAACATACCGTGACCGCAGCTGACGGCACGGTGCAGAGACCTTTTGAGCTGATAGACGTTTACGGCGCCATTGAAGAGGTATATACAAATGACTTTGCCCGTTATAATACCCTTTTCTGCGAAGACGGCATACACCCGTCCAATGAAGCGCACGCCATCATGGCGGAATTGATCCAAGACAAACTCACCGAACTGAAGCTGCAAAACGATCTTTCCTTGGTGCACTATAAAAATATTCGCGTCGAACAACTGAATCGTCTGTACGAAGGCAAGATAGACACCGTTTCCACTCGTGCCGCCATTCGCACCGCCACAAGTATGCGGGAAGTATCCCGCGCTTACTTCGACGCCACGCGGAATATTCCCGCCGACGCCAAGCTGATGCTGGACTACAAAGGAAATCATTTTTCGCAAAAAAAAACGTATCGATTCTCCACGATGACCGTGATGGGGTCGCCCTTCGTCTCCTGCATCGATCAACAGAAAAGCTACGTCACTTTCTATGAAGACGGACGCGTGGAAGCTCGCATGACGATAGACGATCTCACGATGGCGATGATAAAATTCGCAATAGAAAGTGTTGCTCCGATGAATCTCAGCGACGACTATCGCCTGTACCTTATTTATCCTTACTGGCATAATCTCTTCCCACAGGTGGATGTAAGGGACTTCATGTCCATCCTCTCCTGTTTCGAGCAAGGCTACGGCATCACCTTCGAAGGGATCGATTACGAATGTGAGACTTCCCAATACGCCATAAATAATTTCCGCGAAACACTGAAATTCATCCTTAAAGATTCCACCTTCTTCGACGGCAATTTGTCCATAATCTATCGCGGACAATACAAGCTCGGCACGATGACCAATCGTTTGACGGGAGAAACTCTTACAGGCATTTACCTTAACGGTGCTCTCGACAATTCGGAGTCTTACGTCCGATTCGCCTATACGGAAACGAATAGCGGCAGTACGATCCGACTGCTGATAGATGTGGCGGAAACCGTTATAGAAGGAACGGAAGACCTGGTAAATAAGTAATTAACGCTAAAATAAAAAGCGGCTCGGAGTGGGGTGACCCCAGATCCCGTAGCCGCCTTTTTAAATCATAAGATTAAACTGATTACGACTAATCTTTTTTGAAGAGTTGCACGTCGAAACTTCCGTCTTTATTGTAGGCATTATAGACGTAGTCGCCGGAGGGTGCGATCTTCATCACGTTATAACCTTCCGCATCGCCGACGTGTTCTTTCGCGGACGTCAAGCGGATATATGTCAAATAAATGTCATCTTTCGCGTTATATAAGGTCAGATCACTCACGTGGTCATGCCCGAAAAACACTGCTTTGGCACCATTGGCGACTAGCTCTTTATAAAGCTCTCCGTCTGTATAGGGCGGGCAATGCACCTTATCGCGCAAGGTGCCGTCCACGTGCATCCAACCTGCCTCGACCGCCTCGTCGTTCAACGACCAATCCACTTCGTATTTATAATTCACCTTACCGCGGATCTTAATGGCGGCACCCATTTCCTGAAGCGGCTTATGAATGACGCACATATGGGTGAGCGTGCCTCCGTTCTTCTCTTTCATCGCGCTATAAGTCTCTTTGTACCAATCCACTTGGGCAGCGGAGATCGCCACGTCCACCTTCTTTTCTTTCTTATCGATCCCCCACTTACTATACTCGGATAGTTTTAGCTTGTCTCCGTTATCCAGCATAAAGAAAGCGTTCTTGATATAGCCGTCCGATCCGAGGATCGACACGACGTAATTACCGTATCCGTCCACGACACGTCTATCCGACGTATATTTGGTATCCGACTCCATGAGGCAGCGAGGTGAAGCGCTCCAAAGATCCACGATGATATCTCGGTCGGTCATGAGGAGAGGCCTATCCCCTTCGTGATTTCCGAGCACAGGCGCCCAGTACACGTTGAAAGCATCCATGATGTTTCGGAATTGATACACGCGGACTTTATCATTCAGTCCATTAAGCGTATCGCCGCCGAGAATGATGAGGTCGGGCTTCTCCCTCTCTATGTATGAAACCATGCGATCAAGGCTCTCGCGCGTCTGATCCTGCACCTCACAAAGGTGCACATCCGTCAGAAAGAGGATCTTGACCTCTTCCTCCGATATCTTACCGTCCTTGACCTTCGCCAACGCAGGAGAACCGCTCTTATTCAAGGGATCTTCCGCCGATAAAAGGCAGAGATCGCTCTCCAGCGGAGCAATGCTATCGATATCGAAATCAAAAGGAACTTGGTGCAAAACAATGCCCAAAACAGCTACTGAAATGAATAGCACACCGAGCGCAATAAGTAAAACGATCTTTCCGGTAGACATACTCCTTTCCTCCAATCAAAAATTATATCATATTCCCTCTCCGATTTCAATCGCTTGACCCCAAAAAGCTTCCCGTCCCCCTCCGACATGAAATAATCAACCTCTACTTTACTTGCGTTTCATTATAATGTATAATATCCACATATCATCTATGAGGTATCGTAATGAGCACCTTTCGCAAAATAATCAATAACCGCTATTTTCAGCTTGCGTTGCAGATCATACTTCCCATCGCGACGGCAATAGCTTCTATTTATTACATACACGCATCTGTCATCGTGATCCGCACTTGGAAGATAGCCTTGATCGACCTCACTTTTTTCCTCTCTGCGGCAACGCTCTTCTCACTATGCTACGTCAAGAGTTTTCGTGAGTGGAAACTTTCTCTTTTGATCCTCTTCTTCCTCTTCGGCGCGGGTCTATTTGCGGCGATATTTTTCCCTTTACAGACAGAAATGGAGGAGACTTTTAACACCACGGTGGCGGCGGCGGTCGGTGTATCGACGGCGCTCTCATTTTTGCTCGCATGCCTCGTGTATCAATGCATCCCTTCCTGCCGCATTCAAAAAAGGTGGGAAAGCATCATCATTACTTTTGTAATGATCGGTATATATGTAGGTTCTTTATTCCTCTCCGTCTCTATTCTGCCGCACGGCTGGGCTTTTAGAAAATTTTCCAATACTACGGTAACTTTTTCTGCGGTTTCGGCAGAAGAAATGCGCATTACAGAACAAGAGAAAAAACTCAATAATGATTGGTACCAAAAGAACGTTCTCCACGCCGTTCGTGACGGTATGAAGCCCGCTTTCGACTTCTCCGTCGGAGGAAAGAAACTCTCCGAAACCCTCTCCGAATGGAGCGAGATCTCCTGCATTGAATCACAGTATTCAGAGGGCATACAGTCCACCGTCGTGCTCAATAACAAAGCCCATAACGTACAGGCGACCGTCGTATCCGTTTATTACCCCTCCACCGCAACTTTCGAGTGGACGGTGTACCTAAAGAACGTCGGGGGAGAAGCGTCCGAAACGATCTCCGATTTCTATGCGATGAACACATCTCTCGCACTGTCCGATCCCACCCTTTACTTCAGCGGAGGCAGCTATGAGAAAAATGACGACTTCGCCCTTTACACAAAGCAAGTCACCGACTCCACCTTGACCTTCGACACCATCAACGGACGGACCTCCCGCCTCTTCCTGCCCTTCTTCAACCTGCACGGCGACGAACTTGCCGCCACCGTAGGCATCGGTTGGTCGGGCGACTGGACGGCAAATTTCACCGGAAAAAACAGCACCGCGATCACAGTATCGCAGACTAAACTCGAAGGATATCTCGACCCTGATGAAGAGATCCGTTCTCCCCTCGTTTCCATGCACCTATATGAAGGGAATCCCTTAAAGGGATTCAATACGTTTCGTCAGCGCGTCAAGGACTCCCTTCCCGAGGGTTATGGCAGTGTTTCGACCTGTTTCTTCGTCGGCGCAGAGGGACAGGACGACACCTCTAATGCGAACGAACAAGGCGCTTTGGAGATCCTTGCCAAGTTCGACGAGCTCGGCATCACCGATCTCTTGAACTACGCCTGGTTCGATGCCGGTTGGTTTGAGACCGGTGATATCGGACATTGGTACAAAGCGATCGGCGACTGGGTCGTAGACGGAAACAAGTACCCGAACGGTTTCAAAACGGTCACGGATGCCCTTGAGGCGAAAGACGTTGGATTCCTCCTGTGGTTCGAGCCGGAACGCGTTCCGATGGTGTCCAACCTCTACAAAACGATCTCGGAACAAGAAAATCATGCAGATTGGCTCCTCTATTCCACTGATGAAACGCAGGAAAACTGTCTATGGAACATGGGTGATCCCGACGCGCGCCGTTTCCTGTCGGAACGCATCTCGAAAGCAATTTCCGACTTCGGCGTGAACTATTACCGTCAAGACTTCAACATCGACCCGGGCAAGTATTGGGTGAAGGCGGACGAAACGATCTACAACGGCAGAAAAGGTTTCGCGGAGAATAAGTACGTCGCCGGCGAATACCTCTTCCTTGATTATCTGATCGAGCACAACCCCGGTCTCTTGATCGATAACTGTGCAAGCGGAGGCAGACGCATCGACCTCGAAATGTGTCGTCGTTCCATCCCACTGTGGCGCTCGGATTATAACTGTTACGACTATGCAGACATCCCCGAAGCTCTGCAATATCAGACCTATGGTCTGTCCATGTGGCTTCCCTATTCTGCGGGCGCGGATCTCTACGAGGACGACATGTACGAATACCGTTCTCACCTCGGCGGAGTACTCTTCGCAATCAATAAACCGATTCTTGAAGGCAACGAGGATTACGTACAGTTATTCCGCGATCATGCAGTCATCAAGGACTTCTTTGATAAACAGTATTATCCTCTGACGTCCTGCTCGACGTCGGAAAAAATAAACCTTGCCATGCAATTCGGAGATGAGAAGAAAGGCGTAATACTCGTCTACTCTCGCGAGAAGGCAAAGGAAGGCGACCTTACACTCACGATGAACGGGCTCTCCCAAAATAAAAAATACAATTTGACCTTTATCGAAGGTATCGCTATCACGGAAAAAACGGGAGCTGAGCTTATGTCGGATGGCTTCACCATGCAAACGGAAAGTCGTACGGCGTACGTTATCTTGTACAGTGCGAAAGACAATCTGTCTTGATACACTTGCACCGAAAGAGAAAAAGTATTACAATAAAAATACTACCTAAATGGAGTAATTAGAATGAAACGTGTGTTCTCGCATAAGGAGATCGGCACTCAAAGATATACGGGGAAGGCGGACTTTTACTGCCGATTCATCCTCGAAAAACAACTGAAAGATCGCACACTTTGGCATAAATTCGTAAACGTGTTTTCCACACGGGAAGACGTGAAGGATGACGGCTGGCGCGGCGAATATTTCGGGAAAATGATGCGCGGTGCCTGCATCACCTATCAATATGCGCCCGACAAAGAACTATATCAATTATTATACGAAACCGTACGCGCTCTGCTCGCCACGCAAGACGAAGCGGGGCGTATCACCACCTATTCCGCCGATCATCAATACTGCGGCTGGGATCTTTGGGTCCGAAAGTACGTTCTCGTAGGATGCTTATACTTTTACGACATTTGCCGTGACGAAGCTTTCAAAACGGAGATCCTCTCCGCCATGAAACGCCATGCTGACAGCATCCTCGCGGATATCGGCGAAGATAAACGCTCCATCCTCGATACAAGCGCATGGTGGGGGGGCATCAATTCTTCATCTCTGCTCGAACCCATCGTGGAACTTTATAAGAAAACAAATGAAGCCCGCTATCTCGCCTTTGCGGAGTATCTTATCCGTCAAGGCGGATGCAAAAACGGAAACCTGCTTTCTGTAGTTGAACAGGGTAAACTTTTGCCACACAAATACCCTACTACCAAGGCGTACGAGATGATGTCTTATTTCGAAGGTATACTTGCATATGCGGAAGTAACCAACGATGAAAAGCTCTTCATTCTCGTCAAAAAATTCGCCGACATTGTCTATGACAATGAGGTAACGATTATCGGGTGTGCGGGATGCAAGAGCGAGCAATTCAATCATTCCGTAAAAAATGAAACAAAACCCGTCCCGGACATGACCATTATGCAGGAGACCTGCGTCACCGTCACTTGGATGCGTCTGCAAGAGAGGCTTCTACTCGATACCGGAGACGCACGCTATGCGGAACGAATGGAGACTTCCGCATTGAACGCTTTATACGGCGCTGTGAATCTTTACGGAGAAGAACAATATTGCAAAGAAGAGAAATCCCATTTACCCGGCGTCCCCTTTGACAGTTACAGCCCCCTCGAGTGTCAGCCGAGAGGGATCGGTATCGGAGGATATAAAAAATTCGCCGAAGGCGGTTACTACGGGTGCTGCGCCTGCATCGGCGCCGCAGGGACCGGATTATATCCCCTTTCATCCGTTTTACGCACAAAGGACGGTTATGCCGTACTCTTCTACGAAAACGGAATCATTTCTCTTGAAACGGGTGGAACTATAGAGATCGATTATGATCCCGTCGCAGGAAATGCCGCTATACGATTCGATAATGTAATCGACACAACAATCTTATTCAGGATTCCTACTTGGGCAAATGATACCGAAGCTACGCTAAACGGCGTAA
>Ga0310690_10011655_pt1 | contig 10836 bp, 15 predicted proteins | sample AusTroGonzalo_MG_2_FD_207661 | JGI IMG/M metagenome (GOLD analysis project Ga0310690, IMG submission 207661) | Bovine rumen microbial communities from tropical cattle in Woodstock, Queensland, Australia - Gonzalo_04 (v2) (version 2) | ecosystem: Host-associated > Mammals > Digestive system >...
CGGTTCGTGGGACAGCATCATCCCGCTGGAGCCGATGTGGGAGCAGTTCAAGCGAGTGACCAAACCCAATGCGGCCATCGTGCTGTTCTGCCAAGGCATGTTCACGGCAAAGCTGATGATGTCGCAGCCGAAGATGTGGCGATATAATCTGATATGGGATAAAGTAAGGGCGACAGGCTTTCTCAATGCGAACCGAATGCCTTTGCGTAATCACGAAGACATCGCCGTATTCTATCAGCAGCTGCCGACGTATAATCCGCAGATGGAAGCGCTGAATGGGCGAGAGCGTAATCATACACAAGGTCACGGCAATCACAAAGAAAAGAACTCGTGCTATGGCAAGGTCGGTCGTATCAATCCGACGTATGAGGACAAGAAACATCCTCGCTCTATTATCGTCAAGCAGGCCGTACATTGCAACGAAGACCAGTCTCACCCCACCCAGAAGCCTGTCGATTTGCTCCGCTACCTCATTCTGACCTACTCCAACGAAGGCGACACCATCCTCGATGCAACGATTGGCTCAGGCACAACGGCTGTGGCGGCTCTGATGGAGAAACGGCACTTTATAGGATTCGAGACCAATAAGGAGTATTTCGACATCGCACAAGGTCGCATCGCCGAACTCCGAGCCTATCCGTCGCTCGACTTTAATCCGTAAAATCCGTATAATCCGTAGGCAATACAATACAAACCATAAAATTTCAAAACTTATGAACCAACATTTCTACGAGTGCGCCCAGGACTCCGAGCTGGGCAAGAAGATTTCCGACTTCTGGACGAAGTGCAGCCGCTGCGAGACCGAGGCGGAGAAGTACGCCAAGGCGATGGGCGCCGTGACCTACTACGAGGACCCGCAATACTTCGCCGGGGGCTGCCTGTGCGTGGCCTTCGCCGAGGGCGCGAGGGTGGACGGCGGCGTGTGGCGCGAGGCAGGCAAGGAGCAGGACAGCGGCACGGTGTATTACGCCCCCGACGTGGAGAGCCGCACGGGCTGCGTGGAGATTCCCAGCCGCGAGTATGCGCTGAAGGACACGTTCGACCGCATCTACCGGCGCGACCGCATCCTGACCTTTGCGCAGGCGCTGATGCTCCGACCGCTGCGCGAGTGGGCCGCCGACGCGGGGTATCGGCTGACCGGCGACGGCGAGACCGACGGGCGTGAACTCGCCGAACGGTACCGCGACAAGCTCTTCGTGCCCTACGTGGAGTTCTACCGCAGCGAGCCCGCCGTCCGCTCCAACGGCCAGCCCCGCACCGCCTCACGCGGCCTGCGCAAGGCCATCAAGGCCGAGATACGCCGCCGCCGACTGCCCGTGATGCGCACCGAAGACCTGCTCGCCATCCTCGGGGCCGACCTGCTCGGCGCCCAGTCTGCCGACGCCCAGCCCGCCGACGGCACCGACAAGTCTGCCTCCGGCCAGTCTGCCGACGCTGCCGCCGGTAAGTCCGCCGATGGCAAGACCGTCGCCGCCAACCGCCGCCGCGAAATCCTGACGCCGACATTCTTTCCGCATCGGAGTCGCTACTTCATCGGCTGCGCTTATTCTTGCACTTCCCCCGACCTCACCGAGATCACGCCCCAATTATACAGGATGAACCAGGATAAGCATGAGCGCGAGATGAGAAGGACTGGCAACTGACCGTCCCGTCTGTCGCCATACCACGGCGACCGCTCATCCCTCTTGGGGGAAAACGCCCTCGCGCACCGTCCCCTGCCTGTGGCGCAACGCCTCTATCGTGAGCCGCTGCGCCTCAATCGTCTCGCGCAGTGCCGCCACCGTATCTTTCAGCACCGCCACCGTCTCAGCGTGCGCCGTTTTCATCGCCTCCGTCGCCTCGCGGTATGCCTCCCGCACCGTCGCCACCGTCTCCGTCTCGCCCTTTGTCCGCCGCTTCACCGCCGTCGGCTCCGGCTCCTCCGCATTGCCGATAAAGTCAGACAGACGAAGACCGTACTTGTTGCACAGCCGCAAGATGCACCGCAGCGGCAGCCAGTCGCGGTCGCCCGTGTCAGTCTTTCCAGCCGCCAGCGGAGGCAGCTCACGCTCCAGCAGCCAGTACTGCAGGCTGTTGCCGCTCGACGTGCCGAGCACCACCTTCAAGTCCTCCTTCTTCACCTCCCGCCGGTTCTTCGCGTACCAGTCGCGGAAAAACTCCTTCTTATAAAAATATGCCATACCACACTGAAATATTAAAGAAATAAAAAAATATTAAAATGATATATCCGAACGATACAAATTAGAAATATTATGCTTACCTTTGCTGCAAATTTATAAAATATATCTGAGATGACAAAGGAAATATTCGCGAAAATTGCAATCCCGCAGGGCGTTTTGGCCGTGTCGGACCTTACGCCCGACGAAAAGAAGCAGCTCTACGCCGAGATGCAGCGCATGGGGTCGTCGGAGAACTTCGCCTACAAGCGGTTCTTCCAGGACGGCTTCGCGCTGTGGGAGCTCGACGGCATCCTCGCGCTGAAGATGGCCTACCTCGCGTGGCTGCACGACGAGGAGAAGGTCTTCCTGGAGGTGCGCTGCATCAACGAGCGGGCTGTGGACGGCGACGACAGCATCGCCTGCTACCGCCACTTCTACCGCATACCGCCCAAGGCCGGCGAGGGCGAGACGTTCGAGGAACGGACGTTCGACATCACCGCGCCGGGCGACTTCTGGCGCTTCCTCGGCGAGATAGGCTACCGAAAGCGCTTCGGACTCTTCATGGCCGACAGGGGGATGAAATCCTACATCACCGTCGCGAAGCGCTTTGCCGACGATGACTGGCGCGAGTGGGAGCGCATCGGCATCAGGCAGTTGACGGAGCAGTTCATCGAGCAGCACGTCGCATGATCCCTGACGACGACCGCCCGACGGTCATCCGCTTCGCGCCCGCCGACCAGCCCCCGCTGCCTGAGATACCACCGTCCGAAGGCTCAACGCCCGGCGTCCCGTCTGCGGCTGTACCACAGCCGCCTCCCCTGCAAACTCCAGAACCAAGAGAATGGCGCCCGCTCGGCGCAGAATGGTAACAAACATCTAAAATCAAACGACAATGGAACAGAACGAAACCCCTACCGCAGAGCCGACATACGGCTGTCAGTCGGCGACCGACGAGTCACCGGCACCCTGCATCTGGTACAGTTAGGCCATACATCAATTATATATAAGCGCCCCTCCAAAGGGCAACCAAGACGTCGGAATACCGGGACGGCAACGTCTCAAAGCCTTGGCCACCGCCCCGCCGATACGGCACCGCAATATGGGTTAGACATTGAACTATACCATACCACACGATACCTTCATTTCTCAAGCGGTCGCCCGTCGGCGGGGCATTTTTCGCTAACAACAAAACGAGTAAGCAATGAACAACGGACAGATAATAGCACTCTACATCCTCGCGGCAGTCTTTGTCGTGGCGCTGTTCTGCAAGATTTTCGGTCCCTCAAAATACGATGACTATGACTAAGAACGGACGACACCTGCCACCCTCGATGGACCCCATGTCGCGGAAACTGTACCGCACCAACGCCGAGGTCGAGCGTCAGGAGAAACTCTCAGAGGCCGCACAGCTCATGTCGCGCCTCGGCTTTATCCTCGACAAGACCCGCTCCTTCGACCAGTTTCTCTACCGCCTGCGCCGCAAGCGCTGCATGAAGATTGTGTGGACCCGTCGCCACTACAACGAGGACACGCTGCTCAGCGAGATGCTCAAATGGCTCAGGAAGAAAACCGAGAAACTAACCGCGAAGAGCGAGAAAGAGGATGTGTACTAAGACTGTCTTATAGTTTGTACTAAAACTATCAAACACTTTTAGTTAAAAGTCTGTTTTTCGCATAGTACAAGAAAATGATAAATCTCGACACGATATACAACGAGGACTGTCTCGTCGGCATGCAGCGCATCCCCGACGGCACCGTCGATGCCATCATAACAGATTTGCCTTATGGTTCTACTTCTTGTGATTTCGATGCGGTGATACCATTTGAGCCGCTATGGGCTGAGTACCGACGTATCATCAAACCGAAGGGCAATATACTGCTCTTTGCAAGCGGTCGTTTCGTATTCGACTTGTACGCCAGTCAGCCAGACCTCTACCGCTACGACCTGATATGGAAGAAATCAAAGTGCGGCAGTCCGTTTACTGCGAAATACATGCCAATGAAGAAGCATGAGCACATCCTCGTCTTCGGTCATAGTGGCGCGACATACAATCCGCAACTCGTCTATGGCAATCCGCCGTACAGCAGGAACTGGACGCCTAACAAGCACAATAACCACAAGTACGGCATCACTGGCACCGAGCATCACAACGACGGCACGCGCCAGCCATCGACCATTCTCGACTTTCCGCAGAAGTGGCGGCGGCAGGATCAGTTGCATCCCACACAGAAACCCGTCGAACTGCTACGGTGGTTGATTCGCTCCTTCTCCGACAAGGATTCGCTTATTTTGGACTCTTGCATCGGCTCGGGCACTACCGCCGTCGCAGCCCTGATGGAGCACCGCCACTTTATCGGCTTCGAGACCGACAAGGGTTACTACGACAAGGCCGTCGAGCGCATCGCCGACCTGCGGCGCAACCCCACGCTCTTCTGATTTATTCCCAGTCCGAACTCTCAACGAAACTATATTTGTAACGAAACAAAATATCATGGCGATATGAACAATAATACAAAGAAACAACTGGCAGATGCCATCTGTAAGGTCATCTTCCGCGATGAATTTCTCTGTGCCGACAGCCAGGGAGAGAGTGATAATCCTGCTAACAGCTCGTTTGAGCGGCTTGGTTATATCAGAATGGAGTTCCGCGACGGAGTGCAGGCCGAGCCTGTGACGTTCTATTTCAATGACGAAGGACATTTGGAGTTCTCGTGGACAAACTACGGTGCGTTCAATGACAAATACGGCGTGTCTGGTCTTATCACGGGGCTTATGCAGACCCTCAGAATGGTGGAGCCAGAACTGGTGAAATGTGTGAAGGTGATTTGCCGTAATGTTGCAGAACGGTATATTACTTTTGATGTGGAAGGCGAATAATAAACCTTTTTATTAAACCCAAGAGTGCAAATGACGATGCTTGGCACGATGCTTCAGGCGATGCACGGCGCGGTGCAGATGCGATGCTTCAGTCGATGCAGACGCGATGCAAAACACGATGCAAAAAGCACTCACTTTTGCATCGTCACTTGCACTCATCACACCCCATCAGAGGGGTCACGATAACGATATGGCGAAGAACAAGAAATACGTCTATCTGCAGCTCTACCCAAAGGACTTGATGGCCGACGAGAAGCTGGCGAAATGCGACAAGGCGAGTGCCTGGGGCGCCTACCTCGCGCTGCTTAATATCATGTCGATGGAGGATATAAGAGGCTGTGTCAGGTTGCGCGATTGGGACTCCCATCCGAACAACGAGCGTAAGTCGCTGGTGGCCAACTTCCGTAAGGCTAACTCGTTGAGAACCAAGGCGGCAGCGTTTGCCCGTGTGGTATCTCAATGCACACCGTTGAAGATTGGTCCGATAGCGGAAGGTATTGAACAGTTGCTCATTTTCGGCGTGGTGGTTATGCACGATGATGCGCTGATCCAACCCCGTATGTTTCGCGATAGTCATAGCGTCTTGGAAGGCTACGAGCCCGAACCTGAACCCGCCGAAGAAACGGCGGCTGAAAATGCTGATAAGGGTGCATCCGCACCCCCTAAAAAAGAAAAAAATAAAGAGGGTGTCGCGCCTGCACGCACGCTTCGCGCAAACACGCATACGCGCTCTGAGAGTGAGCATAAGAATAATAATGATAGTATAGGTAATATAGGGGGTGCAGGGGGTGACGCACCCGATAAACCTAAAACGAAGAAAAATAACCCAGAGGGCGAAAACGGGGCTTCTGATGGCGTCGAGGTCGGCGGGGTGAGTAATTTACCGCAAGAGAAACAAAAACGCGCCACGAAGCCCGAAAAGGGCGAAAAAGACGATTCTACGGCAGCTACTCAGAAGAAGAAAAAGCAGACCGTGGCGGACAATCCTCCGACCTTGGAAGAGGTGCAGGCGTATTTCGAGAAGCGTGCGTCCCAAGGCAAGCCGTTCCAGTATATCACTGCAGAGCAGTTCGTGAACATTGGCGAGGCCGACGGCTGGATGCGTCACGGCAAACCGCTGTACTCGTGGGAGGCGTATCTGCGAAACTGCGAGGATTATCGTCGTCAGCACGGCGACAAGCCGATTGGTCAGGCACCGCCGCAGACGATTCCGAAGCCCGGCGACCCCGTGGCGGCGACGAAGCCGACGGGGAAGAAGTACAAGGACAAGTGGTAGCCACACGTATATACGCATATAGATAAAAAGGAACATGTCGAACTACAAGGAGAAGAGACCGATACAGCTGCACGCGAGGCCGAGGTACAACATCGCCTTCGCGGCGGACGAGCAGGATGACGGGCTGGAGTTCACGTTCGCCGGTGCCGAGGAGGGCATGGTGCGCCGCCTGTTCACGATGATTTGCGCGGGCGGCGTCATCGCCGACGGCTTCGAGGTGGAGTGGACGATGCCCACGATGTTCCGCCGCGAGACCATCTACGACCGTCTGGAGGTGCGCCTGACGAACTGGCATCGTCACTCGGCGTCGGTCGAGGTCATCGCGCTGATGATCGAGCAGTGGCTGCGGCGCAACGTCCGCACGCACTTTGTGGACCGCTACGCCATCGACGACCTGCTGAACATCACCGGCCACACCCCCGCGCTGATGCTGAACGGCGAGAAGCCGAAGGCCGAGAAGAAGAAAAAGGGGCGCCAGGCGAAGGCCGTGCCCGTAGAAACCGAAACAGTAACAGATCAAACAGAAGAACCTATGGCGAATATCTATCTGAAGATGCCCTGGTACGTGGCCGCCCATTTCCGTGGCCGCGAGGAGAAGAAACAGCTCACCGAGTGGGAGCCCGTGAAGTTCAACGATTTCAACCACGAGTATCGTGTGTTACTCGACAACTGCCGGCGCATCCCCGAGCAGAACCAGTCGCCCATCTGCTACTCCCAGCGGGCGTGGCAGAACATCCTGCGGGGCAGGAAGCCCGACGGCAGCAGCCTGATTATGAACCGCGACGCGGCGACATGGCCCGACCCGAAGGACACGGCAACGCTGACGGGTGTGAAGATGACGCCGCGCCACCACGCCAGCGATTATCTGTGTATCGAGATGCCCCGCGAGGTGTATGTCGGCGACCGCGCCTACCGCACCAATCCGACATATTGTCTTGACAAGGACGCGGCCTACTTCCTGTCGGCGATGCTGCAGGACCGCTTCGCCCACGAGTACACCCAGTTCGTGGAGAAGGACATCCGCACCGCCGCCGCCCTCGGTTTCAAGCGCAAGGGTCTGGAGGCCGCCGAGCGGTACTTTGTCCAGTATAACTTCCCCGACATCATCGACCCGCAGCTGCGCGAGTCGCTGCGCCGTCAGCACACGCGGCTGATGAACCGTGGCCACGCCAAACCCCGATACATGCTGCAGTTCGATGACGACGCCGAGCAGTTCATCGAACACGTCAGCGAGGAGGACCAGAAGAAAATAGACGAGAACAAACGACATAAATGACACTTTTAAAAAATCAAGATTATGGACTACAAAATCACAAAGGAATTGCGGAATCAGATCCTGCGCTGTTGGAACAACGGCTGGCAGGTGGGGAACATCATGGCGGTGTGCCGCTGCAACAAGGAGGCCGTGCGCCAGGCGCTGCGGTCGAAGGGTATCACGCTGAAGGACGGCGAGGCCGGGCTGCGGCAGAGTGTGAACGACTTAACGGACTGAAGGCTATGGTACACTACGGAAAGGAACCCGAGGGCGACCTGCTGATAAGGGTGTCGCCCGACGATGTGGGTGAGGTGTACGAGGCATTGCAGTCTGCCGGGCTGCTGCAGCGCCGAACGTTCGACGGGCTGAAGCGCTATGTGGCGGAGCAGTTCGCCGACGAGATGGAGGCATACCGACGCCGCATGACGGCACAGATACCGCTGGTCGGCAAGGAGGGCTGCGTATGAGCAAGCGGATTCTATGCAGAGGGGAACGTTGCCCTGTAAAAAAGCAATGCAAGTGGTTTCGCTGTTATGTTAGTGCGATTGCAGAGGGTAATGTAAACCAGGAGGCCGAGGGATGCTGTATTAATCAGAAAAGGTTTGTGCGTGACAAGGCTGATCACCCTCAGATGTATCACGGGAATTATCCGAGGGGATGTTAAAAAACAATGAACTATTGGAGATATGAGCGAACAGGAAATTTGGAAAGACATTGACGGCTACGACGGTTATCAAGTCAGCAACCTCGGACGCATCAGGTCTTGTCATCAAGGTAAGGACTGGCGGTTGCAGAAGCCGACAACTATTAATAACGGATATAAGCGTGTTAAGTTGGCAGGACGTCGACTGCTTGTGCATCGGCTGGTTGCTATGGCTTTCGTCGATGGCTACCGCGATGGGTTTGTAGTGAACCACAAAAATGAGAACCCTGCGGATAATCGTGCTTCAAATTTGGAGTGGGTCACGCAGACTCAAAACATGCGACACGGTACTGGACCTGCCAGGAGACAGGCATCACAAGCCACCCGTATTGTTATTCAGAAGGATGCTAACGGCAACGAGGTAGGAAGATATCTCGGCATGATGGAAGCAGAGAGAAAGACAGGAATCTGTTCATCAAGTATATACGGATGTTTCAAAGGTAGAAGAAAGACCGCTGGCGGATATTATTGGAGCTGGGAAAATAAGACAGCCGATTACAATATTCCAGACGTAGTACGCTCGTTGCCTGACCATGACAACACTTTTAAACCGATTAAAGGTGAAGTATGGCGTGACGTTCCTGGCTATGAAGGTTATTACAGAGTAAGTAATCTCGGACGTGTACGCAGTCTCAACAAGGCAAAGAATGGCGGTCTGATGCTGGAACGTAGCCTAAAAGGTCATTCGCGTCTGACTTTGCATAAGGATGGTAAGCCTAATGACGTAATGGTGGATTTTCTTGTGGCTATCGCGTTTATCGGTGGGTATAAGCAAGGAATGATTGTACGCCACAAGAATGGCATTCTTGATGACAACAGAGCAGACAACCTTGAGTGGTACAGACACCAGAGGGCAGTAATCCAATACACTCTTAATGGCGATAAGGTTGCTGAATACGAAAGCATAACTGACGCAATCAAGGCTTTAGGAAAGAAAAATGGATTGACCCATATCACCTGTTGTTGTGATGGTAAGCGTTATTCTTCCTATGGTTTTCGGTGGCAATGGAAACAAAAAGAACAATAATCACTAATTTTACGAATTGTGAGCAAAACAAAAGACAAAGTGATTGACGAGCAGAACGCTGCGATTGAGCGAGAGCAGGGCGGTGCTGGCACCAGCCATGCCGAGCATGAGCAGGGTCGCCGTGACAGCGGCAACGAGCGGTTTTGTGGACTGTGCGCCTGGTTCTACGGCGAGGACACCTACGGTTACGGCTGCTGTCCGTTCAGGTTTGCCGACGTGCGACAGTGCGATCAGCCCTGCGAGGCGGGCGAGCATTTTGTCAGCAAGAGGCAGATGCGCCACCACCAGGCCGTGCTGCTGCAGGCCAACCGCTACCGACGCGACCAGCATGAGCCAGCCATCTACCGTATGCCGAACTCCAAGGAACTGGGCGAGGCCATCGACTTCGCAGGCGAGTTCATCAAAGTATTCTCAAACCTTTAAAACGACAAGACGATTATGATTACCCTTAACTTAGACTGGCACGAGGTGCTATGGTGGATGCAGGGCGGTATGGCGGGGAGCCATCTGCGGTGGAACGTGTATGAGGACATGGTGAACAAGGTGTGGCCGCAGTGCAGCGAGCAGGAACGGCGCAACATGTGGTTCATCATGCGGCGCGACCTCGGGACGTACTGGCGACCAGACGGGTGGAGCGGCTTCGACATGAGGACGGCTCACGGCGAGGGGGAGTGGAAGCCTGCCGCTGCCGTGCTGACCTACAGCGACGACCCGACATACGACCCCGCGAAGTGCATCACCGACCTCACGCCGTGGCAGTACTTCCGCAAGGTGCTCGCCCGCTTCGACCCCGAGAACCAGTTTGCCGTGACGCTGCCGATCAAGGACGAGGACTCGCTGCGGATGTCGATTAACGGACTGAGCCATGACAGCATCATCGACGCGCCGACGCGGTATGTCGCCCACCAAGGTCGCCATATAGCCGAGCGGTTCGACATCGAGAGACATCCGTACCTGACCGTCCGCGCCTACAAGTGGAAAGACCTCGAAGGCCGCGATGCTTACTTCATCGACTGGAGCCGCCGCTGCGCCAGTGAAGCGATTCTGAAGGAGGAGCAGCTGACGATTCCCGACGTTTGAGCATCCCCGCCAAACGGGGAAGCGGCGTAAGCCAAAGGGGCTAAAGAAAGAAACAACGAATTTAACGAATTAAACGAATTTGATTATGGCAAACATGAATGAAGAATCGAAAGTGCTGACGACATTGCGAAAGGCGATGGCGACCTGCAACGGCGTGAACGACACGGTGGCGATGCTCTATGGGGCTAACGACTCATCGGCGGCTGCATCGGGCTTCGTCGGCGACGGCGACGTGCTGTGCTCGACGCTGCTGTGTGTACTGAACCACGTAGGCGAGAACCGTGCGACACCTGCCGAGATGGCGATAACGCGAGCCGTGCTGATGGCCGTGGCCGCTGCCGACGTGCAACACAAGGGAGCCTTGCAGGTGGCTATCGACGGCTACCGCGACGACATCACGTCGGGCAAGACGGTGCTGAGAAAACATAGTGAAAAGTAATTAAACGATTGGCGATATG
>Ga0310690_10011656_pt1 | contig 10834 bp, 9 predicted proteins | sample AusTroGonzalo_MG_2_FD_207661 | JGI IMG/M metagenome (GOLD analysis project Ga0310690, IMG submission 207661) | Bovine rumen microbial communities from tropical cattle in Woodstock, Queensland, Australia - Gonzalo_04 (v2) (version 2) | ecosystem: Host-associated > Mammals > Digestive system >...
GGTTCGGACGTCACCTGCGCCACGGTGTTTGTGATGCACCCGTTGTCAAAATCTCCCCGCCGGGCCGAGACGATAAAAAGCCCATAGGAAATCGCGTACATTGCTTTCATATTCATGAAACATCTCCTCCTTTATCCAATCATTGCCTCGACTGTGCTGCCGCCAGTTCGTACTTTCTTCACCACAATCTGCCTGTCAATGGCCCGGCGCAGCTCCGCCACATGGGAGATGATGCCGATCAGACGGTTTGTCTCCGACAGGCTGTTCAGCGCGCGCATCGCCTGCTGCAGGGTTTCCTCATCAAGCGACCCAAAGCCTTCATCCACAAACATGGTATCCAGCCGGATGCCTCCCGCGCTCATCTGAATCTCCTCCGACAGTCCCAGCGCGAGGCAGAGAGACGCGATGAAGGATTCTCCACCGGACAGCGATTTTACGCTGCGGATACTTCCGTTTGTATGATCGATCACATCCAGATCCAGCCCGCTCTGTCCCCGGTTATCATCCGATGTTTCCCGCCGTTTCAGATCATATTTACCGCCGCTCATCTGCATCAGATGCACATTGGCCCGCCGCAGGATCCGGTCAAAGAAGGTCATCTGGATCCAGGTTTCAAACATCACATGCCGCCTGCCCTTCAGGGCGCCGTTCGCGGTATCCGAAAGCGCGGTCATCCACTGCCATTTTCGATCCAGCGCCTCCAGTTGATCCGAAGCGGCGCCGATGATTTCCCGGATCTCCTGATTGCTCCGAATCCGCTGTTCCGTCTCGCTCCTGCGCCGGGTCATTTCCGATTTCTGCCGGGCCAGTTCATCCCGTTCCCGCAGTTTGAGTTCAGCGTCCTGAACCTCGTCTTCCTGAAGCAGCTTTTCCGCCTGAGCGATCCGTCCCTTCAGGGTTGCGATGGCATCGCCGCATCCCTTTACGGCTTCCCGGGCTTTCTGCAGCGCTTTTTTTCGGTTCTCAATCTCGCGTTCCATCCGTTTTTGGGCGTCCTCCGCCGTGACCTTATCCGGATACCGCAGTTTTGCGGCCTTTTCCGAGATCGCCTTCTCCCGTCCCTGCTGTCGGCCGTTTTCTTCTCCATGCGCCTGAATCGCCTGATTCAGCTCCGTCTTCTGCTGCTCCAGCTTCTCCTCTTTCTGAGGAATCTCTTTCTCCAGCTCAGCCAGACGGGCGGCGCGTTTGTTCTCCGCGGTCTTGTCAGCCTCGATTTCCGTGATCAGCGCTCCGGTTTCCTCCAGTCTCCTTTTCAGCCGCTTCGGTCCGTCCCCATCATCCCAGCCGCCGAGGCAGTCCTCGGCCATGCGAATCATCTCCGCCCTTGCGGTGGCGGCGATTCCCTTCAGCTCCCTGGCGACACCGCTGGATTCGTTCTCCTTTTCCTGCGCCGCGATCGCCACTTCTTCCGCCCTTTTCACCATTGCCTCATCCGGGGCCTGTTCTGATTTGACTGCCTTACGTGGATGATGAACCGAACCGCAGACCGGGCAGGGCTCGCCTTCCATCAGCTTCTCCGCGAGAATGCCGGCCTGTTCATCGTTGAACTGTCTGCGCAGCGCCTGCGCATATTCTCTGGCTTTGGTCGCTTTCCCCCTTTCCGTTTCATAAGCGTTCTGCGCCTCACGGAGTTTCGTCTCTTTCCTGCCCAGCTCCGCCAGGCTCCTTTGGAGATCCTTGATCTGCTTCTGATCGTTTCGGGCCTGCTCCTCCCGCCGGGCCAGCGCAGCCATGTCTTTTCCGGCCGCTTTCAGCTGTTTCTGTTCCTCCTTCATGCCCGCGACTTCCTGATGCAGCTTTTCGCGGACCGCTTTCATCTGAGCGATCTGCGCTTCCATCCGCTGCTGCTTTTTCGCGATATGCTGAAACTCCTGCCGCTGCTGCTCCAGGAGATCGTATTCCTTCATCGTCTCTCCCAGCGCGGTTGCCTCCGCGATTTTTTTCTCCGTCTCCGGTTCCATGGCTTCCTGCTCCCTCAGGGCCGTTTGCAGGATTCCCTGCTCTTCCTCCTTCTCCCGGAGCGCCTTCAGCGCGGTTTCGCGATCCTGCCTGGCCTTCTTCTGGTTCTCCGCCTTTCCGATCAGCTGATTCAGATCCCCGATCCGGTTCTCCAGACCCTTTTCGGCTTCAATGAGCGTGTTTCGCAGCGCCGCGTCCTGCTTCAGAATCTGATCGATCACCGCAATGGCCTGTTCCGTCAGCATCTCCCCGCTGCGGGCCTTCTCCGCTTCCATCTGCAGCGGGTCATTCTCCGGACAGGCGATCCGTTGCAGATGGATTCCCACGCTGCGCTTCTGCAGTTTCCGTTCCTCCTCGACCTTCCGGGATTCCTCCTTGAGCCTGTCCTGGAATTCCTGATAGAGATGCGTCCGGAAGATCTCCCGGAAATGCGCCCGCCTCTCTCCGGTGTCCTCCAGCAGAATCTTCAGGAAATCGCCCTGGGCGATCATGGCGATCTGGCAGAACTGATCCCGGTTCACCCCCAGGATCTCCGTGATCTTCTGCGTCACTTCCTTTTCCTTCTTCTCGGTTCGCCCTTCAGGCAGTTCCAGCTCCGCTGTCGCCGGCGCGGTTGTAAAGCCTTCACCCCTCATTTTGCGGCGGGGGTGTTCCATCGTTCTCCGGACCGTATATTCTTTTCCGTTATAGGCGAAGGTTAGCTCTGCCCCCGGTTCGGCATCCTCCTCCGCGTATTTGGACCGGAGCATAGAGGGTTCCCGGTTCGGTCCGCTCGCCTGCCCATAGAGGGCGAAGGTAATCGCATCAAAAATCGTCGTTTTCCCGGCCCCGGTGTCCCCGGTGATCAGATACAGGCCGCTTGTGCCCAGCGGATTGAAATCGATGGTTTCCTCCCCGGCGTAGGGGCCGAAGGCGGTCATTTTCAGTTTCAGCGGTCTCACGCCAGTCCCTCCTTCAGGCTCTCCAGCAGGTCCAGGGCAAAGGCTCTCTGCTCCTCCCCCAGCGGCTGGCCGTTCTGCATGGCATAGAACTGATCAAAGAGCTCGATTTCGGTCTTCTTTTCCATTTCGTCCGCCACGTCCATCCCGGAAGACGTCCGGGTTCGCTGATTGTCATAATCGATCTTCATGATATTCGGATAAATGGTCCGCAGCCGCGCAAGCGCATCCGGCACATCGTCCTCATCCGTCAGGATCACGTGCAGATAATCCTCCACCGCCGTCCCTTCCCAGGTTTTCCGCAGCGTCAGCTCATCGTACGTCCCCCTGATCTCCCGCATTTCATGCCCTGGAATCAGCGGAATCGTCTGAATCTCCGTCTTTCCCTTTTCCCCCGCCGTTACAACGGTCACGGATTTCACATGATCCTTTTCCGAGAAGGAATACTTCAGCGGGGTTCCGCAATAGCGAACCGTCTCCCGCCCGATCCGCTGCGGCCCGTGGATATGGCCGAGGGCCACATAATCAAAAGCGTCGAACACCGAGACGTCCACGTTGTCCAGCCCGCCCACCGAAACATCCTCCGATTCAGATCTCACCGCGCCCGTCACAAACTGATGCGCCATCAAAATATTGTACGCGGAGGGATCGATCTCCATATGCCGGATCACCGTACGGATCGCGTCCGTATAGCTTTCGATCTTCTCCTCCGGATACGCCCGACGAACATCCACCGGTTTCACAAACGGAAGCATCCAGATCCGGACTTCATCCCCGTCTTTTTTCAGTAAACAGGGTTCTATGTTTCCTGAAAACACCGGAGAAAGATGAATCCCGCTCCCTTCCATCAGCCGCCCGCCAAAGGCGATTCGTTCGGCGGAATCATGATTGCCGCTGATCACATACACCTGAAGCCCCAGGGCCGCCAGGCGTGTCAGGAATTCGTCCAGCAGCGCCACCGCCTCCGCGGACGGAACGGCCTTGTCATAGACGTCCCCGGCAATCATCACGCCGTCCGGCTTTTCCTGTTCGATGATCTGCAGCATCTTAAGCAGGATGTATTTCTGATCCTCCAGCATGGAAAACTCGTTGACCCTTTTCCCAAGATGCAAATCTGACAGATGGATAAGTTTCATGATGCAGCCCCTCGTTGTTTCATCTTGAAGTATTCTACCAGAAAGCGCCGTTTTGGACAAGCTGTTTCCTGCCGGACGGTTGAAAAAAAAGGGAATCTATGGTAACATACACTTGTCAGGCGCGGCCTCGTCCGTCGCCGATCCGGAGGAGCAATCAGAAACGGAGGGAACAGGAAATGAGCAACAGAACAGTCCATACAAGAATTCTCGCGGGGTTGCTGGCCCTGATGCTGACGCTGGCGATGGCCGGAACCGCCCTGGCGGCGTCGAAAAAGGGGAAAACCGAATCCCTGAAGTTCAAGGACGATACCGTCGTGATGACCTTCCGCAAGGGCGTCACCGCATATTACCTGCTGTCGGTGAAGGGTGCCTCGAACACAGAGCTGAATTGGTCCTCCAGCAACAAGAAAGTCGCCACGGTGGACGAGCAGGGGCGCGTGCTGCCGAAAAAGAAGGGAACCTGCGACATTACCGCGACCGACAAGAACAACGACAAGCGAACGGTAACATGCACGGTCATCGTCAAGAAAGCCAAGCCAAATAAAGAGAAGCTGATCGACGAGCTGCAGATCCTCAGTCAAAACAAAATCCTGACCATAGAGAACGGGGAAAAGGAAAGCACCACCCTGCCCATCTATCTGACGCCGCTGGACGCCGGAAACATCGATCTCGAATGGTCCTCCAGCAACAAAAAGGTGGCGAAGGTCTCCGCCGCGGGGAAGGTGACCGCCGTTGGCGCAGGGAAGTGTGTAATCACGGCCGCCGCGAAAGACGGAAGCGGTTTAACTTCTGAATGCAACATCGAGGTCGTCGAGATCGCGCCGAACTCAGACAAGCTGATCCTGGATGATACGAAGATCACCCTCAAAAAAGGAAAAACCTGCAAGCTGAACTTCCATCTGGCGGAGAAACCGGAGGGGAACATCGGTTTCGCCTTCGGCACGGACAACGCGGATGTCGCAAATGTCGTGAAAGGTTCCACTACCTTTGACATGAAGACGCTGGAAGGTACCTGCGAGATCAAGGCAGTGGGAAAGGGATCCTGTACCATCACGGTCTCCCTGGTCGGCTCGAAGGAAGAGAGTCATGTCAACGTCACCGTCAAGAATTGATCTTTTGGATAAAGGGGACGACGCATGAACACCTACTGTCTGTTTTGCCAGACACAGCGCTGTAAGGTCATCGCACAGCTGCTGCAGGTCATGGGCATAGAAGAAGCCTTCTCCCCTCAGATCATCAGAAGGCAGCGGAAAAAGGGAGCCAATGTGGAAGTCTCCTATGATTTACTGCCTGGTTACGTGTTCTTCTATACCGAGGAGGAAATCCTCGATCCTCGCTTCTTCTATGGCATCGACGGCATCATTCGCCGGGTCGGCCGGTCGGATGAAGGCTGGCAGCTTCAGGGGGCAGACCGGGAATTCTCCCTCCAGCTGCTGGAGAGGCACGGCCGGGTCGGAACTCAGCGGGTTTTTCAGGAGGGAGAGCAGGTCGTCCTGACAGACCCCCTGTTCCTGGGTTGTCAGGGGCGCGTGACCCGGGTCGATTATCGAAAAATGCGAGCCCGGGTCGATTTCGTGTTCAACGAGATGGACTGCCATACCTGGATTGCCATCGAAGATGTCGATCCGTCAACCGAGACCCCCTAACCCCCTTCGGTCGCAAAATGTTTTTTGAAAGAAGGCTCTTCTGATGCCATCCTTGTCCCCCTATCGCCCGGAGCTGGATTACAGCTATGCTCCGGGGTTTTTTCCCAGTATGGAGTGCCTGATCCACCGGCCGGAACAGGTGCGGCGGGTTCTTCTGCATTCCTCCGCCCGGGGCCGGGAAGGCGCGGAAAAACTGATTTGCCTGGCCGAGGCGCGTCATGTGCGAGTGGAGGAGGCGGACCGGGCGCTGAAAAACCTGAGCGGAAAAGAGAATTGCTATGCCGCAGCGGTCTTCGCGAAGTTCGCGGATGATCTGCGGGCAGACAGGCCGCATGTCGTGCTCCACCAGCCGGGGGACAGCGGAAATGTGGGCACCATCCTGCGCACCGCCCTCGGCTTCGGCATCGAGGATGTGGCGCTGGTGCGCCCCTGCGTGGATCTGTTTGATCCCCGGACGGTGCGGGCCAGCATGGGCAGCCTGTTCTCCCTGCGGGTTCGGATATACGACGCCTTTGAGGAATATCAGAAGGATTTCCCGACCCGGCAGCTTTTCCCCTTCATGCTGGACGCTTCCCTGCCCCTGGAGGAAGCGATCCAGGCCGTGCCCCCGGTATGGACCCTGATTTTCGGCAATGAGGGCAGCGGCCTTCCCGCCTCCTTCGCCACCCTGGGCCAGCCCGTCCGGATTGAAAGCAACAACCGGGTGGATTCCCTGAATCTGGCCATCGCCGCCGGCATCGGCCTCTATACGTTCACCTGTCCCCGAGACGCACGGTAAACTTGTTCGTACTTTTTGAGTTTCTTCTATTGAAATGAATCAAGTTGTCTGTTACAATGGGGACAACATGCCGGAAAGGATGTGATGGACGTGGCGGAGCAGCCGAAATATCTCCAGGTGGCGGATACCCTGCGGCGGGAAATCGCCGAGGGCGTATTCCGGGACGGGGAGACGCTCATGACGGAAGAGGAACTGCGCCTGCGTTTCAACGTCTCCCGGCAAACGGTGCGGCAGGCCATCGCCCTGCTGGAGGATGACGGGCTGGTGGACCGCAGAAGAGGCAGTGGCACCTACGTGCGGCACGGACCCAGGCGCCGTCAGGGGACGATCAGGGTCGGCGTCGTCACCACCTATATCACCGATTATATCTTTCCCGCGATCGTCCAGGGCATCGAGGCGGTCATGAACCGGCACGATGTGCTGATGTCCCTGAGTGCGACCTATAACAGCACCCGGACGGAACGGAACATCCTGGAGCGGATGATCGACGGCCAGGTGGACGGGCTGATCATCGAGGGCAGCCACACCGCGATGAACACCCCGAATGAGGATCTCTTTCGGCGCCTGGCGGAGCGGAACGTTCCGGTGCTTTTCATGAACAGCTACTATCCCGGCCTGAAGGGGCTTCCCCACGTGGTCATGGACGACTTTGAGGGTGGCCGCATCGCCGCGAGAGAGCTGCTGGACCGGGGGTATACCCGCCCGGCCGGCGTGTTCAAGACGGATGACCTGCAGGGGCAGGAACGGGCCGCCGGCTTTCAGGAAGAACTGCGAAATCGGGGCGTGATCCTGCCGGAGGAAAACCTGTTGCAGTTCGGCACAGGGGAGCGGATGACGCTGTTCACCCTGCCCCAGGGCAAAGCCTTCCTCGACCGGCTCACCGCCCGGAAGGCGGACTGCGTAGTCTGCTACAACGATGTTTTTGCCGTCACGCTGATGACCATGCTGCTGGAACGGGGTGTCTCCCTGCCGCGGGATCTGGGTGTCATCGGGTTTGACAACGCGTCGCTGGCCAACCTGGCCCGGCCGGGGCTCACGACGCTGGGGCATCCGCAGGAAGCCTTCGGCGCCCTCGTGGCCGAAAAAATGCTCCGCATGATCGACGGGGAGAAGGAACGCAGCGTAAATATGGCCTGGACGTTGGTGGAGCGGGATAGCCTGCCCCGGGTGTCTCCCCCATGAGAATCGTGATCCTCTGTGCCGGGAAAATGAAGGAGAAAGCCTATCGCCAGATGGCGGACGAGTATCTGAAACGGCTCAGCCGGTACGGAAAGTACGAGGAAATCGAGGTGCCTGACCTGCCGGAGGACACTGGGAGCGCCGCCCTGGAAGAACGCGTACGAACCCGGGAAGGTGCCTCCATGCTTGCCAGGATTCAGCCGGAGGATCGGGTCGTCGCCCTGACGATCCCGGGAAGGAAGCTGGACTCCCCCGCCCTCTCCCGCCGGATGGAAACCTTCCGGTCTCAGAGCGTTCCCCGGGTGGTATTTGTCATCGGGGGCAGCCTGGGCCTGGGGCAGAACGTGCTGGCCCGGGCGGATGAGGAATGGTCGCTGAGCGATCTGACCTTCCCGCATCAGCTGGCCCGGGTCATGCTGCTGGAGCAGCTGTACCGGGCGGAAAAGATTGCCGCCGGGGAAAGATACCATAAGTGAGTTTTAGTTAGGAGAAATGCGATGAAAGGACGAAGGATCCGGCTTGCGGTGCTACTGCTGACGGCGCTGATGGTGCTGGTCAGCTGCGGAGTGATGAAAAACGTACTCCCGGCCGGCAACCTGGGCGCATCCTCCGCTTCCCAGACCGTGAAGAACGACAGCGGAGAGAAACCCCTGCCGGAAACGTCGAAGGAAGCGCCGGCTGAGAAGGATGGGGACCGCGTTACGGACGCGCCGGCCCGGGCGCCGACAGAAGCGCCGGAAGCCATCATTGAGCCTCAGGCGATCGCGGACTACCTGTTTCAGTACGGGAAGCTGCCGGACAACTTCATCACCAAGAAGGAAGCGCAGGCTCTGGGCTGGGACAGCTCGTATAATTATGTGAGCGACGTCGCGCCGGGCAAAAGCATCGGCGGCGACCGCTTTGGCAACTATGAAGGATTATTGCCAAAACGCAACAATGTCACCTACCGCGAAGCGGACTGCAATTACACCGGCGGAAAGCGAAACGCCGAGAGGATCATTTACTCCAGCGACGGCCGGGTCTGGTATACCAACGATCATTATCAGACGTTCACGGAACTGAAACCGTCGAACTGAGTTTGGGAAATACTGATGAAAGCTCTCCCCCGCCAGGGGGAGAGCAAGAGGATCAAGGAATTACCACATGTAAAGCCAAAAGCTTTGATGCTGATTTGGATAAATCAGCGTTTCCTTAGGAGGGGAATGCCATGAAAGGACGAAAGACAAAAGTCGCGGCCCTGTCCGCCAGCCTGGCGCTGTGCCTGTTGCTGACCGGCTGCTATATCGCGCCGGATGACGTCAACCAGGAAAACACGGTGAACACGGTCAACAACCGGCCGTTTAATACCCTGGCGCCAACCAGTACCGTCACGGTGACGCCGGACACGGTCGTGGTCGAAAGTCCAAGCAACACATGGAGCGACTGGAACAACGTGGGCAGCGCCACGCCGACCCCCACCGGCTCCACCATCGTCTTTGACAACCAGACCAGTCCGAGCCCCACCAGCTCCGACGGAACGATCGCGGTCATCACCAGCCTGCCTCCCACCTCGACGCCGACGGTAGCGCCGGTCACGCCCTCGCCTACCCCGCCCAGCCTGCAGCTGGGGTTCACCGGCAGCGACGCGGTGCGCGCGGTGCAGCGCCGGCTGAAGGAACTGGGATACTACAGCGGCGCCGCCGACGGGGACTTTGGCCCCGCGACGGAAAAGGCGGTCAAGGAATTCCAGAAGGCCAACGGCCTTTCCGCAGATGGCAAGGTCGGAGAGAAGACTTTGAAAAAAATGAACGCCAAGACGGCCATCTCCTATAAGGAAGCCCATGCGACCGCCACCCCGAAAAAGACCACCGCCAAGCCGACAAAGAAAGCGACCGCTACGCCCAAAGCAACCGCCACCCCGAACCTGAACAAGGATTACTACCTGTCCATCGGCTCCAAAGGATCCCGGGTGGAAACGCTGCAGCGCCGGCTGATCGAGCTGGGCTGGCTGGACGGAAAGGTCACCGGAACCTTTGACGCCGCGACGGAAGCCGCCGTCATCGGCTTCCAGAAGAAAACCTCCGGTCTCTGGGCCGACGGCATCGCCGGACCGGACACGTTGCGCGCGCTGTATTCCAAAAACGCCGCGAGAACTACCAAGCCTGCCAACGTCGTCGCGGACACTCTGGAAATGGGCAGCGAAGGCAGCGAGGTTCGGAAGCTGCAGCAAAAGCTGAAGGATCTTGGCTATCTGGCCGGCAGCGTGGATGGAAAATTCGGCGTCGCCACGGAGGCCGCGGTCATCGCTTTCCAGAAGAACAACAACCTGACAGCGGATGGCAAAGCCGGCAGCGCCACCCAGTCCAAGCTCTACTCCGGCAACGCCAACAAGGCCCGGGGCAAGGCGGCCGATATCTCTACCTCCAAAACCTCCGGTCAGGATACATCGGACATCGCTTCCACCGGTTATATCACGCTGGAAAACGGTTCCTATGGCGACGCAGTCCGGAATCTGCAGCAGAAGCTGAAATCCCTGGGATATTATTCCGGCAGCGTGGACGGGAAATTCGGCGACAGTACGGAAGCCGCCGTCATGGCCTTCCAGCTGCGCAACGATCTGACCGTGGACGGCAAGGCCGGCCCCGCCACGCAGCGGGTGCTCTACGGTACCGGCAAGTCCGCCATTTCCTACTCCTCCCTGCGGCAAGGGGATACGGGCAGCGCGGTGCGCAACCTGCAGTATACCCTGTATGAACTGGGCTACTACGACGGCGCCATCGACGGCGATTACGGCCAGACCACGGCCGACGCGGTGCGCGCCTTCCAGATCGAGAACAAGCTGAAACCCGTGGACGGGATCGCTGGCAGCGCCACCCTGTCGAAAATGTATTCCTCCGACGCCAAATCCGCCACCTCCGTCGCGGATCAGTACGACACCGTTCAGGACGGCGACAGCGGGGACACGGTCGTCCAGGTGCAGGACTGCCTGGTGCAGATGGGGTATCTGACCACCATCACCGGCGTCTATGACGCGGCGACCGTCGCCGCGATCCGGGCTTTCCAGGCCGCTAACGGTCTGCCAGTGGACGGGAAAGCCGGGCAGGCCACCCTGCAGGTGCTGTTTGGCTATTAATCATCCGGTGCGCGGGATGTCCGGAAGACCCGTCCTGACCCGGATGCTGGCGGCGATCCTGTGCGGCCTGGCATTGTTCCTCCCTG
>Ga0310690_10011657_pt1 | contig 10834 bp, 8 predicted proteins | sample AusTroGonzalo_MG_2_FD_207661 | JGI IMG/M metagenome (GOLD analysis project Ga0310690, IMG submission 207661) | Bovine rumen microbial communities from tropical cattle in Woodstock, Queensland, Australia - Gonzalo_04 (v2) (version 2) | ecosystem: Host-associated > Mammals > Digestive system >...
TCTAAATTTTGAAATCTCTTTGAAGTTTGGAGAAGTTTCAACATCTTTTCATCGTATTTATTATCCGCACTATCTTTAAAAAAGAAGTTGCGATCTTTGATTTTGATATCTTTGATTCTAATCGGTTTCTTATTTTCTAAATAAGTACCACACACCAAATCAAAATTAATATAAGATAATTGAGACAATATTAAAGAATCCACATCATTAAAGGCTAATGATTTGAAACTAGTATCTTTAAATCGGGCGATGTAATCATTAATATTCATGCTTTAATTTTAAAATAATATAAAAAATATCGCATTAAAAAACACGATATTTTTATTAAATAATTGTTGCTAATTAATATTAATAATAGAAATATAAAACGCCAAAAGTAACCACAGTAGGTAAAACGAAATAATTGCCAATAATACCTACATAATCAGTCCAAACATAAAAATCTGGGTTAGAAGCGTAGCAGCAAATCCATAAAATCCCAGCAACAAGTGCTAAGAAAATGAATGATAAGACGCCAAACATGGCGATGACTTTAAAGATATCTTTCTTTAAAGCGATAGATAAAACGATTAAAACAACAATCGCTAAAAGAACGATTCCTAAAATAAATGAGAAAATGCTAGCGGCGTTAAAAATACCTGGATTATTAACATCGAAATTATAGCCAGAAGAAATCTCACTTAATAAAGTGCTAATGACCCAGTAGCCACCTAAAATCGTAAAAGCAATTTTAGCGATGTTATCTTTCTTTAAGATTAAAAATACTGGGGTGACCGCTAAAGCGATAATTCCTACAGTAGTGATGATTAATCCAGCCATCACAGAAAAGAAATCACCATTAATTGTGACAACATGTGTTAAACCAAAAATCGCTAAGAAAACGAAGCTACCAATAATTAATAGCATCTTAGAAATTGGTTTAACCGCACCAATTATTTTATTAAACATAAATGTCTCCTTTAATTATTTGACTTTTAAAATATAGTCTTCTCGACGTGGTTTTGGAGTTGGATTCTCCATATCGCTATATCCTAAAGCAATTGAAGCAACCCCCACCACTTCTTCTTTAATTCCCCATTTTTCTAATAGTTTTTTGCCTTCTAGTGATTCAAATATCTCGTGCGAACGATGAATCCAAACCGAACCTAATCCAATCGCATAAGCGGCATTAAGCATGTTTGTAGTCACATTAGCGGCATCTAGAGTTCCTAATAATTCATTTCTCGCTCTTTTAGTGGCAAAAACAACAATAATGGTTGGGGCTCCATAATATGGTAAAGTGCCAGGACGAGGATTAGTGCCCATGATTTCCGCACTTAATCGATTTAAAGTCGCTACATCATCTTGATTTTGTATAGCAACAATAAGTGGAGATTGTAATCCCATCGCTGTAGGAGCGTAGGTTCCAGCTTCTAAAACGAGATTAAGTTCTTCATCTTTAATTTGTTCTTCCTTAAATATACGGATTGAACGACGATTTTTTAATACGAATAAAGCATCATCATGCATTACTATTTCCTCCTATTAAATAATAATACAAATAAAAGCACAAAAAGGAAGTCCCGGAGAACTCCCTTAATGTCACTAATTTTATTAAATTATTTAATGATTTCGTTAACTGTACCAGCACCAACAGTTCTACCACCTTCACGGATGGAGAATTTGGTACCTTTTTCAAGAGCGATTGGGTGAATTAATTCAACGGTTAATTCAACGTTATCGCCAGGCATAACCATATCGACACCTGCTGGAAGAGTAATAACACCAGTAACGTCAGTAGTTCTGAAGTAGAATTGTGGTCTGTAGTTGCTTAAGAAAGCTGTATGACGGCCACCTTCTTCTTTGGTTAATACGTACACAGAACCTTTGAATTTCATGTGTGGAGTAACAGAACCAGGTTTAGCTAAGACTTGACCACGTTGTACTTGATCACGGTTGATACCTCTTAAAAGAACACCAACGTTATCACCAGCTTGGACGAAGTCACAAACTTTTCTGAAGGATTCAAGACCTGTAATAACAGATGTTTGAGTTTCTCTAATACCAACGATTTCGACTTGGTCACCTAATTTAGCAGTACCTCTTTCGACACGGCCAGTGACAACAGTACCACGACCAGAAATGGTCATGACGTCTTCGATAGCGAGTAAGAATGGTTTATCAACATCACGGGTAGGTGCTGGGATGTAAGCATCACATGCATCCATTAATTCCATAATGACTTTTTCTTGTTCTGGATCGCCATCAAGAGCTAATCTTGCGGAACCTTTGATAACTGGGACATCATCACCTGGGAATCCGTATTTATTTAATGTTTCACGAACTTCCATTTCAACGAGGTCGATTAATTCTGGGTCATCAACTAAGTCAGTCTTGTTTAAGAAGACAACGATGTATGGAACACCGACTTGACGAGCAAGTAAGATGTGTTCACTAGTTTGTGGCATAACACCATCGGTAGCAGCAACAACTAAGATTGCACCATCCATTTGTGCAGCACCAGTAATCATGTTTTTAACATAGTCAGCATGCCCTGGGCAGTCGACGTGTGCATAGTGTCTTTTTTCTGTTTGATACTCAATGTGGGCTGTGTTAATTGTAATACCACGAGCTTTTTCTTCTGGAGCAGCATCGATTTGTTCGTATGCTTTCTTTTCAGATAAGCCTTTCTTTGCTAAGACAGTTGTAATAGCAGCAGTTAAAGTTGTTTTACCATGGTCAACGTGTCCAATGGTACCAATGTTAACGTGTTCTTTAGATCTGTCAAATTTTTCCTTTGCCATTGTATGAATTTCTCCTTTCAATAAATGAATTCAACGTTTTAAATATAAAGCAAATTTAATTTATAATCAATACCAATCTATTGGTAATTAAATATTTTGGGATTAGCGGGCACTCATGCCGCTTTTCTTAATAATTTCTTCTTGGATGTATTTAGGAGTCTCGCCATAATGATCGAATTGCATGACATAGTTTCCACGACCTTGAGTCATAGATCTTAAGTCAGTGACGTAACCAAACATTTCTGATAATGGTACTTCTGCTTCGATGATTTTAGCGTTGCTTCTTTGTGAATCACCCGTCACAAGGCCTCTACGTCTAGCGATATCACCAAGGACATCACCATAATATTGTTCTGGAACGGTAACTTCAATCTTCATGATTGGCTCAAGAATGATTGGGTCACATTTCTTTGCTGCTTCTTTTAAGGCCATACTAGCAGCGATTTTGTAGGCAGCTTCTGAGGAGTCGACATCATGATAAGAACCATCGAATAAGGTTGCTTTGACATCGATTACTTGGAATCCTGCTACGATACCTCTACCAAGAGCGTCGATAAGACCGTCTTGTGTAGGTTTGATGTATTCTTTTGGAACTACACCACCGACAATTGCGTCGACAAATTCGAAGCCTTTGCCTGGATTTGGTTCAAATTTAAGCCATACGTGACCGTATTGACCTCTACCACCGGATTGCTTGATATATTTACCTTCACATTCCGCAGTCGCTCTAATCGTTTCACGATATTCGACTTGTGGAGCACCAACATTAACAGATACACCGAATTCTCTTCTCATACGATCAACGATGATATCTAAGTGTAATTCACCAACACCAGCGATAATGGTTTGACCGGTTTCTGGATTGGTTCTAACACGGAAGGTTGGATCTTCTTCAGCGAGTTTTTGTAAAGCAATAGTCATCTTTTCTTGGTCAGCCTTAGTTTTTGGCTCTACTGCTTCTTCAATAACAGGATCTGGGAATTCCATCTTTTCGAGAATTACTGGATGTTTTTCATCGCATAATGTGTCACCTGTTGTGGTGTTTTTAAGTCCGACTACAGCACCGATATCTCCAGCATGGAGTTCTGGAACTTCTTGTCTATGGTTAGAGTGCATTAAGACCACTCTAGCAATTCTTTCTTTTCCACCTTTAGTGGAATTTAAGACATAACTTCCAGATTTTAAGGTACCGCTATAAACACGGACATAAGCGAGTCGACCAATGAATGGGTCGGTCGCAATTTTGAAGGCTAATGCTCCTAATGGTTCATTATCATCTGGTTTACAAATCACTTCTTCACCATTATCATTTGTGCCTTTTGCAGGTGGGATATCTAATGGGGATGGTAAGTAATCAACTACACCATCAAGAAGTAATTGAACGTTCTTGTTTTTATAAGCACTTCCGCAGAAAACTGGATGGAATTCACCAGTTAAGACCGCTTTACGAATAACGGACTTAATTTCTTCTACGGTTGGATCTTCTCCTTCGAGGATTTTCATCATGAAGTCATCATCGAAGCTAGCGAGAGCTTCCACTAATTCCGCTCTCTTAAGTTCCATTAAATCAACCATATCTTCTGGAACTGGAACTTCATGTGGTTCTTCATGAATATCTGAATCGTAGACCCAAGCTTTTCTTTCAATAATATCGACTGCACCTCTTAAAGATGATTCGATACCAATTGGAAGTTGCACCGCTTTCGCATTTGCGCCTAATCTTTCTTTTAAAGATCTAACACACATTTCGAAGTCGGCACCAATCGCGTCTAGTTTGTTAACAAAGACGATTCTAGGAACACCATATTTAGAGCCTTGTCTCCAAACGGTTTCAGTTTGAGGTTCGACACCGTTTTTACCATCAAGAACTGTAACAGCTCCATCTAAGACACGTAATGAACGTTCAACTTCAACAGTGAAGTCAACATGCCCAGGAGTGTCGATGATATTAATTCTATTTCCCTTCCACATTGCGGTTGTCGCAGCAGAAGTAATAGTAATACCTCTTTCTTGTTCTTGAGCCATCCAGTCCATGGTGGCAGCGCCTTCATGAACCTCTCCTAATTTGTGAATTTTTCCGGTAAAGAATAGAATACGTTCGGTAGTTGTCGTTTTACCAGCATCGATGTGCGCCATGATACCGATATTACGTGTATGAGCTAAATCAAATTCACGCGCCATACTTTAGTATTCCTTTCTAGATTACCAACGATAATGTGCATAAGCTTTGTTGGCTTCTGCCATCTTATGGGTATCTTCTTTCTTCTTAACAGATGCGCCGATTCCATTTGCGGCGTCAATGATTTCGCCAGCTAGTCTATCTTCCATAGTTTTTTCATTTCTGAGTCTGGAATAGTTGACTAACCAACGTAAGCCCAATGTCACTTTTCTTTCTGGAGAAACTTCGGTTGGGACTTGATAGTTTGCAGCACCGATTCTGCGAGCTTTTAATTCCACTTCTGGCATGATGTTGTTAATCGCAGTTGCGAAGACATCCATCGCAGGTTTTCCGGTTTTTGCTTCGATTTTGTTGAAGGCGGTATAGAGAATGGTTTGAGCAGTTCCCTTTTTGCCATCAAGCATAATTTTATTAATTAAACGTGTTACGAGTTTTGAGTTATAGATTGGATCTGGTAACACATCACGTTTTGCAACGTTTCCTTTACGTGGCATATTTCTTCCTCCTTCTTAATTAGTTGGTGCCTTTTGGTCTTTTAGTACCATATAGGCTTCTTCCTTGTCTTCTACTTTCGATTCCGGCAAGGTCAAGTGTTCCTCTTACGACATGGTAACGAACACCAGGTAAATCTTTAACACGACCACCACGGATTAAGACGGTGGAGTGTTCTTGTAAGTTGTGGCCTTCTCCTCCGATATAGGCTGTAACTTCATAACCATTGCTTAAACGCACACGAGCGTATTTTCTTAAAGCTGAGTTAGGTTTTTTAGGGGTCATAGTACCGACACGGGTACAAACACCTCTTTTTTGGCTGGCTGGTTGATCGAATTCTTTTTTCTTTAAGGAATTCCATCTCTTGCCAAGGGCTGGAGCCTTACTCTTAACAGTGGCAGTTTTACGACCATCACGGACTAATTGGTTGATTGTTGGCATTTATTTGCTCCTTTCAATTCTTAGTAATTTTATTTTGTGTTTTCTTCCACATAGCCGAGTGTGTCAACATTTCCCTTAAAAAATGGACCAATCGGTCTACGTGTCTACTAGGTCAACACGCTCATATATTTTATATATAGAGAAAAATAATGCAAGAGAAAAATTAATTTTTTGTATTTTTTATCTTTAGATGAGTTTTATACGTAAATTTTTTGCTAATTTTTGTAATGTTAAAAAATAGTTAAATTTAGATGAGTTTTTCAAAAACCAAGCGGTCTTTGTTGGGTTTTAGTATAGCTTTCCCGCAACAAACAAATCCAAATTTATCTAATATAGCCCGCATAGGAGCGTTATTTTCATGCGTATCTATTCTTAAAGATTTATAGCCTTGTTTCTTGGCTTCTATTTCAAAAACTTCAAAGATTTTTTTACCAAATCCTTGACCTCTAAATTCTTTTTTGACCGCACATCTATGCATAACAATATAAGGTAAATTCGTTAGCCATTTTCCTTCATATAAATGGTCGTAATCATCTTCATGATAAGTTAAAGCAAGAACTGCAACGATTTGTTTATTATCATTTAAAATAACATAAAATACCTGGTTATTTATATCATTTATTATCGTATTTCTATCTGGATAACCATCTTGCCACTGCCCACCATTTTGTGGCTTTAAAAAAGCACGACCATCTTCGATAATTTCCATTATATAATCGATATCTTTTAGATTTGCTTTACGGTAATTAACACTCATTTTAATTAACTATAGTAGTCATCAAAGAACATATATTTCATATATGCATAACAAGACTTGTAATTTGAATCCCAGCCCATATCTTCTATAATTAATGTGCAGCGATAACGGTGATTACTCCAAGTGACCTCTGGACCCCACTCTTTTTTAAAGTAGCGATACATCGCTAAATATTCTTCTCCATTTTCATTTTTACGAGGAAAATTGTCACTTGAATCATCATCTAATACATAACCCATAGAAATTGCTAAAGAACAAGCGCCTTCTACTTCAGAAACATCATGATATTCAGAAGCAATAGTAAAGCCAGCGCTTACACCCATTGGGTTATTATAAGATTCTCGACCATAGATATCATCCCAAATACCATATAGGAGATTTTCCCATGGCTGATATTTCACCACATATTCTGCATCAGGATAAAAGCCTTCATATTTTCTAACATAGCCTGAACTTCCACCACCATTTTTATTCTTATTTATTAAAGTGGTTGTTGTTTTAACAGTGGCAGTCACCAATGTGGTTGGGAATAAAAGAAGAGCGATAAGCGATAAGATTAACGCTAGATATTTGCTTGGTTTAAAGAATTCATGCCAATATTGGAATTTGCTCCATAATGAATCAGGATTAGTAATTTTATTTTTAAAGACTACATTATTTGGGCGTTTTTCATTCCATTTCCTCAAAGAATCCGCATTAATTTCAATTTTACGGATTTCTTGTAGATATCCTAAAACGCCTAATCCAATACCCACTAAAGGAATAAACATTAAGGCACTCCACCCTAAAGCAGTACCCATAATAAATAAAACCAAGGTTGAACCACCAATAATTGCGTACATTAATACACTTCTAGCTAAGAAGAATTTATCGCTGCCAATTAACAAATCTTTTACTTTACTTCCAAAGCTAGCGTTTGAAGTAGAAGAATTTGAAGGATTATTAGATGACTCTATATTTGCTTGATTATTATTCGCTTCATTAGCGATATTTTCTTTTGTTTCTGGCTCTATTTGATTTTCAACATTTTCCACATTTTGTGGGGTTTCTTGCGTGTTTTCACTACTAATTTGTTCGTTTTCGATAACATTTTCATTTGTTACTTCATTAGTGGTTTCATTTATTTCATTGATTTTATTATCATTAATAGAAGATGATGAATTAGTATTATTTTGCTCAACATTTTGAGTCTCGATTTTATTTGCTTCTTTTGTCTCTACCTCGTTATTATTCACTTCATCAGGATTAATAGCGGATGTAGCAGCAATAGTTAAAGAAGTTCCACATTTAACACAAAATTTGGCGTTATCAGGCATGTTTGCTCCACATTTTGGACATTTCATAAAACTATCTTCCTTGTATTTAAATGCTATGATATATCCAAAATAAAAGCAAATGAAATAAATATATCAAAAAACCCCACTTATCAAAATAAATGGGGTTCCTTTGCTTTATATTTCGCTTAATTAATTGTTACGTTCACGTTCAATCTTTTCGTGAATCGCATTAATGGCGCGGTCGTGATCTTCAACATAACGATCTTTAACAGCGTGCATGGTATCTTCAACAGAGAAGTCTTTCACCATTTCATCGCTTTCTTCATCGTTAAGTAAGCCACGTCCAGCTGGAATTAAACGTCCAGTAATAACGTTTTCTTTTAAGCCATGTAAACGGTCAATCTTGCCCTTAATAGCGGCATCAGTAAGCACTCTTGTAGTTTCTTGGAAGGAAGCAGCAGATAAGAAGGAATCTGTTTCTAAGGCTGCTTTAGTAATTCCTAAGATAAGAGGAGTAAAGCTTGCTGGAGTTTTGCCGTCCATAATAGCTTCGTTATTCTTATCGGTTAAGATGGAAATCGAGACTCTAGTGCCAGGAATTAAGTCAGTATCACCAGCGTCGGTGACTAAAACTTTTCTTAACATTTGTCTAACGATAACTTCGATGTGTTTGTCAGAAATACCAATTGATTGTGCAGAATATACTTTTTGTACTTCTTTAATGATATATCTTTGTACAGAACCGACATCAGCGACTTTAAGTAATTCTTTAGGAGAGATAGCACCTTCGGTGATCTTTCCACCATTCTTGACTTGGTCGCCAACTTTGACACGGAGTTTAACACCATATCCAGTTTCGTGAGTAATTTCTTCAAGCTCATTACGTACAGTTACTAAGAATTGACCAGCTTTTTCTTCAATCTTCACGACTTCACCGCTGATCTTAGAAATTGTGGCTTCTCCTTTAGGAGTACGAGCTTCAAATAATTCTTGAACACGAGGTAAACCTTGAGTAATATCGCTACCAGCAACACCACCGGTATGGAATGTTCTCATTGTTAATTGAGTACCTGGTTCACCAATTGATTGAGCAGCCATAATACCAACTGCTTCACCAACTTGAACTTCACGTCCAATTGCGAGGTTACGTCCATAACAGTGGACACAGACACCATCTTTAGTTTCGCAACCAAATAAGCTTCTAATTTCCACTTCTTTAATGCCAGCATCGACGATTTCTTTAGCGGCTTCTTCATCAATCATGGTATCACCAAAGACGATAATTTCACCGGTTTCTGGATGGACGACATCATTTAAGGCATAACGGCCCACTAAACGTTCATATAATTTAACGATAACTGAATTATTAGAAGTATCAACGATTTCTCTAACAGTTGAACCATGGTCTGTACCACAATCAACTTCTCTAACGATAACGTCTTGAGAAACATCGACTAATCTTCTTGTTAAATAACCAGAGTCCGCAGTCTTAAGAGCGGTATCAGCACCACCTTTACGAGCACCGTGTGTCGCAATAAAGAATTCAGCAACGGTCATACCTTCACGGAAACAACGTTTAACTGGTAATTCGATAGTGCCACCAGAAGTATTACCCATAAGTCCTCTCATACCAGAAAGTTGGGTGATATTTGAGATGTTACCACGAGCGCCAGAGTCAGACATCATGAAGATTGGGTTTCTCTTGTCTCTTCTAACTTGTTCAGTTAATTTATTTGTCACCTCTTTATTAACAGCAGTCCAGACACTAACAACATGTCTATGTCTTTCTTGTTCGGTTAATAAACCGAGGTTATACATTTCTTCAATCTCAGCGACTTTTTGATCACCACGATCTAAGATTTCTTGTTTTCCTTCGACGATTTGAATGTCGTTAATAGAGATAGTAAATCCAGCAACGGTTGCAAATGTGAAGCCTTGATCTTTCATCTTATCAAGAACAGCACTGGTCTTTGGATTTCCACGTCTATCATATCTTTGGAAAATCTCATCAATAATCTTACCTAAGTCTTTCTTAGTGATTGGATTTCTTAATGGCATAGAAGCGATGACTTTCTTCACATCAGTGCCCATTGGTACAAAGTATTCTGGGCTATCGTGAAGTAAGCTCTTACTACTAACTTCATTTAAGTATGGGAAATCACTTGGGAAGATTTGGTTGAAGATTACTTTACCGACAGAAGTGATTAAGTAAGACTTATTCATTTCTTCGGTGAATCCTTTCTTCGTTAACGCTTTACCTAAAATAGCAATGCGGTTATGGAGATGGATTTGTTTAGTTTGATAAGCGAGTAATACGTCATCAACACTACGGAAGACTTTGCCTTCACTAGCGGCGTATAATTCGAATTTTTCTGCATCTTCATCATTGCCGGCTTTTCTAAAGGCATTAGCTTTAGCTAAGAAATCTTCTTTAGTGGATTCTAAGGTTAAATAATAATTACCTAAAACCATGTCTTGAGATGGAGTAACGATTGGTTTTCCATCTTTAGGACCTAAAATGTTATTACTTGCAAGCATTAAATTCAAAGCTTCTTCTTGAGCAGCCTTGCTTAATGGTACGTGAACCGCCATTTGGTCACCATCGAAGTCAGCGTTAAATCCAGCACAGACTAATGGGTGTAAACGGATGGCTCTACCATCGACTAAGCGAGGTTGGAAAGCTTGAATACCAAGTCTATGTAAAGTTGGAGCACGATTTAACAAAACAGGGTGTTTGGAAATGATTTCTTCAACGATATCTAAGACAGCTGGTTCATATTTATTAATGATTTTATCGGCTTGTTTATGAGCGTTTGCAATTTCTCTCTTAATTAATTCACAAGCGATAAATGGTCTTAATAATTGGACGGCCATTTCTCTTGGTAATCCACATTCATACATCTTT
>Ga0310690_10011658_pt1 | contig 10834 bp, 5 predicted proteins | sample AusTroGonzalo_MG_2_FD_207661 | JGI IMG/M metagenome (GOLD analysis project Ga0310690, IMG submission 207661) | Bovine rumen microbial communities from tropical cattle in Woodstock, Queensland, Australia - Gonzalo_04 (v2) (version 2) | ecosystem: Host-associated > Mammals > Digestive system >...
AGGAGCAATCTCGATGAATGCACCGTAGTCAGCCATAACGACAACCTTACCCTTAACGTGGTCGCCCACTTTAAGTTCCTGGTCGAGAGCGTCCCAAGGATGAGGAGTGAGCTGCTTCAAACCGAGAGCAATGCGCTTCTTCTCGTCGTCGAAGTCGAGAATAACGACATTGATCTTCTGATCGAGCTCTACAATTTCCTTCGGATCGCTTACGCGGCCCCAGCTCAGGTCGGTGATGTGGATGAGACCATCTACGCCACCAAGGTCGATGAACACACCATAGTTGGTGATATTCTTAACAGTACCCTCGAGTACCTGACCCTTTTCAAGCTTGCCGATGATTTCCTTCTTCTGAGCCTCGAGCTCTGCTTCAATGAGAGCCTTGTGGCTGACAACGACATTGCGGTAGTCTTGATTGATCTTCACAACCTTGAACTCCATAGTCTTGCCTACGAAGATATCGTAATCGCGAATGGGCTTAACGTCGATCTGGCTGCCGGGCAAGAATGCCTCGATGCCAAAGACGTCAACGATCATACCGCCCTTAGTGCGGCATTTCACATAACCCTTGATGATTTCCTCGTTGTTGAGGGCCTCGTTCACACGGTCCCAAGAGCGGGAAGCGCGTGCCTTCTTGTGAGAAAGAATGAGCTGACCCTTCTTGTCTTCCTGATTCTCGATGTAAACCTCTACAGTATCGCCAACTTTCAAATCGGGATTGTAGCGGAATTCACTCATAGGTATGATACCATCGCTCTTGAAGCCGATGTTAACCACCACTTCGCGCTTGTTCATCGAAATGACGGTACCGTCAACTACATCGTGGTCACTTACCTTGTTCAGAGAACCCTCATAGGCCTCTGTTTGAGCCTCGCGGCTCACATTTGCGTTGCTGTCGCCCTGTTCGTAGGCTTCCCAATCGAAGTCTTCCAGAGGAGCAATGTTTTTCAAATCTGCCATACAGATTAATTAAAAAGTTAGTAAAAAGTTAATTATCACGTGCCTTGCTACAAGCAAAAGCGCGGCAAAGGTACAACTTTCAAACGAATTAGGCAAGAGTACACATTATAATATATAACCCAGAAACATTATTTAAGATTATTTAACACCTCTGGGCTCACATAAGATCGCCTTTTATGACGGCAAAGGATTACTTCTGATGTTGCGGGCGAAGCAAATCGTTGACAGTCTTGACGGGGTTGAAGGTCGTGAGAGGCACTTCCACCATTATGGTGCTCCAGTCGCTCATAGCCCCATTCCAAAGGCCAGGCAATTCGAGGGCTTTCAGTTCCTTGCCATCCTTGCTCTTGTAGGAAATGAAGCCCGTTGCAGGATCAACGAAGTCGGGCAAGTTGAACTTCTCTCCCTTATAGTCTCGAACTGCGCAGACTAGATCAACAGGATTGAAGTGCGTGCCTTTCGTGAACATCTCCACATACTCGGGATTGTTCTGATCTATCTGACTGCTTTCGAGGATTTGCAAGGAGATGCTGCCATCAGGATTATATGCGAGGAACGGGCCACCACCAGGTTCGCCGACATTCTTCACAACGCCACAAACGCGAATGGGCCTGTTAAGTTTGTCTCTCAGGAAGAGATGCAGGTCTGTGTCCTCCAGATCCTTTAATCCAGGCATATCGCATCCAAGTGTGTGACGAACGAAACGAATCATATCTCCTCGTTCTGCCTGACTGTATTTACCGCTATCAAGAAGACGCATATAGGCAAACGCTTGCTTCTGAGCCTGCACCAAAACGCCAGCTATAACCTGCTTCCAGAAGACAGTATCGGCTTTCAAGCGATCGGGCACAACATTATCGATATTCTTGATGAAAATGATGTCGCTCTGAAGGTCATTGAGATTCTCAATAAGAGCGCCGTGTCCACCTGGACGGAAAAGCAGCTTACCTTCAGCAGTTCGGAAAGGCGTATTATCCATATTGACGGCAATCGTGTCCGTGCTTGGCTTTTGCTCGCTAAGGCTCACCTTGTAAGTAATCTTGTGCTCGGCTTGTGCCTCTGGAACAATACGCTCAAGGAGTTCTTCAAAGAGCTTGCGATGCTCGCTACTAACTGTGAAGTGAACTTCTGCCTCTCCTTTGCTGCTTGCGTAGAGGGCAGCTTCTGTGAGGTGTTCTTCAACTGGAGTCTTTGCACAATCATCGTAGCTATGGAACTGCAACAAGCCCTTCGGAAGCTGACCATAATTAAGCCCATCTTCGCCAAGCATATTTGCGACAACAGCTTTATAGTTTCCTTCTTCGAGAAGCGCATCAACGCCTTTGCCTTCGTTCAGGAAGCAGGCATCGTTCAGAGCATCGAAGAAGGCGAAGTAGTGAATATGAGCGAAAAACGCCTTCTCATAGTCAGAAGTGGGAACTTCATAGTCGGCATTGAGGAACTCAAACATATTCTTGAACATACGGCTTGCTGCCCCGCTTGCAGGCACGAACTTGGTAATTGTGTGCCCTTCTGCTTTGTAGTCGTTCCAAGCCTGGATGTAAGCCTCAGCTTCATCTTCTGTAGGAGCAATGATGCCTTTGCCAACGGCAGCTGCACCTTGCAACTTCAGAAAGTCGAAACCTTTGCGGAAACTCTCTAACTGCGCTTCTATCTGCGCTTCTGTCATTCCTTTCTGCTGAATCTGTAGAATGTCTTCTTTGGTAAACATGGTATTGTGTTATTTAATTAGTATCTTCTTGCCATTCACGACGTTGATGCCGCTCTGAGCCTTCGGGAGTTGCTGACCAGAAAGGTTGTAGATGGGCGATTCACCATCGAGAAGTATTTGATAATCATCCGCATAAATGGACTCTATTCCGTCTTCGTCGTTGTAATCAGTCAGACTTATATCGTCGAGATAAACCTTGTTCTCTGCGCCACTCGTAATAAAGAGGTACTTAGTTCCTTCAGGCAGCTTCTCAATCGTAGTTTTGCCCCAAGTTGCACCATTAATATTGACCGTGGCGAAGAGGTATCCAGTACTGCCGTCTTTAGAATATAAGAATCTTAATGTCACAGGTTGAGATGCATCTGCAGCTTTCGCATAGAACGTCAGATGGATTGTTTTGCCATCTTCCAATTGAGGCGAACGAAGGTATTGAGAACTGGTTTTATCGAAGACGAAGCTGTAGCTGCCCTCGTGTCTCTCATTGGAAGTTATGCCTGTTTCGCCAGCAGCATTGTACATATTCCAGCCTTTCATGCCCTCCTCGAAGTCTTGAACATAAGGCAGATACGCAATCGGGTCAGAAGTAGTGAAAATAAGGCCCGGGTAGTTGCTCGTCATATTGTTGGCATATTGAGCCATCACATAGACAGCGTACCTTGTGCTTGGCTCCAATCCAGTTAGAGAGATGGAAGTGTCGGTTGTAGTGCCTTCGCCTAGCCAAGTGTCTGTACCATACTTCCTGTACTTCCAAGAATAGCTCAGCACTTCGGCATCGGGAGTATCCCAGTTGAAAGTAGCGCTATTTTCGGTCAAATCCGTAACATTGAGATTGATAGGATTTGGATAAGGTTCCTCAACGCTAATATCGTCGAGAACCAAGTACGAATAATCGTTTACATAGTAATTCTTGATTGCGACATACTTTACGCCCGTAGAGAACAGGACAGATATGTGAGTCCAATCGGTAAGCTTATAGGTCTGAACAGAAGACCAAGTGAAGGCGTCGATATCGTTTGTGGTTGACGAACAGCCAATCTGGAAGCTGACATTTTCATTAACATCTCCCTTCGCAAAGAAACTCAACCTAACCAGGGAGTTGGAACTGAATTCAGGAGAAATCAAGTATTGGGCTTGATTGTAGGGGAAGAATATGAAGAGATTCATACCGGTATTGCTATCCGACGTCGTGATTCGACCTGTGGAAGGCCCTGGGCTGTAAGGATCATTGAGTGTATATCCGTTAACTATGGTCCAGCCGTCCAAACCGTCTTCGAAGCTGGTGGCGTAATACAACTTCTGGCTGAAATAGTTGGGAGCATAATAGGTCTCACCATCTGCCAGGACAACTTCATACTCGCTACCTTCCACTCTCGAGGTGCTTGCAGGAGTACCTGCAGCTCCAGGCACGAAGTTGTCGCCCATGTCAGTTGGAGCGCCACAATTCACATAGAAAGTTCTGCTGACAGAAGTCTTAACCGTACTGTTGCCATTCTTGCAGGCGATAGGATGGAACTTTGCTCCTCCATGAGTAGTAGCGACATAGCCTTTGAAGAGGCAATTCCTCATGGTCAAAGTCATATCCTCGCACCAACCTACCAAACCTCCTGCATAGTCGGAGAAGCCGTTGATTGTGCCGCCAAAATATGAGTTCTGCATGGTCAGGTTTGCTTTACCTCCATGCCCCACAATACCGCCTGCATACTGCGTTCCTTTGATGTTGGCCAACACTCCGCAGTTTAAGATGTAAACCGGATTGGTACCCGAACATAAACCTACAAGGCCAGAAGCATAGAGGCCCGAAGAGGTCACATTTCCCTTAACAGTCAGATTATTTATCGTCGCACCGTTAATGTTTACGAAAGGAGCCGTTCCCATTCCCGAGCCGTTGATGTTGACGGTAATGGTCTTACCGTTGCCGAAAAACCAACCGTAGAAGGGGTGGTCCTGCGTACCTGCCGGCATCGTGACCTCGATGTCATTCTTCAGTTCGTAATGCTCGTCCGATTCTATGTCTAAAGCAACTTTTCTGGCAAAGATGTTCCAGTCGTTAGTGTTGTTGATCTCCCAAGGATCGTCGAATGTTCCACTACCTGAAAGCGGCAGAATCTCAGCACTTTCGGTGTGCATATAAATGTATTCGCCACCAGCTCCTTTGTTCAAGTCGTAACCCACGGAAATGTCGCCATTCTCACCTACTCCTCCATCCTTTGAGTTATTAAAGTAGATATTATTGACGGCAGAAAAAGTATTGATGTACAACTTAGTATAATACAAATGTATGGAAGCCGAACTCGAACCTGTATTGCTGTTCAGGTCACCCTTCTGCTCTTTGAAATGACTGCCGCCATTGTAAGGGGTAAGATTGTATGTAACGCCGTAATCGTCCTTAAGAGTTTCGGGAGCGCCTGAGCCCGACTTGATGTAGAAATCTGTGATGAAGGAATCTGCCGTAAAGACACTTGCTTTCTTGTAGAGCAGATAGATGTAATCGCCACTAGCGCCAGCATTCAGGTCTTTGTCGATAACCGTCCAGCCTTGCGCTTGATAGCTTTCCTTCAGGCTTGCCGTCTCAGACTTGCTGCCGCCAATAAGCATCACATCCGTAATGAATTCCTGAGCCTGAGTTGCCTGCATACTTAGAATTGTGACGAACAACAGAAGCACGAAACGAATAGAAAAGAATCTTTTTACAGGGGAAAACAAAGTAATCATAGAATCATAAATTAATGTTATTAATGTTTCGCGCTACAAAGTTACAAAATAAATCGACATAAAGAAAGAAGAACGGAGAAATAATGAGGAAATGCAAAAAAAGTCCGGCAGGATTTCTCCAACCGGACTCTTTGTTTATTTTTATGGAATCCATTCACGATCAATTCCGATGAGGACACCCTGAAAGTTGAACTTCATGTCGATATCGTTCGACAGTTCAATTTCGTAGCCGTAACGTTCCTTGTCAATCTTCGTAATAAGGCAACCTGAGAAGTTGTCTTTCACATACTTCTGAATGGCCTCAGGCACTATGCCGGCAGGAACTGCTGCGTCCTTGCGGTCAATCTTCTTCCAAGCGCCTTTCTTTGTGAACTCTATCTTTGTTCCATCTGCCAAACGGCACTCGAAAGAGTTCCAATCTTTCTCTGCATACACAATCTTCTGGTCCTTGAAGTTCGTCTGCACGAAAGTCTTTGCGGCTTCTGGCAGTTGTTCTACAGGAATAGGTGTATCGTCAGCCAGAATGCTGGATGACATCAGGCACATCAGCGCCATCAACAAATACTTCATCTGTTTCATAATGGTTCTTATTTAATTTAATAATGTTAGTCGTCCACATCAACATCGTAAAGCTCGCCCTTGCTGTTGAACTCAAGCTCCATTTGGTTATCCAGCCGAACCTCGTACCAAGTCTTGAAGTTCTTCTTTTCCTTCTTCACATAGAGCACCTTAGCGTCGGAATAGTTCTCCTTGATATAGGTCTGAGCAGACTCGGGGAGTTCTTCCACAGTAAGCATCTTCTTGCGTTCCAATTCGCAACTGGTTGCAACAAACAAAACGGCCAGCAAAGCCAGCAATTGATAGGTCTTTTTCATCTTATTGAGCTTTTAATTGTTGTTCTCTGAGTGCAAATATACGAAAAATAGTGCAAACCGAAAAGCTTTTACTGCATTTTTTTGCTCATTTCGCATTTCGCCTAAAAAAAGAGGACTTGGGGAAGGGAGAAAACGTAACACAGTTAAAATGCAAACGTAAAGTGCGACGTTTGCAATCATAACGTTTGACGATTGCAATCACATAGTGCGACGTTTGAAGACGTAACCTGCGAAGAGATTACTTTTTTGAAGTTTAGAGTTGGGAGTTTGAATTAAAAGTTGTATCTTTGCAGAATAAATATAAGATGTCGCACGAAATGAAGATTTCAAAGATCTTTACCGAGGAAGAGCAGAAGCGCTTGGAAGCCATTCACGAGCAACTCTTCACGATTGCCGCTGCGGCAATGGAGGAAGGGGATGAAGCCAAGATTCAAGCCCACTTGCTTCGTGCTGCGGAAACAGGTTTGCTCAAGCAGGATGCCTTCGGAATCAACCCGATCCTGAGCGACTGCGAGACTGCGCTCGTTGTTGGTCAGGAGATCGGACTTTCGCGAGGCAGCATCTTAGGTGTGCTCCTCAATTCTGCAGTCATGAGCGGAGCATCTTCCCTCGACGATATTCGCAAGGACTTCGGCGACGAAGTGGCAAACATCCTGCATGGCTTGATGCGCATCCGCGAGCTCTACACAAAGAGTGCGACTGTAAAGGGCGACAATTTCCGAAGCCTTCTCGTCACCTTCGCGGAAGATATGCGCGTTATCCTCATCATGATTGCGAATCGTGTCTGCATCATGCGACAGATAAAGGGCACCAAGAATATTGAGGCGCAAAAGCAAGTGGCAATGGAGGCGGCTTATCTCTATGCTCCCCTAGCCCACAAACTCGGCCTGTATAAGCTCAAGAGCGAGCTTGAAGACCTGAGCCTCAAATACTTGGAGCATGATGCTTACTACCATATAAAGGAGAAGCTGAACGAGACCAAACGCAGTCGTGATGCCTATATCGAGCGCTTCCTGAAGCCTATCGACGAGAAGCTGAAGGCTGCTGGCCTGCACTATCACATGAAAGGCAGAACCAAGAGCATCCACTCGATTTGGCAGAAGATGCAGAAGCAACAAGTGGATGTGAATGGCGTCTACGACCTCTTCGCAATCCGAATCATCCTCGATTCGGCGCCAGAAAAGGAAAAGATGGAATGCTGGCAGGTGTTCAGCATAATCACAGATATGTATCAGAGCAACCCGAAACGAATGCGTGACTGGCTTTCTGTCCCCAAAAGCAACGGCTACGAAAGTCTTCACATCACAGTTCTCGGACCTGAACAGAAATGGGTTGAGGTGCAGATTCGCACAGAAAGGATGGACGATATTGCCGAGCACGGACTTGCGGCACATTGGCGATACAAAGGCGTGAAGAGTGGCCAGAGCGGCGTTGAAGAATGGCTGGCTGGCGTTCGAAGCGCACTCGAAACGAACGATGATGCGCAGTTGATGGACCAGTTCCGACTCGACCTTAAGGAAGACGAAGTCTTTGTCTTCACGCCAAAAGGCGATATCTTCAAGCTTCCGATGGGGGCTACTGTGCTCGACTTCGCCTATCACATCCACTCGAAGGTGGGCAATCAATGTGTTGGAGCCCGAATTGGCGGCAAGAATGTCACGATTCGGCAGAAACTTCAAAGTGGCGATCAGGTTGAAATCCTGACCAGTAGCAACCAATCGCCCAAGCAGGATTGGCTCAATATCGTCACAACAACTCGAGCTAGGGCAAAGGTGCGCCAAAGCCTTAAAGAGATGGAAAGCCGACAAGCCTTGCTTGCGAAAGAGGAGCTGGAGCGAAAGATGAAGAACAAGAAGCTTGACTACGAAGAACCCGTCCTGATGCATACTATGACGAAGCTGGGTTATCGTATCGTCACAGACTTCTATGCAGCTCTGGCAGATGGCAAGCTCGACATGAATAATGTGCTCGAGGCTTATGCTCAGCAACAACGATTCGATCATGGAGAAGCAGAAAAGACTGGGCCCACGCTTAGTGCCGACCAGTTCGTAATGCCTGAAGATGAGAAGGTTAAGCGGCAAACTGAGCAAGGAGATGTGCTCGTAATCGACCAGAACCTGAAGGGGCTCGACTTCCAAATGGCTAAATGTTGTCAGCCAGTCTATGGTGATGCGGTCTTCGGCTTTGTGACAAGCGGTGGAGGCATCAAGATTCATCGGGAAGATTGCCCTAATGCTCCGCAACTCAGGCAACGTTTCGGCTACAGAATCGTCCGTGCAAAATGGGCAGGAAAGCGTGGCAGCCAGTATCCCATCACTCTTCGCGTCATTGGCAACGACGATATCGGCATCATCAACAACATCACAAATATAATAAGTAAGGAAGAGAAAATCCTGCTCCGAAGCATCAGTATCGACAGTAACGACGGACTCTTCAACGGCTCGCTAACAGTCATGCTCGACGACACAAGCCGCCTACAACAACTCATCAAGAAACTCAAAACCGTAAAAGGAGTAAAGAATGTATCAAGAAGCTAAAACCCTTTGTGCAGCCCTCGCAATGCTGGCTTTACCCGCATTTCTGGCAGCAGAAACAAAAGACGTAACCAATATCCGTTTGGCTGGGCCTTATCCTACTATAAAGCCACTCATGACGGACAGTCTCGACTCCGAAGGCAATCGCATAGATGTCGAGTCAACCATCATGGATGCCTTTATGAAGTCCGACATTTGGAAAGATAAAGAGTCGAAAGAGGAAATTGTCCTTCCTGCAGCTAACGAAGAGCCGCAACTTTATTTGGCTGGCTTCACCTTGCAGAACACAGGCTTTGCGAAGGGAAAGGTTAACGTGAAATGCGAGAGTAAGCACAAGCTCTTCATCGATGGAAACGAGCAAGGCGGCGACTTCGAACTCGTTCCTGGTCGGCATGAAGTCAGCATCAAGTTGCTTCGTAAAGGCGACAAACCTGATACGCTTCGAGTTTCGGTTGAGAGCGAGCAAAATGTCGAAATCAATCCTGAAGGCAAACGCTACTGGACGAATGCTGATATGATGCATGGCGAACGCATCAATGGCGTCGAACTCTCCAGTTCGGGCAAGTATGTTCACATCCGTAAAAGCATCACTTATAAAGGTGGCGAAACGGCAGGAAAAGACCTCTTCATCGACCTTTCAACAGGAAAAGAGTTCAACATCGACGGCTTCCAGCATTGGCTTCCCGAAGGCGACCGCTATCTTCGCACTTATCGCGAGACAGAAGGAACTTGGTGCTACGAGATTGTAGACCCCAAGACAGGAGAGCGAACTCCTGTCGGCAAGTATAGCGGAAAAGGACATGCGCAACTGACTCGCGACATGAAGCACTTCCTTGTAACCATCGACGAGAAAGTTCCAGAGGAAAAGAACAAAGATGTGCATCAAATCCTCGAGCCTGATGACCGTCAGCCTGGTTACCGAAGCCGCCGTAACTACTCGCTTTATGACATCGAGACAGGCGTCACAACCCCCATCACAAAAGGTTCTCGCAACATTTATGTAACACCTAATCGTGATGCAAGTCGCTTCCTGATTTCCATTCGCGAAGAACAACTGACGGAACGTCCCTTCGAGTTTACAGACTTGCTTCTACTCGATCCAGCAACAGGAAAGACTGATACGCTTGTCCGCCACGATGGTTTCGTTGGTTCGTTCCAGTTCTCGCCTGATGAAAAATACATTGCCGCTACAGGAAGTCCAGAGGCATTCAACGGCTTGGGAAACACGCTTCCAAAGGGTGTTACACCTAGCAGCTATGAGTACGAGCTTTTCATTATGGACCTCGAAACGAAGGAGGTTCGTTGCCTGACTCGCGACTTCGACCCTTCTGTTACTTCATTCAAATGGTCGGAACAGGACGGACAGATTTATGCGCTATGTGAGAATCGCGACCAAAAGAGCCTTTATCGCATCAATCCAAAGAGCGGAAAGGCAGAGCAACTGCCTCTCTCGGAACCTTATATCTATAGCAGCTATAGCCTCGCAAAGGAGAAACCACTCCTCGCTTACATTGGCGAAAGCAGCATGAGTACGGACCGTTGCTGGCTGCGCGACCTCAAAACAGGTAAAGAGAAAGTGCTTTGCGACCTCAATCCCACTCGACTGAAAGACATCCAGCTTGGCGAATGTCGCGACTGGAACTTCAAGGCAGAGCGAGGCGACACAATCTATGGCTGCTACTACCTGCCGCCTTTCTTCGACGAAACAAAGCAATACCCGATGCTCGTCTATTACTATGGTGGTTGCTCGCCTGTCGGACGCTATCTCGACAGCTACTATAACTATCAGGAATGGGCTGCGATGGGTTATGTGGTTTATGTGATTCAACCTTCTGGTTGTAGCGGTTTCGGACAGGAATTTGCTTCGCGCCACGTAAATGCTTATGGCGACTATACGGCTGACGATATCGTTCAGGGAACCAAGCAGTTCTGCAAGGAACATCCTTATGTGAAAGCCGACAAGATTGGTTGTATGGGAGCAAGTTATGGAGGCTTCATGACGATGTATCTGCAGACCGTAACCGATATCTTTGCAGCTGCAA
>Ga0310690_10011661_pt1 | contig 10832 bp, 14 predicted proteins | sample AusTroGonzalo_MG_2_FD_207661 | JGI IMG/M metagenome (GOLD analysis project Ga0310690, IMG submission 207661) | Bovine rumen microbial communities from tropical cattle in Woodstock, Queensland, Australia - Gonzalo_04 (v2) (version 2) | ecosystem: Host-associated > Mammals > Digestive system >...
CGATGTCCTCATTTCTCAACATCGGCAAGGACGAGGACGGCGACAAGCCCACAGTGGGGCAGTTTCAGCAGCAAAGTATGGCACCCTATGCGGAGCAGCTCAAATCCTACGCTTCTGTGTTCGCCGGTGAGACTGGTCTGACACTGGACGATCTCGGCTTCACCACTGACAATCCTGCAAGCTATGATGCTATCAGGGCATCGCACGAATCGCTCAGGCTTACTTCACGCAAGGCTCAGAGAACTATCGGTGTGGGCTATCTCAACGCCGGTTATCTCGCCGCCTGTATTCGTGACAATTTCGAGTATGACCGCAGGGCATTTTCAAATACCGTCCCTGAGTGGCTGCCGATATTCGAGCCTGACGCTGCCGCTCTGGGCGCTGCCGGCGACGCTATCCTCAAGGTCAATCAGGCTGTACCCGGCTTCATCGGTGACGGCAATATCCGCCGCCTGACAGGATTGGAGAGCGACAATGGCTGATTATAAACAGCTCCGGGAGGCTATCGACAAGAAGCTCAGCACCGACCCTGAGTTCCGCACGATCGTGAAGCGCATAAACAGCGGCAGAGCTTCATTCATCGACACTGAGCGCTATGCCCAGATAACTGCCCGTGCCGTCAGCAGGGAGCTGTCGGCGGAAGTCCTCGATCTGAGCGACCGTGAGGGCATCACCACCCAGATACTCCGTGACAGCTACGAGGACATCAACAGCACCTGCGCCCGTGTCCAGAGAGCTATGGACGAGAAAGCCGGTATCCATATCCGCCCGCAGCAGGAGGACTTCCCCACGGAGCGAGTGCAGCAGTTCACACACTCCCTCGTTGATCCGACCGTTGAGGACAGCGTTATCAAGCGCCGCGCCAGAGCCGGAAGCGACACGATAGTCAAGTCCGCTCACGATGACTTCATCAGGAAGAATGCCACGTTCCGGAACGATGCAGGGCTGACCTGCTACATCATCCGTGAAGGCTCGAACTGCTGCGAGTGGTGCAGCAGCGTTGCCGGTAAGTACAGGTTCGGCACTCAGCCGGACGATATCTTTCGCCGCCACGATAACTGCGACTGCACGATCATCTATGACGGGCAGGTGCTCAGGGGCAAGCAGAATGCCGACGGCTCACGCTCAAAGACGTGGGAGGAAGTCCCAAATGTACCTGAAAGCAAGTTGACAGTGCTATCTGGGAATGAGGCAAGAGCTGCCGAGCAGAGGAATTTGCAACAGTTCAGAGGCATCGAAATAAAATATCAGATAAAAGGCAGCTTCGAGATACGCTTTGACCGCTTAGACGGATCTAAACCTATTACTCCGGAGTTTGCTGAAGAATACAGAAAAGAATATGATAATTTCACTGCTATCTTTGGAGATCTGTCGAGCCTAAGAGGCGTTAGCATAGCGCCGTATCAAGGCTATGATGTTTATGGAGGCTATAATCCCCAAAGCCGTGAGATCACATTATTGGGAGTGGGCGGCAAGCAAGGAAAATCCAATATGCAATCTATTGCTTCAAAGAATAAAAAGGAAGGGCAATGGTCAAGCAATTCTGTATATCATACATTTAGGCACGAATTAGGGCATTCTTTGCAAAACGAACACGAACTTAATGATGCAAACTGGCTGAAAAAACGGTCAGAAATTGAAAACATCAAAAATTCACTTGAAAAAGAGTTGACAAATCTATCTGATAGTGATAAAATGAAGTTAAAGAAGGCAAAACTCTCAAAATACGGATTTGAAAGTGTTGACGAGTTTATTTCTGAGAGCGTAGCTGAATATGCAAACAACCCGATTAAAGCGAGAAAAACAGCCAAATCGGTAGTTGAAATACTGCTCAGAAAGGAATGATAGTATGACAATAGCGGTATCAGACGAAATGTATAAGTTTATGGATACAAGTGGAAGCAAGCCTGTAATTATACGCTCAGCGCCAGAGCACATCAAAAACGAAGCCAAAGGAATAAATAAAATCGCTGTTAAATACACTGGTTCTGAGCATTATATCATTGAAGAATAAGAATTAACCGCCCTCACCGGCGGTTTTCTTATACCTAAACAAGCATTTGCAACTTAGTTTCAAACTTTGTTGCAAGTGCTATTTTTATACCCGAAAGCAGGTGAGATATGGCGAAGCCGAACCTGAGACCGGATCACAACGGCACTCAGCGAGCGCAGTTTGAGAGCAACAAAAAGAAGATCTATGCAACGCAGCGTGTGTGCGGCATCTGCGGCAAACCTGTTGACTTCGGCTTCAAGTTTCCGCACCCTCTGAGCCCGACAATTGACCATATCATTCCGGTAGCAAAAGGCGGTCATCCGTCTGATATGAGCAATCTCCAGCTCGCACACTTCACCTGCAACCGTCAGAAGTCCGACAAGATAAAGCCCGGTCAGGACTTTTCCACCGGTACTGAAATTATCTCAAACCGGCTGCTGCCCCTGACATTTGACTGGAAAAATCTTTGAGCCTATGAGCCAGAAAGGAGTTGGCTGAATGACCGACAAGCGGTTCGGACGGCAGACTCCGACAATATCTGTTGTCTGCCCATATACTGATTCCCTCGGTTCTGAGGCAGTCGAGATCTACAACAGATCCAAGCGGAAAGCGCAGCCGTGGCAGGAGCTGATGCTCGAAGATATTATGGCTGTGAACGATGACGGGACATTCCGGCATATGAAGTTCGGCTGGTCTGTTCCAAGACGTAACGGCAAGTCCGAGATACTGATTATTCGAGCTGTCTGGGGCGTCACTCACAACAGGCGAGTCCTCTATACGGCTCACAGAACCACCACGTCAAGCAATGCGTGGAGAAAATGCTGTGACCGTCTTTCTGAGGCGGGCTACAAAGAGGGCGTTGACTACAAGACCACCAAGAAATACGGTCTTGAAACGATCGAGTGGCTTGAAAACGGCAGCACAGCAGTCATAAACTTCCGCACACGCTCGAACAAGGGCGGTCTCGGTGAGGGCTATGATGATCTGATAATAGACGAAGCTCAGGAGTATACTTCCGATCAGGAGAGCGCTCTGAAGTACGTTGTCACTGACAGTCAGAACCCTCAGACGCTTATGTGCGGTACTCCGCCGACCGCAGTTTCTTCCGGTACTGTATTCCTGAACTACCGTAAGAAAACTCTCAACGGTAAAAACGAGGATGCAGGGTGGGCTGAATGGTCCGTCCCGAAGCTAACTGACGCTCACGATCCTGAGCTGTGGTATGAGACAAACCCTTCACTGGGATATATTCTCAGTGAACGTACTATCAGAGATGAGCTGGGCGACGAAAACGACAAGGTCGATGACAATATCCAGCGTCTGGGGCTGTGGCTCACTTACAGCCAGAAGTCGGCTATCAGCCGCAGGGAATGGGACGAATACAAGATAGATAAGCCGGAACTGAAAACTCCGGTCAGACTTTTCTTCGGCGTCAAGTACGCAAAGGTCACATCGAATGTCTCTCTTTCTGTGGCAGTCAAGCTGCCTGACGGTAAAATCTTCATCGAGGCTATCGACTGCCGACCTGTCCGTGACGGCAATGCGTGGATAATCGACTATCTGCGCAGTTCCCACGCCGCAAAGGTGGTCATAGACGGCGCCGGTAATCAGGACATTCTTGTCAGTGATATGAAGAACGCAGGCGTCAAGTGCAAAGCGCTGCTTCCGAAGCTCTCGGAGGTCATTGAAGCTAACGCCCTATTCGAGCAGAAGCTCTTCGAGGGCAGCATCTGCCACTCCGGACAGCCCTCGCTCACTCAGGCAGCGACCAACTGCGAACACAGAGCGATCGGCAGCTCCGGCGGCTATGGCTATGCGTCACTTATAGAGGGTATTGACATAACGCTGCTCGAATCGACGTCACTGGCACACTGGATATGTTCGGCATCAAAGGAAGTAAAAAAGCAGCATATCTGCTACTAAGGAGGAAATATGGATAATTCAATGCTTGAAAAGATAAACCGCTTCACTCGCAGACCGTTTGCCGAAAATGAGGTCTATGCGTTCCCGATTCACCTCTGTGACAATGATATAGACAGAGATCAGGAGCGATTTTCTGACGAGGCACTGCTCACTATGAGCAGGCTGTTTGTCGGCAAGACCGGTATATTCGACCACGATCCCAGAACCGGCAATCAGACTGCCCGTGTGTTCGATGCTGAGGTAGTTATCGAACCGAGCAAGCTCACAAAGGACGGGCGTATCTATAAATGGCTCAGAGGTATGGCTTACATAGTCCGCACTGACAATAACAAGGACCTCATCACTGAGATAGATGCCGGAATCAAAAAGGAAGTCAGCGTGAGCTGCACTGCGAATAAGAGGATATGCTCGGTCTGCGGCTGTGACAGGCACATTACCGAGTGTGGGCATCACAAGGGGCAGGACGGCTGCCACGTTATCCTTGATGACATCACAGATGTCTATGAATGGAGCTTTGTTGCTGTTCCGGCGCAGATAAACGCCGGAGTTACAAAGAAATATATCCCCGAAAAGGAGGAAAAATTAATGGAATTCACACCTATCACCACTCAGGCTGAGTTCGATACCGCTGTAAAAAGCGCAGTCGAGGCAGCCGTTGCAGAGACTGTCAAGAAGTATGAGGGCTGGCTCTCACCTGACGCCGCTGCTGCACTCGCTAAGGAGCGTGATGACAGCAAGGCTGCGGTCGATGCTCTCAGCACTGAAAACAAGTCCTATAAGCTCTCCGCTATGAAGATGAAGGCAGCAAACGAAAAGGGCATTCCTTTCGAGCTTGCTGAAAAGCTCTCCGGCGAGACCGAGGACGAGATCAACAAGGACGCTGATACCTTCGCAAAGTATTTCACAGCGCCCAAGCATCAGCCCACACCCAGATACTCCGGCGAAGGAGCATTCACAGATTCCAAGAGCTCCGCAGAGCTTGAAATGCTGCGTGAGATCAATAACAACTGAGGAGGAATAACACTATGGGAAACAAATCTACAACCGGAACCCTTTTCAAGCCTGAGCTTGTAAAAGACCTTTTCAACAAGGTCAAGGGCAAATCCACCCTTGCAAAGCTTTGCGGCGGCGATCCTATGCCCTTTGCAGGCATTGACGTAATGACGTTCTCTATGGACGGCGAGGCTGCTATCGTTGGTGAGGGCGCTCAGAAGCCTGCCGGTGATGCTGCGACAGGCTCTGTCACTATCAAGCCTATCAAATTCGTTTATCAGCACAGAGTCACCGAGGAATTCCTCAATATGACTGAGGAGAAGCAGCTCCCCATTCTTCAGGCATTCAATGACGGCTTTGCAAAGAAGATCGCAAGGGGCTTCGACATTGCTGCATTTCACGGCGTGAACCCTGCCACCAATTCCGCATCGAGCATTGTCGGCACGAACTGCTTTGACAGCACCGTCACAAACACTGTCACCTACAATTCTTCAACACCTGATGACAACATCGACAGCGCCGTTGCGCCTATCCAGCTCGCTGAGAGAGATGTTACCGGCATCGCTATGGCTCCTGCATTCGGCTCTGCTCTCGGTGCTATGAAAATGGCTGATTCTCACGCTCCTATGTACCCCGAATTCCGCTACGGCGCAAACCCCGGAAACTTCGGCGGTATGACAGCCGACATCAACAGCACTGTCTCCTTCGGCAGCAGCCTTGACAGAGCTATTGTCGGTGACTTCGCAAATGCGTTCAAGTGGGGCTATGCTCAGAGTGTGACATTCGAGATCATCCCCTATGGTGATCCTGACGGTCAGGGTGACCTCAAGCGCACAAACGAGATCGTACTCAGATCCGAGTGCTATGTCGGCTGGGGCATCCTCGACGCTGCTTCATTCGCTCGTGTAGTGGCAACAAACCCCTGACAAGTCTCACCGTAGCAGCCGAAGACGGTGAGACGGATATGTTCGGCACACAGGTCAGTGATCTCCAGACCGGCGTTGCAGTCGCTAACGGCGCTATCACCGGTACACTGAAATACCTCAGCACAGGCGCACTCGCAACTGACTGGGGCGCTGGAAACTTCCTCGCTGTCAAGTTCACGAATATCGACAGTGATTCCACATCGGTTATGGTAGGACTTGAACCCTCAGCAGGCAGCGGTCTTGTTGAACTCATCGACGATCCCGACAAGAACGGCGTGTTCAAGATCACTGACAAGAACACCCAGAAGCTCAAGGTAGTTCAGAGCACAAAGGGCGCTGACGGCAGCATCTACACCAATACACAGCTCTATGACCTCTCCGGTCTGACCTGCAATAACGCATAAGGAGTGATCGTATGCTCTATCACAACAGGATAGTCAGCAGAACCGAAAAGCCCTCGCCTGAAAAGGCTGAGGGCAATGCTCCTGCTGAGAAGGAGGCTGCAAATGGGAACGGTTTACGCAAGCGTAAGCGACATAACGGCGCTGGGGATAAGCCTGACGGCGCAGCAGCAGGAAGCGGCTGAGATACTTCTCGGCACAGCGTCCTCGAAGCTCCGGCTCGCTGCTGCAAAGCACGGCAAAGACCTTGACGCTCTGATCGCTGCCAGTGAGGACTACGGTGCTGCTGTGAAAAGCGTAGTAATACAGGCGACCACAAGGGCGCTCAACAGCATCACCGACTGCGCTCCGGCGGCTACACAGAATTCCGAGACCAACGGCAGTTACAGCTACTCAATGACCTATCTCAATGCAGGGCAATCACTGTATTTCCTGCGCAATGAGCTGAAAGAGCTGGGACTGCTGCGGCAGACCTACGGAGCGATAGAACTCTACGATACAGGGAGCTGATACAATGTTTACAAACCTTGCAGGCTGCACGATATACGAAAAGATAAAGCGTGACAGACAACCGGCTTACATACGCCACATATCGGGACCGTGCTACTGGCAGCCCTCGGAGGGGCAGACGGGCGGAGCCGACAGGATTCCGCAGACTGACGACTTCGTTTCCATACCTGCTGCATCGGTGACATATCTGCCGAAGAAAGACGATCGTATCGTAGGCAGTATCATCGAGGCTGAAACGCCTCCAGCTGACGCACTGACCGTTATGAATGTCAAGGATCTCCGCTATGGATCCCCCAGAGTGCAGCATATCGAGCTGACTGCGAGGTGAGTATATGCTGAATTTCAAGGGCATTGAAATGGCTCCGGACTTCAAAGTCAAGTCGGAGAAGAACCTCCGGCAGGCTCAGGAATTCGTTGACAGCGAGTGCCTGAAATATCTGCCGGACTACACTCCGATAGCAATGAAGCGGTTCAAAAATCGTGGAAAAATGAGCAAAGCCCATAAGGTCGAACGCCCCGGCGTTATCATCAACACCGAGCCAAAAGCCCGGCGTGAATACTACGTCAACAAGGGCTTTTCCGGTCAGGGCAAGTTCTGGCTGGAGCGTATGAAAGCCGACCATAAGGAAGACATTCTGAAAGGGCTGAAAAAGCTATGAAAACACCTGTTATCGAGAGCGTAAGGAACTATATCCTCGGCTTTCCGGAGCTGAAAGAGGGCTGCCTTATGGTGGATATTCTCGGTTCTGAGCCGGTCGAGTATATGGTCGAGGGAGTTCCCTGCGATCCAGTCTATAAAAAATACGTTGACGGGAGCTGCATCAAGCAGTTTCTTTTCATTTTCGCAAGCAGAGAGTATTTCAGCGCTGACGTCAATCAGGCTATCGAAAACCTTGAATTCTACGAGAAGTTCGGGGACTGGATAGAGGAACAGAACGATTCCGGCATACTACCTGATCTGGGCTATGGGCGTGAACCTGTCAGCATCGAGGTACTCACAAGCGGCTACTCTCTCAGTGAGGAAGCCAACACCGCACGTTATCAGATACAACTGAGATTACTATACGAGGAGGAATGATTATGTCTATTGTCGCAAGACACAAAAAGGTTGCGTTCTACGGCGTTCCTACCACAAGCGGAGGAACTACAACTATCGTCTATACAAGAATGCCGAAGTTCACGCAGCTCACCACCAACAAGAACCCTATCGAGTACAACCGCCAGTACGTTGACGAGCCTTTTCAGGAGTCGGACGTTGTGGGATACTCTCCCTCGATCGCCTACGCCTTTGACCGTCACACTGACAAGGCTGTGCAGACCGACATCATCAAGATCACTGACGAGGAGCTTATCGGTGACGATGCCGTAAGAAGCATCATCGTTGTAGATATCGACACCAGCGCTGCTACCAAGCGTGACTACGCTGTTATCCCCTCCACCGAGGGCGACAACATCAACATCTACACATATTCCGGCAACTTCAAGACAAAGGGCGAACTCATTCAGGGTACTGCAACATCGTCCGATGACTGGCAGACCTGCACATTCACCCCTGCCACATAGACAGCCGGGGACGTGTCCGAGGAACAGGAAGAACAGGACAGCAACCCCGAAGAACAGCTTGAAGAACAGGAAAATGAACCTGAATAATGAAAGGATTTGAGCCTATGAGCCTGAAAATATGGGAAGTCAATGGTCTGAGTCTTGAGCTTGACCTTGACGATGCCGATGTTATGGAGCGCTATGAAAAGGCGTTCGATGTTATGTCCGCTGAGGAAAAAACACTGCCGAAGGACGGCAAGGGCTCCGAGCAGATCAGAGCCTACTGCCAGATGTTCCGTACCCTTTACGACAATATCTTCGGTAAAGGCACGGCTGAGAAGATCTTCAAGGACGTGCCTACAAGCACCTCAGCCTATGACGATATTTATTTTTCATTCCTCGATGCCGTTCAGCGGATCAAGACAGCGGCTATCCAGAGCCGTGCTGAACGGCTTGCAAAATACAAGCCCACTAACCGTCAGCAGAAACGTGCGGCAGCTAAGAAGAAATGATGAACCTGCTGTATGAGCCGCTGCCGGAGTCCATTACCGCTGACGGTGAGAAGTACCCCATTGTCACGGACTTCCGGGAGTGGTTCCGTTTCTCTGATATGATCCGCGACAGCGACCTCAGCAGCGAGGAGAAGCTGCTGCTAATGGCTGAATACCTCACCGAACCGCCGGAACTCATCACAAGTGAGCTTGTCAGGGCGGTTTTTGATTTCTACGGTGCAAAGGCACTCGCTCCCGATCCGCCCGATTATGACGATGAGGACGAAGCTGAACAGTCTCCGCAGCGCCCGGTGTTCGACTGGAAGTATGACGCTAAGTACCTGCTTGCGGACTTCCGGCGCTACTACGGCATTGACCTGCTGACCGCTGAAATGCACTGGTGGGAGTTCCGGAGCTTGTTCGCCGGACTGCCTGACGATTCCCTGTGCCAGAAGCGCATAGCCTACCGCAGTGCCGACCTCAGTCAGATCAAGGATGATAAGCGCCGTGCAGAGATAGCCCGGATACAGCAGCTCATCGCCCTGCCGTATGAGATGACGGACGATGAGATAAGCGCCGTTTTTGAATGAGGTGAAAATGGAAAAGATACGCATTCCGCCGCTTGAACGCAAGTGGCTGCTCTGCCCTCACTGCGGAGCGAAAACTGTAATTTATGACAACACCGCAAACTGCTCCGGCGTACACATCAAGTGTACAAGAGGCTGCAAGCGTGAATTTGAAATAACGATAATCAACGGAAAACAAGTACACTGAGCCTATGAGCCGTACTGCCCGTAAGGAGGGGTAAGTATGGCTTTTGACGGCACTCTGAAATTCGATACAGCGATAGACAAGTCCGGCTTTGAATCCGGTCTGAGCAGCCTCGGCAGCCTTGCCAAAAAGGGTATGGCTGTTGTGTCAGCTGCTGTTACAGTTTCATCCGGTGCTATGGTCGCTCTTGGCAAAAGCGCTCTGGATGCATATGCCGATTACGAGCAGCTTACAGGAGGTATATCAACATTATTCGGTGCTCAGGAAATGAGTCTTAAAGAGTATGCAGCCAGCGTAGGTAAAACAGTCGATGCTGTAAATGCTGAATATGATGCACTGCTGCAAGCACAGGATAATGTGATGAAAAACGCATCCGCTGCATTCAAAACAGCGGGAATGTCACAGAACGAGTATATGGAAACTGTGACATCTTTCTCAGCAGCACTCATAGCTTCTCTTGAAGGTGATACACTTAAAGCTGCCGATATTGCCGATATGGCGATAGTTGATATGGCTGACAATGCCAATAAAATGGGCAGCTCTATGGAAAGCATCCAGAACGCCTATCAGGGATTTGCAAAGCAGAACTACACTATGCTTGACAACCTCAAGCTTGGCTACGGCGGAACAAAGTCCGAAATGGAGCGGCTTCTTGCAGATGCAGAGGCAATCTCCGGTATTCACTATGATATTTCGAGCTATGCCGATGTCGTCGAGGCAATACACGTTATCCAGACGCAAATGGGCATTACCGGCACGACTGCCAAAGAAGCCAGTGAAACTATCAGTGGCTCAGTTGCTTCCCTTAGTGCAGCGTGGTCAAATGTTGTCGTAGGAATAGCTGATGATACTCAGGATTTTGATGCTCTTATAGGTGATCTTGTTGACAGTGCTATTACAGCGGCTGAAAATATTCAGCCCAGAGTTGAGACTATCATCGGCGGTCTGACTAAGTTTATCTCCGGAACAAGCGGACTGCTGTCCGATGCTCTTGTCGGTATCACTGAATTTCTGCCTGATATGGCAGAAGCCGGTGCAAAGCTGTTCAGTGCATTGATCGACGGTATTACAGATAATATAGATGTTATCAGCGATTCTGCCCTGAAGATTATCGGTACACTTGTATCATCATTTATTGAGTTGGCGCCGAAACTCATAGAAGCTGCCGCAAAAGCGATAATCACTTTCGCAAAGGGCATAACTGACAATCTGCCGAAGATAAAAGCAACTGCACGTCAGCTCATCCTTGACCTTACACGCTCACTTACCGAGAATATCCCGG
>Ga0310690_10011662_pt1 | contig 10831 bp, 14 predicted proteins | sample AusTroGonzalo_MG_2_FD_207661 | JGI IMG/M metagenome (GOLD analysis project Ga0310690, IMG submission 207661) | Bovine rumen microbial communities from tropical cattle in Woodstock, Queensland, Australia - Gonzalo_04 (v2) (version 2) | ecosystem: Host-associated > Mammals > Digestive system >...
TATTAAGTAAAGGACCTAATCCTTTTTTGTCTTTTAAAAGATCAAATGTTTCTTCTTTCAACTCACCTGGCTGCGCCTCGCGCGTGTTTGAAGATCTTGTATCAGAATTTACTAAATATTCACCATTCAATTTATCCTTTTTATCTTTATTATTATTTAATTTATTTTCATTTAATGAAGTTTCATTTACTGAAACTTCTTTATCTTTAGATAAAGAATCTTTATTATTTATATCTTTATTATTTATGTTCCTTAAATATTCTGGCTCTTGTTCCTGAATTTTTCTGGAACTAGAATTATTTTTATTATAAGGATCTTCTTTTAGATCGTTTAATAATTCCTGATAATTTTGCATAGAACTATCTAAAATATATTCTAATTGTACATAATTAATTTTAAAATAATTCTTAGCAGGCATTCCTTCTTTTACTATTTGAAGAATATTATCTTTTACTAATTTATTATTCATTCTTCTACAATCATCATAGCTTAAACTAGTTTCTGTATAAATGTATTTTTGTTCCTTATAGAACTTTTGACCAATGTTATTTTTATTAAAAAAATAATCTTGATCTACTAAATATGCTAGATAGATACTTTCTTTTAGTCCATAATAATGAGCTAATTCTTTATTAAATATTCTATATTTATCAGATCTAATTCTATCTGCAACTCTCAATCCTTCTATATTCATAACTATAGACCTCCTATTCATCTATTATTATACGACAAAAAGAAAAAGTAGGATTTTACTCCTACTTTACACTAATTACTTTTGATTCAGTAATTGTATTGAAAGGTTTTACATAATCAATTGGAATTTCACCATTTTGAACTAATTCAGATAGATTAGCTTCATTAATAATTAATTTAGTATCAATAGCTTTTGCTTTAATAGTATCATCAAAGTTTGGATCATTCTTTAGTTGTTCTATAAATGCATCTTCATTAAATACTTCTTTAGATCTAATAGATACTTTCATTAGATGATCTTTACCTTGAATTTCACTTCTTCCATCTTCTTCAATTCTTTTTTTACAAGCATCTTCTAATGCTTTTAATTTTTTGCTTTCATCTCTTACTCGCCATAATTCATCTACTACTTCTTCTATTGAAGCAGATTTTAATTGTTCTAAATCCATAATTTTCCTCCTCATATATATTATACGACATAAAAACCCTCGTTTATTTCGCGTTTAAATCGCTTTTAACGAGAGTTTTTATTAAATCAATATAATTTATCGCTTTCATATGTTTCGTTTGTTATTCAGCGCTTTTTGTTTGTTTTTGAGCATGTCTATTAGGATTCTTATATTTTTCTCTAAAAGATTTACCGTAATTATGTCTATAATTATATTCAGACATCTCACCTTTTTTACGAGTTTTAAATAATGTTGCAATTGTTTGAGCATCTTCTTTAGTGAAAGTATATTTTGATTTTTCATATGGAATTGGACTAGGAACTTCTAATCCATATTCAATTCTGTATTTTAAAAATGCTATAATTGCTCCACCACTTACTCCACATTCTTTACCTATATCTTCAGCAGTATATTTTTCCATTATACATCTTCTCCTTCCTTAAATATGCATCTAAGAAACTTTTTGAATTCAGCTGGATCTTTTCCATCTATCAAAATATCTCCTAGTGCTCCTTTCTCAATTACCATTTTATTCAAATATTCATCATAAGTATCTTTCATTAAAAGACTTATAATTGTAACTGACTTTTTGGTTCCAATTCTATGAGCTCTATCTTCTGCTTGTTCCATAGTTGCTCTATTCCAAGGTAAATCTAGAAATATAACTGTAGATGCTTTATTTAATGTTATACCTGTTCCTGCTGCTTGTATTACTCCAAATAATACATTAAAATCATCATTATCTTGGAAAGCATGAACTTGCTCATGTAATTCTAATTGATTCATTTGTCCCCAAATATGAAGAGGTTTATATTCTTCAAATTCTTTTAAAGCTAATTCTATTAATTCTCTAAACATTGAGAATACAATAACCTTTTCATTATTTATTTTAGCTTCTTCTAAAATATCTTTCAACCTTTCAAACTTAGAACTAGTAACTATTTTAGTACTTACTAATCCAGTATGACAACATACTTGTCTCATTCTTATTAATTTACTTAATATCATTGTTGGATTAGATATTTTATCACATTCTTTTTTAGTTGCATTTAGAATCTCATTATAAAGTTTTTGTTCATCTTTAGACATCTCTAAATATTCAACTACTGGAATCTTTTCTGGTAGATCTAATAATTCTTTTGTTCTTCTTAGCATATTATTATTCATTATCTCTCTTAATTCAGCCATATTCTTATAGCCGCAAGGATGTCCCCATCCATCTAATTCGCAATAATGATTTTTAAATGAATAATATCCCATGTTTAAAGCATCTATAAAGGTTAATGGTACATATAAATCTAATGCTTTATTAACTAATAATGTACCTGATAATCCTATTTTAGGACATCCTTTAATCTTTAATAAACCTCTACCTTGCGCAGAAGTAGGATTCTTTGCTTTATGAATTTCATCTACTATTACTAATCCTAAATCTCCTGATTTAATATATTCATTTATTTTATCTACAAATTCTGATTTATAAAATCTACCTTCTTTAGTACATCTTAATGTTTCAATATTAGTTATCCAAAAGAATTCTTCTGGTTTACTATTAATATCTTCCATTCTATCTTTCATACTAGGTTCTTTACCCGGTTTAGTAAATCCTATTACTTTGCCTTTTTCATAACTATGTTTATCTATTTCATCTAACCAATTATATTTTAAATTATTAACCCCACAAATGATTAGACAATGTTTTAACCCTTCATGATCTTTTTTCCATACAGCTAAATCTATCATTTGTTTTGTCTTACCTAAACCTTGCTGATCTCCTAATAACCAACTTTGAGTTTCAATTCCGAATTTTACTCCATCTATTTGATGTGGAAATGAAGGAGTTTTGAATTTTAATTCTCCTATCTCTTTCTTTTCTTCTTGTAATTGGTTTAATTCTGTTATACAAGGTTCAAATTCTTTAACTCTATATAATAATGTTGTTGGAATCTCCCATTCTTTTCTTTCTGGGATCCAAAATCTAATTGGTAACTTTTTAATCTCTTCTACATAAAAAGGATTCCATTGAAAAGATATGAAGGCTGAATATTTAGTTTGATGTTGATTCATTGGTTTATCATATCTTATATATAACATTATAATTCCTCCAATACCTGTCTTAATGATTCATTTACATATTTATTGTATTGCTTATAAACTTTCATTAATGTATCTTTATCTAAATGACCTAATTTCTTATAAATATTATTTACTTTATCTAATGTATGAACTTTACTTGTTAATATTGCTCCAGGTTTTTCCATCCAAGGATTCTTCTTCATATCAATACTTACTGCATATCTACTTGCTGCTGTTAATTGACTAGAACATTTTAAACAAGTTACATTGTATTCTCCTAATACATCTCTATCTTCTGATTCATCATATATTATTAAAAATATTCCTACATGCGCTTCTCCATTAAAGTTAGCATAATTAGCACATACAAGATCTCCTACACTATACATAAATTATTATATCCTTTCTTTTAAAAATTATTAGTAGGAAGAGGAGATAAACTCCTCATTCTTACTTTGTCCAATAATTACCTACAGATTTGCTTCCACAATTCCAGGTATCAATTAATGTTCCTTTATCAGCGAATGTAAGATGATTTGCTACTGAAATAATCATTCGCTTATCAGGATGTTCTTCAATTAATTCTCTCACAGTATATCTATGACGTTTTCCAAATGCATCATACCATACTGGCATCTTTTGTTTTATCCATCCTTCTTTACCTAAATAATCTTCATATACTTTTTGGCTATTAGGCATTCTACATTTTTTATATCCAATTTCAAATAATTCTTTATATACCTCTAACCATTTCTTTCCTGTTGCTGTTGTTATTGCTCTAACAACACAGTCTCCTTCGCGCTTCCATTCTTTTGGATTAGCATTAAACTTTTTAAATTCCATTTTAACCTACCTTACCTTTATTTTTCTATTTTCTTAATATCTCCAATTACAACCCTTGGATCTTTCTTTAGTAATTCTAATGTTCTTTCCATTAAATTACCTGGTATTTCTAATTTAACTATATCACTTGGATAATAATGCATATAGTGATAATAAACTGAATACCAACTATTTGAATCGTACATCTTCTCTCCTCCTTTCTATATATATATTATATCACAGATTATGGAAAAAGTCAACCATAAATTTTTTCGCTAAAGAAAATATCAGCAGAAATTTACTGATATTTTAAGCATTTTACTGCTATATATATTATACGACATAACTAAAATAAAAAGAGCCTTAATTGGCTCTTTAAGAAAGGTTTTTAATTAATTTTATATAGCTTGAAGATCTTCTTCTTTGAAGAATCCAGTTGTTCCAGTAGCATTACCAACTTGATATGGGAATGGTTTACCACTATGGTATTTAAGAACTAATCTTACCCATCCATTTGCTACTTTATATCTTCTACCACCTTGTCCTGTACCATCAGCACTTGCAGCATAACCTGAAGATTTAATATTAATTCTTACTTTTTGTCCTACTGCAAACTTAGGTCCTACTGGTGTAGGTTCTGGTTTTGGTGGTTCAGGTGTAGGTGTTGGAGCTGGTTCATATTTACTTAATGAACTTTCATCACACCATCCTAAATCTCCTGTTGTATTATATGGATGTGCAGATCCAGGATTCTTTCTAGTAACTTTTGTTACTTTATTTTTAATTGTATTAGCAGGACTAGATGCATTTGAACTTACATATATAGGTCCATTTAATACTACATCATCACCAATATTGAATTTATCACTTGGTGTTGGTTGAGGTGTAGGTTCTGGTTTATAATTAGGATTTCTAATAAATCCTCTTAAACTATATCCATTTCCTGCTCCCCATTTTCCATTACTATTAGAACGTTTTACTATATACCAAGGATTACTTGAACCCCAACCTGATTCAGCTGTTCTAATTGTATTAGAATCTATAACTTCAATTACTATTGCAACATGTCCTGCACCATCAGATCCAGATAATGTAGCACCTTTTTGCCAACAAATTATATCTCCAACAGCTGGTGTTTTATAAACACTTAAACCATGAGCAATAGCTCTTTCTATAAAATTTTCAGCATTACAATTTAATGGATATTTTTCATATCCTAAATCGCATTCTTCATTGAACGCTCCACATGCATATCCAACACAGTTAGACAATACATTACATTGACTATCAGTAGGACTTCCTTGAATACAAGAACTATATCCACCGTTAGCTTTTCTTATAAAATATTTATTACCTGCAGTAGGTCTAGTTTTCCTCACAAACATATTCAATTTCAGCTCCTTCCCCTAAAAGTTCTTCCATAGAATCAGTATTTACAGTTGTTTGAGTACCATAAATTGCTACATCATCACCTTCTGCTCCTGTTCCTTCTAGGATTTCTCCTTCATGATCAATAAAGTCTTGTACCATATCTTTATCATATTCTACTTCAACTACTTGACCTTCTTGAAGAGTAAATTCTTTCTTTTCTTCTTCTTTTTTCTTAGCCATAATAATCTCCTCCTTTACTATTTGACTTTTAGTTTTTCGAATAAATCATTTACAAAGTTAGCACCTCTTGAAACAATTATACCTGTTAGACCAGATCCAACAAAAGGTACTGATAAGGATAATCCAACTATTGGAAATATATCTATTTTAGCTAGTAAACATACTATAATTGATATAACTAATACACCAATAGTATTTAAACTAATCTTACGATCTTTCCAAATCATTTTAAGATTTTCCCATATTGCTTCAATTAAGATTGCAACAATTATTAATTGAGCATACTCCATAATCTTTTACCTCCTTATTATTTATATTATATGTTTATATCATTTTTATGAGATTGATTAGTAATAAACTCATCTAGATCCTTTAAGGATTTATCTAATTCTTTTTTTAGATCTCCTTGTTTAGGATCCTTTTCATCCATTAATGCTGAAACGCATTTAATAACTGTTCTATTTGAATTTATTAACAATTTTCTTTCCTCTAAACTGACATTTAATGATTGGTTTTGATTTGCATACATTGCTGTTAAATTATTAAGCTTTTCAATAATAATTTCTATTTTATCATTATTGGCTTCTACTTTTGTAACTCTCTTATCCATAGCGCTTAATCCTTGTTTTAAACCCTCAATATCCTTTTCATCATTTTTAAGTCTAGTTCCAGGTTTTTTTGCTATATCCCAGATAATTTTACAAGCTGTTATTAATCCTGCAATACCTATTATCCAATCCTTTACATCTAATAAGGTCCAATTCATATTTTTACCTCCCTATTAACTGATTATTTTTAATTTTTCTTTTTTTACTTCTGTAAAGGATCCTCCATTTACACTTATGTAAACTTTATATTTAGTAAAGGTTCCTCCATTTTCTGATAAGTAAATAAACTTATCTGATACCATTGTCACTGCTGAGGATACAACTTGAGCTGAACCAGAACCACCACCATTAAAATGTTTATTTCCTGCCCAGTCTTTTGAATAAGAATATAAACCAAACTTTAATCTATCTCCTACAGCAAATCCTTTTGCTGCTGCATTAATAGTATATTCCGTAGATGTTGATTCAGTATCAATACATTCTAGTTCAACATCATTTTTATATATTCTTAATCTATATCCTGCTACTGCAGTAGAACCAGCTCCTGCTGCATTCCATTTGAATGTATAATCAGCAGCTATAATTGGTTCGGGATTACTACATTCTATTCTTAAATTACTTGGTGCAGATGGATCTGTAAAGGTAGTTGTAATAGATTTAACAGCCGTATAACTTCTACCAGCAGCATTTGAAGAATTACCTCTAATATAATAAGTTCTATTAGGATTTAATCCTGTAAATGTACCACTATTAGATGAAATTGTTCCAACTTTATTAGTACAAGCTGAATCAGTAAATATATCCATGTAATAATCTAAAATAGATCCGTTGTTTGTATTTGTTACTGAGAAACTTGCATATACAGATGTATCTGATAAGTTTGATGTGCTAATTCCACTTAATGATGGAGCAGAACAAGTAGGTAAACCACTTAATGTAGGATAAACAGTTCCTGCTGCGCTACTAGGATTCCAATAATTACCATTGACTCCAATACCTACTGATACTGAAGAAGCCCATGTATCAATATCAACTGTTTTACCATACCAATTCGAATAGTATTTAGTTCCTTTAGAACTATGTGAAGAACCAGAACCACTATTAAAGCAAACATTCTTATTTCCCTCAACCCATAATACTAAGGAGTTATAAGTATATGTACTAGTTGATTGATAAATATAAGCTCTATATTCAAAATAAACAGATCTGCCATTTCTTGAAATATTTCTTACTTCCGCACCTACTGTTGTAGAGACATTACAATAAGCACTACCATCAACTTCATTAAATGATGCCATCTATTACACCTCCTTTATTCTTAACTTGCTGTATTTATCCATATTTGTGTTGTTCCTGATATTACTGATGGTTGAGAACTAGAAACAACTATTTTCATATTACCTGCACTTTGTACTCCTAATGCTACTAATAATTCTTTTGTTCTTAATGGTGTCATGTATTTTGCATTTGATGATCCTGCTTGTGCTTCATTTTGTGTTGCTATACCATAATTATTAACATTTCCTAATCCAACAAATGTTGCATTAACTTTACTTGTTACATAATTAGCAACTCTTAATGGAGTCATATATTTAACATTACTTGTACCAGTTTCTGCTTCTGATTGCGTTGCTAAACCATAATTTTGTACATTATCTATTTGAAGACTTGCTCTTGTTACAAATTGATCAATAGCATTTTTGACTCTTAATGGAGTCATATATTTATTATTAGCAGTACCTGCTTGTGCCTCTGCTTGAGAAGCAATACCATAATTTTGAACTGATCCTAATCCTACTTGAGATGCGGTTACTCCATGTGGATTACTTGTATTTCCTGTATGATTAGTTAAATTAGTACTTAATGTACTTATTTGACCACCTAAATTAGTAGTTACACTTCCTATTGCAGTTGTTATTGCATTATTCATTTCTTCTATTGTAGGAAAAACTAATGATTCATCTATTACTACTGTAATATTATCTGTATTTCCTACAGTTATTTCTAAGTCTATTAATTGTTCTGTAACAATTCCTCCTGCTGGAATGTAACTTGCTTGTGCTCCTGCATTATCATAACTAAATAGATATTCTGTATTATCTCCATCAAGATCTTTTGCAAATATACCTATTTCTCTCCAATAAAATCCTGAACCTACATCAGAACCACTCAAGTTAGCACCAATTCTTAATATTGTATTATTTACTATTTCTTTTCTGGCGATATTCAATGTTTGCCTTACATTAACTAAATTAGTTAAAGTCATAAAGTTTGAAGGTTCATTTCCATCACCCATTTTAATTTTAGTAAATTGAACAGTATGACCAGCAAGTATAGCAGCTAATAATTCAATACCTTTATTAGTTAATTTTAATCCGTCAAACATTGTTCAACCTCCTATTCTTCATCATTATTATTATCTTTTTCTAAAACAGGCCATTCAACATTAAATGGAAATCCAGGTTGATCTGTAATATCTCTTAAATCTTGACGATATTTTGCCATTTTAGAATTAAGAATATTTTTAAATATTTCCCCTAATGCTTTTACAGCTTGCGCTAAAGTTTTAACAAAAGTTATAATATTAGTTAATGATAAACTTGGAATATCAAAATCTTCTAAATTAATTCCTAATCTATCAAAAGCCATATCTTTATCCGTTTGAGCTAATAATTCATTTCTTTTAGCTCTTACTTCAGCAGCAGCTTTTTCATATTCAATACCTTCAAATTCTTCTACATAATCATTAAAATTCTTTAGAATCTCTTTATCTAGATCCATTGTGAATGCTTTTTTTGTTCTGTAGGTATCATATTGGTAATTGATTTTTTTATTTCCTTCTTCATCAAAAACCTCTATTTCTTCTATGTTGGTATTGATTATTACATCTATCATGCCACCAACCTTGTTTTCGAACTCTAGCTTTTCTGGTCTTACATCTGAAATTACTTTCATTTCTTATTACCTCCTTACATTGCCTTAATGTTATATAACTACTAATATTTTTCATATAATAGTTATATGAATTAGAATTCTTTATCCAACCAAAGTAGCTAACCATTGCTGATGCATCTTCCAGTCGAATAAATCCCTTTTCTAAAAATCTTTTCTTTATCTTTTTAACTCTTCTTTTTATTCTAAGAGCATTTCTTCTTCTTAATGTTATATGATCTCTATAGAATCTAAATCCTAAGAAATCTAATGGTCTAGAATCTGTTAAGAATAATTTCCAATTACCTTTTAGTTCTAATCCTTCTTCTTCTAAAAATGCTTCTATTGCGTTTTTAATATCTTTTAATCTGCGTTTATCATTACTAAATATTACTATATCATCCATATACCTAATATAATATTTAACATGTAATTTCTCCTTAACAAAATGATCAAAATCTTGTAAATAGAAATTAGCAAACCATTGAGAAGTATAATTTCCTATTGGAACTCCTTCTTCTGCGCTATCTATTATTTTAAATATAAGATTCAATATTTTAGGGTCTTTTATTATTTTTATAAACTTTTCTTTAAGTTTTTCTTTATCAATACTTGGATAGAAATGTCTAATATCTAATTGTAAACAATATTTTGTTTCTTCTTTATTTTTTAGAATTCTTTTAACATATCTTTCTCCATAATGAGTTCCTCTTCCTTTTACAGATGCGCAACAATATTGATACATTCCTCTTTCTAATATTGGTTCCATTTGTAACATTATAGCCCAATGAATACATTGATCTGGATAAAATGAAGGTTTAAATATAGTTCTTTCTTTTTTATTAGCACCATCTTTTATAACTTTCTCAATATATTTACAAGGTATATAGGAATCATTAATTAACATATCTTGTATTTGTTTAGCATAAAAATCAATATTATTAAGAATCTTTTGAACATTTCTTCTATCAGTTTTTCTTTTAGAAGCATTTACAATTGCTTTTTTAATATTATCAATTTCAACTACCTTCTCAAATACAAAACCAACTCTTTTCATATGTTAATCATCTACCCATTTATTTTATTCTTATTAACCTCACCGTTTTTCAATTTCTTACTAAACGGGCCCTAGTTCGGTCTAATTTTTGGCAAGAGCCAAGGAAAATGAGATGCATGCAATAGCTTTTTATTATTTTTAATTTTATTAATAAGATGTCGAGCGCCAATGTTCCAATTCGAATTCGAAGAACCATTCCTGCAATTCCAATAGAACAAACCATCGTTCAAACCATTGTTGAAATTGCCACCAACGTAGGCGCTCTGCATCTCAAGTCCCTATTTATTAATTTAATTAAATCAGTAAATCTCTAGTTCTGACAAGAATAATTTAGTTCCTAAATTATTCTATAGTCTAGGGATTTATAAGAAGTCGAGCGCCAATGTACCAAAGCGAACCCGAAGAACCATACCTGCAATACCAAAAGAACAAACCAACGCTCAAACCAGCGCCGAAAGCGCCACCAACGTAGGCGATATAATTACCATTGTTTGATGTTTGGTAAGTATAATCGCAAGTTCCTGTACTATTTGAAGCTCCTTTTGAAACTGGAAGTGCTACATAAGGTTTAGTATTATCACAAC
>Ga0310690_10011663_pt1 | contig 10830 bp, 9 predicted proteins | sample AusTroGonzalo_MG_2_FD_207661 | JGI IMG/M metagenome (GOLD analysis project Ga0310690, IMG submission 207661) | Bovine rumen microbial communities from tropical cattle in Woodstock, Queensland, Australia - Gonzalo_04 (v2) (version 2) | ecosystem: Host-associated > Mammals > Digestive system >...
GACGACGCCTTAATTTTACATTTTCAATTTTCAACTTTACATTCTATTTTCGCCCCGCCGACGGTTTCGTGGTATGCGCCGGTAGGCGCAAAACCATCAAGGGTCGCGCCGGTAGGCGCCATGCTGTCGTGGTTCGCACCAGTAGGCGCCATCACGGCAACAACAAGACAAAACAGACCAAGCCCGCACGCCAAGCGCTGGAATATGGTATAATACAGCCACCAAACAACAAAGGAGGGAACAAGACATGATTTTGGCATTCCTGCAGAACATAGGGCCGTGGCAGCTCATCATCTGCCTCGCGGTCGCATTCATCCTTTTCGGCGGCGCGAAGAAGATACCCGAGCTCGCCAAGTCGCTCGGCAAGGCGAAGAGCGAGTTCAAGAAGGGCCTCGCCGAGGGCGAACGCGACGAAGCGGAGGCCGAGAAGAAGGAAGAGCCCGCGAAGGAGATCGCCTGATTGCCTTCTGACCTGATCAGGCAGCGCCTACGGGAACTGCCCGACCGCCCCGGCTGCTATCTCATGCGAGATCGCCGGGGCGTAATCATCTACGTAGGCAAGGCGAAGAACCTCAAGCGCCGCGTCAGCTCCTACTTCCGTCCCGGCGCGCGCCATGCGCCGAAGGTCCGATCGATGGTCGACACGGTCTACGACTTCGAGACGATGACCGTGAAGAACGAGGCGGAGTCCCTCCTCACCGAAGCCGCCCTCATAAAGAAGTACAAGCCGCGCTTCAACATCCTCATGCGCGACGACAAGCGTTACCTCGCCCTCCGCGCGGACCCGACGGACGAATGGCCGCGCTTCACGTGCTGCCGCATTGTGCGCGACGACGGCGCGCGCTACTTCGGCCCCTTCCCGTCCGCCCCCGTCGTCCGCGCCGCCAAGGACTTCGTGGAAAAGCGCTGGGGCATACGCGAGTGCGACGCGATCCGTCCCGACGAAGAATGCCACCGCCACTGCCTCGCCGACGTCATACGCACCTGCTCCGCGCCATGCCTCGGCCGCGTCAGCAGCGACGAATACCGCGCGCGCTTCGACGAGGCATGCGAATTCCTGGAGGGTCGCCGCCCAGAGGTGTTCGCGGAAGTCGAGGCGAAGATGCGCGCGGCTGCGGAGAAAGGCGACTACGAGGCCGCCGCGCAGCTCCGCGACACCGTCTTCGCGCTAAAGGAGATGACGAAGGCCCACTTCATCCGCCGCTCGCCGCACCTTCGCGAAGAGGAGGCGCGGCGCGGCATCGCGGAACTCGCCGAGGCGATTGGGCTTTCCGTCCCGCCACGCACCATAGAGTGCGTAGACATCTCGAACCTCTTCGGCACCGACTCCGTCGCCTCGCTCGTCGTCGCGCGAGACGGGCTCCCCGACGGACGCTTCTACCGCCACTTTCGCATAAAGACGGTTGTCGGCGCAGACGACCCACTCTCGATGGCGGAGGTCGTCCGCCGCCGATACGGGCCAGACTCCACCCTTCTCGCCACGTCGCCGCGCGCCGACCTCTTCGTATGCGACGGCGGCATAACGCAACTAAGGGCGGCACGCGCGGAGTTCGCGAAAATCGGCGTCACGAACATACCGACGATCGGCCTCGCCGAACGCCAGGAGGAAGTCGTCTTCGACGACGGACGCGACAATCTGCTCCTCCCGCGCGACTCGCAGGCGCTCTTCGTGCTGACACGCCTCAGGGACGAGGCCCACCGCTTTGCCATAACGTACCACAGAAACATGCGCGAACGACACATCCGCGAATCGGTACTAGACGAAGTCCCCGGCATAGGCGAGGCGAAGAAGACGAAGCTGCTGCGCGCCTTCCGCTCGATCTACGGAATAGCGAAGGCGTCAGTGGAGGAAATCGCCGAGACAGCAGGCGTGAACTCCCTTACCGCCGAGGCCGTCCTCAAGGCCGCCCGATCGGTCACGGCCTAGCGACCTGCCGCTCGTTGGCAGACTTTTCCACGCAATGCGACCAGCAAGGACGCGGCGGCGGCGAGCACGGAGACAATGCCCAATGCGAGCGGCAGCGGATTCGGCTCTGCAGGCTTTGGCGGCTCGATCGGCTGGAGAACCTGCACAAGATACGCGTCGGGATTACCGAGCCAGCTGGCAACAGACACTATCATCCCGCGCCGAACCATCTCCGCCACCTGCGGATTCTGGAACTGCTGCCGTGCAATCACGGTAAGCTGCGAAGAACAACCCTTCTGGATCGCCTTCGAGTAGTCGACGGGGGCGCAGAACCGCCGCGCCTCTCCCGCAAGGTCGACGACGCCCCAGAGGACAAATGCCGCAAGCACGCACTTGAGCGACAAAGCCAACCTCTCGCGGCTCTTCGCGAAAACCTCAATCCGCCGGACAAGCGCGGCAATTCCGAACCCGGCGAGGACGCAAATGCAGAACTCGGTAAGATGGTGCCACTTGACGGGCGCACGAAGGTAGTCGCCGAACGGCAGCATGTAGACGAGTCGGTACACCGGCTCGCAGTAGCGTCCAAGCGAAAACAGCCAGAAGACGACAGCCGCGACGGCGAAAAAGACAGCGGTCGAGCGGGCGGACGGCAGAGTCACCGACAGTACGATTCCCGCAAGGGCCAGAAGGCAAGTAACCCAGCCGACATAGAGCGAATGCTGGCGGTAGTTGCCCTCCTTCGCCTTGTACGGACGCCCAAGCGCGCCCGTGTAGGGGCGAACCCCTTTCGAATTGTTGATCGAAAGCGTAAAGGGACAGCTCGTGTCGCCGTTGAGTCGCGGGCAGACGAATTCAGCCGTCTCGGCTGTCGGCAGCGACCAGTTCGTAACGAATATCCAACGCGCCTCCGCGTCGCTGACGCCTTCGCCGCCTGAAAGCGCAGAGCCCTTCGACTCCTCGATCTGCTTGTCGCGCCCAGACAAAGCACCGGTCAACGCACCGTAGAAGCTCGGCGCACCGACAAGGAAAAACACGACCGCAGACAACGCAACGCCGCGCGCAAACGACTTCCACGACGGCCTTGCAACTACGGCGCGGAACACGAAGTACGCGCCAGTAAAGACCGTGAACAGCAGCCAGAGGTCGGCCTGGCGATAGCTCGCCCAGGCCGTCGTAACGCCCAGCAACAGCCAGTGGCGGACGCGCCCGCCCTCAAGCGCCCGGTCGACGAGCCCAAACGCAAACACGCCGTACGTCATCCAGACAAACCATCCGGCATGACCCGCGGAAAAGAGCGTCAGCCAATAGCCGCAGAACGCAAGAAGCAGCCCCGCGCCGTACGAAGCGAAATGCGAAAGCCCACGCCCACGAAGGAAGTACGCCATTCCAAGCGCGGCAAAATAGACGGCCGAGGCGTACCTGAGCTCACGGCAGAAATGCGGCGAGCCGAGAAGCCCAGACCACAGCACGTCCGAGGGCAATATCGCTCCCGACGTCAGGAAGCCGTTCCACCAGCTAGTCAGGACGTCCCCGTACGACGCGAAGAAGGCCGCCCCGTCGTCTGGCGAAATGAACGTGGTCGACGTCGACCAGCAACCCCAGAACACATACCCCGCCAACACCGCGAAAACGGCGGTGAAGGCGAGGAACCAGCCCAATCCTGGACTGATGCGGGACATCGCGGTGTCAGGATATCGAGCCGAGCGCGATAAGCGCGAACACCATCGCGAAGATTGCGACCGTCTCGACGATGCCGAGCGCGGCGAGGTAGTTCGTGAAGCCCTGGTTCGTCTCGGCCTGCGCGTCGCACGCCGCCGCGCCGGCGCGTCCCTGGAAGAGCGCCGAAAGCCCGATCGCGAGGCCCGCGAAGACGCCGGCGACGAGGACGGGGACGCCCGCGCCCGCGGCGACCTTGCCGACCTTGCCGAGCATGATGAACATGAGGATCATCCCGTACAGCGTCTGCGTTATCGGCGCGCCGACGAACGAGAGGAGAAGGAACGGAGCCGGCTTTCCGGCCGCGTAGCACTTCTTCCACGCCGCGACTGCCGCAGAGGCGGCGAATCCGGTTCCGAACGCGCTGCCCGCGCCCGCGAGTCCCAGGCAGGCTATCGAGCCTGCGACGATCATTGCTGCATCACTCATTGTTGTTTACTCCTCTTTTAGTTGTAGTTGTCCATATCTGGTATCCACCGATTTCGCAACTGACACTTGGCGGCGAAACGGCCTAAATGCATATCCCGCCCACGAAACGCCCTTGTGGTTCGAGAACTCGAGCGTGTTGAGCCTTACTGCGTGTACGAGAATCGAGAGCCCCGCCATCGCGATATTGAGCCCGTGGCCGACGAGCAATATAGCGACCATCGCGACGCTCATCAGCGCCTTCATCCAGATCGCGTCCGCCCCGGCGACAAGCCCCGTCGCCATCGAGTTGAAGTTCTCGGCGACCTTGACGGATGCCAAGCCCACTGCGAAGAGCCTCACGTAGGATATGATGTCGCCAAGCGCGCTCATGACGTTTAGCGGCAGCATCCCGAGCTCCGCTCCGCGCGTCTTCAGCTCGGAGGGCTTAACCGTGAACCCAAACACGAGCAAGAGCGAAACGCCAAATACCCAGAACATCGGCTTCGGAATCCCATGGAATATCCCGACGATGGAGTTCGTCACGAAATACATGAAGAGAAGGATGCCCGCCCAGCCGAACTCGGCGAGGCTCGTGGAATCCGGCAGGCGGCACACGCCGTTCCAGATGCGAGCAAGCATGAGGTGGGACACGCCGATTGTGAAGCAGAGCATCATCATGTTGTGGTAGCTCGGGTCGGCGAGCCACTTCACGGTCGGCCACCCCGCGCACCACGGTATCGCCGCGCCAAACCAAGTGTTGGAGAGAAGACCCCACGCAACGGTAGCCGACGAGAACACCGCAAGAAGCGTGAACCATGCGGACGGCAGCCTCTTCCTGAGGGCAAGTGTCGCCGCGAGGAAGATGGCACCGTACGCGCCGTCGCCAACGAGCATCGCGAAGAAGAGAGAGAAGTAGCACATGAACGGGACGGACACGTCCGCCTCCGTGTACGCAGGCGCGATTCCAAGCCCCTCGAAGAGAACCTTGACCGGCCTGAACATCTTCGGCGGCTCGATGAGCGTGGGCGGCGTCTCGCCGGGCGCGGCGTCCCGCAGGAGGACGCCCCAGCCAATCGCGCGAGTGCGCTCGAACAAGTCCGACTTCGCGCTCGTCACGATGTCCATCAGCTCCTTGACGCGCGAAACGGGTATCCACCCAGTCACGACGGATACGGCCCCGTGGTCTGCAAGGAGCTCCCTCGCCTGCTCGAACGCTATGCGGTTGCGAAGCGCGGGGAACGCCGCGAGAATCGCCTTTTCGTCCACCGACGCGAGCTTCTCCATGTCGATGCTGATCCGGTTCTCGACCCGGGCAAGCTTCTCGCGTAGGCGAGAAAGCCGCATCTCGGGAAGCTTCTTCGGCAGGTCCACTACCTCGTCCAGCCCATCCACGCGGTCGCGAAGGCTTTGCGCGAGCGCGGGGTCGAAGTCGCCGTATGGCTCCAAGTCGCGTATGACGCGCTCGAGCCTGTCCTTCTCGGCGGCGAGCGTCGCCCTGTCTTCGTCGACTGCCAGGACCTCTGCGACGGAGCGCGGGCGAATCTCGAGGTCAGTGCGGCGCCCCCGCGCCTTGAGGACGAGACGTACCGCCTTCTCGGCGTCGGACAACTCCCCCTCCGCCGCGGCGACGGGCGCGGACGATGCCGACGCAAGGTCGAGATGCACGGCGCCGAGGCCGCGCAGCCTCTCGAGGGTCGCCTCCCTTTCGGACGCGACGCAGACGAGGTCAAGGTGCTTCATCGGGACGATCATGCCGCGTCCTCCCCTTCCGGCGCGCGAGACTTCGCGATCTTGCCGCGCGCGACTGCGGCAGTCTGCTCGTCGCCAAGCGCAATCTTTATTACGCGTATCGCGTCGCGGCACTCCGGTATCTTCACCTTCTCGAAAAGGTTCACCCGCTGCGACGTGCGCTGAAGCTCCTCCGTGACAAGCCGCCTCTGTTCGTCGTAGACGGCGCGCTCGCTCTGGAGCGACATTATCTTCGTCGCCGCCTCGGCCGCCGCGTCGACCCACGCTGGCGTCGCCCACGGGTCGACCTCGCGGACGTCGGTCTCTATCGACTCGAACGTCGGAATCGCCACGCCAGCGATGTTCGCCGTGCCAGTATGGACGGCCTTTACCTTCACGAGCCCGTCGACGAGCGACTCGTCGGTCGCAAGAAGCCCAACCCACCTGCCGATCTCGCCGCGAAGTGCATTCTCCCGCGCGGCCGTCTCCTCGGCCTTGGCGACGATCGCGGCGATCTCTCCCTGCAGCTGCTGCTTCTTCAGCTGGAGCATGGGAAGGAAGCGCTGAAACCGCTTCAGCGCGTCCGTCTGGGCCTTTAGCTCCGTCTTTGTCAACTTTATCTTCGCCATCGTCTGCGTATTATATCATTTTCGCATCCAGACGTGCATGCCCTTTTCTATATGCGCCGGATCGAGGCTGCTGCCGGGGATGACCTTGTCGCGTATCGTGTAGTACGTCTGCGGCGAGTTCCACGCCGCGCCCGCTATCTTGATGGCCGTGCGGTCCTTCGTTACGGTGCCTCGGTCAACGTACGCGCGTGCCTTCAGCTCGGCTATGGTCCGCGGCGCGGCGGATACTGCGACTGGGGCGGCTTTCGCCGTAGAACTGGGCTTTGGCTTCGCAGCCACCGGTGCGGCAGCCTTCACGACGGGCCGTGCTGGCGCGGTCGGCTTCGGCTTCGCAGTGGCCATGCCGTAAGCCGCGACCATCGTGTCGACCCTCCCATACAGCACCCTGCGCAGGTAGTCGTCGGCGTTGCTGAGACGCCCTGCGCGCGTATCGGGGTCGAACGCCGGACGCGTCGTAAGCCCGAGCTGCCGCCGCACGCTAGGCATCGCGAAGAGCATCCCGCACCGCTTGCGCCCACGGTGCTTCGTCTTGTGCCACTTGTTGGGAGCGCCGTACGCGACGTGGCTATGGCACACGACACAGTGGTCGGGTATGCGATACATCGCCTTCAGGTCCTTCACGAGTTCGCGTATCGCGGCAATCTGCACGGACGGCATCGCCTTGTCGTGGTAGCCGACGCACTCTATGCCGACGGAGAACTTGTCGACGTCCTCCTCGCCCTGCCACATCGAGCGCCCGGCGTGGAACGCCTCGCGGTCGCGGTCGACGATGGCGTAGACCTGGCCCGACTCCGTAACGCAGTAGTGGCACTCCCCTCGGTCGGACACCTTGTTGAGCGAACTTCGCGCCGGCGCCTCGGTGGTGTGCAGCACGATGAGCTTCGTCGCGGTGCGCACGCGCCTTTCCGGATTGCGCGGGGAGCGGTACCTCCTCGATATGTCGAGCGCCGCCGCCTCGCGGCAAACGACGATGCAGACGAGAGCCGTCGCGGCCCTAGCCGTCAGTCTGCACCATCTGCGCAAATCCATGTCATGACATTATACCATAAGCCGCCGCCATTTGCTATAATACGCGGCAAATGAACAAGAACGCCAAGACCACATTGAAGGCATGGCCGGCGATTGCGGCGGCCACCATCGGGCTCTGCTTCCTGACGCAGGGCGGCGCGAAGTTCTTCGGAATCGACCTGCCCGACCAGCAGAACGTCGAATTAGTCCGCCGGTGGCTAATGCACGCCTTCGACTCGCCGAGAAACTTCGCAACCTGTGCATTCCTCCTTTTGCAGGTGCTCGTGCTGCTGCCGGCGGCAGAGGAAGCCATCTTCAGGTGGCTGCTCGTACGACTGCCGGCGAGAATCGCCGCGAAGGCAGGCGGGAGGAAGACGCCGGAGGTGTCGCTGGCAGTCGTCTCGTCGGCGCTTTTCTCCGCGGCACACTACATCACCCAGCCGTTCCCCGACGCTGCGTTCATCGCGCTGTTCTTCTTCGGGTTCGCGCAGTGCTGGCTGTACAGGAAGACGGACCGCATCTGGTGCCCGATGCTGAACCACTTCCTGTTCAACCTGACGAACCTGGTGCTGCTGTTTGTCCTGCCGCAGTAGCGGCGGCGCGCTACAGTCCCTTTACGGTGAACGACAGCTTGTAGACGCCGGCGCCGGGCATGTACTGGCCGTGCGGACGAGCACCCCAGCTGTCGTCGCCTCCGACGCCCATCTGGACGGCGTCGACGTTGACCGTCAGCTCGTTCGCCTCCTCAAGCTCCCAGTGGTGCTTCTTGCCCTCGAGCATCGTCTGCGGGTAGGGCCAAACGTTGAAGCCGAACGGCGCGTTCAGGGCGCGTATCTCGACGCCGCCGATCCTCAGCCAGCGCGCGCCTGTGCGGTAGCCCTGCTCGCCCGGCTCGGTATAGTTGTCGGGGTTGAGGGCATTCTTGGCATATGCGATCCTGCCCGTCTTCTCGTCGGCAAGCCCGGTCGAAAGCGCGACCTTCGCGCTGTGGATGCCGAGCACCGCCGCAGTCGCGCGATCGGAGTAGTTCTCCCACGGGCCGAGACCGTACCACGAGACGTCCTCGACCTTTGGAACGGTGAACGTGAGGCCGACGCGCGGGATCGGCGGCAGCCCGGCAGGCACCGTCAGCGTCCAGTCGACGCGCACCGAGCCGTCCTCTAGTTTCGTTGTCGCAAGGTCGCTCTTCACGCCTTCAGGCAGCTTCTGGCTGTCGGTCGCCTCCTTCCAGACCTTGCAGACCTCGGGCATCTTCCAGCCGCGGTCGTTGTCGGTCGGAGCGCGCCAGAAGTTGACGCGGGGTCTGAACCCGGAGGCCGCCCCTGCGACGGGCGCCGCGGCGTCCTGCGGCACGAACGGCTTCGTGAACTGGGTCCAGGCGGACGGGAAGCGGTCGTTCGAGAAGCGGAAGAGAACCGAGTCGCCGTCCTTGACGTCGACCTTGAACGACTTCGTCTCACCGGCCTCGATCCCGGTGACGTCGATAAAGGTCTTCGAAACCGTCACGCCGCCCTTCTCGACAACGACCTCACCGTCGTAGTCGTCGATGTTGATGAAGAGGAACCCGTTCCTGACCTTCGCCTCGCCGGTCGCCCAGTCGAACGACGTCACGTGGATCGGCTGGTAGGCGTGCTTGAGCTCGAACGCGCCAGGGTGCGGGTTCCTGAGCGCGTCGAACATCCCGTTGCAGTTGAAGTTGTCGTCGTTCGGGAAGTCGCCCCAGTCGCCGCCGTAGGCGAGCCACTTGCCGCGCGCATCGGTCTTCCACAGGGCCTGGTCGGCGAAGTCCCACACGAAGCCGCCCTGGAAGCTCGGGTACTTCTCGGCGAGGTCCCAGTACTCCTGCGCGCCGCCGTTGGAGTTGCCCATCGCATGGGTGTACTCGCAGAGGACGAGCGGCTTGGCCGGGCTGTTCTCGACATACTTCCTGCAGTCCCAAGGCCTCATGTACATCGGGCAGCGGATGTCAGTGCCCTCGCCGTTTCCGGCGCGCTCGTACTGAATCGGGCGCGTCGAGTCGATCTCGCGGATCGCCTTGTACTCGGCCAGGAAGTTATCGCCCATGCCGGCCTCGTTGCCGAGCGACCATATCAGGATGGACGGGTGGTTGCGGTAGAACTGCACCATGCGCGTGCCGCGCTCGACGTGGCTCTGCTTCCACGCGGGGAACTTCGCGAGCGACTTCTCGCCGTAGCCGGCGCCGTGCGACTCGATGTTCGCCTCGCACACGACCATGATTCCGTCGCGGTCGCAGAGGTCGTACCACTCGGGCGTGTTCGGGTAGTGGCAGGTCCTGACCGCGTTTATGTTGAACTCCTTCATGACCGCGATGTCGCGGCGCATCGACTCGGGAGTCACCGTGTAGCCGGTCTCGGGGAGCATCTCGTGGCGGTCGACGCCCTTAAAGAGGACGCGCTTGCCGTTAAGGTAGATGACGGAGTCCTTGATCTCGACCTTGCGGAAGCCGAACGCCACGGTGTAGTAGTCGACACCGCTGAAGATCCACCAGCCCCAGTGGTGCTCGATCGGCGTCACGTACACGCACGGAAACTCGGCGTTCCAGAGCTTGGGCTCGGGGACATCGCGCACCTTGAGAGCGTTGCCCTTCTCGTCGCGGACGGTGAACTTGCCCTGCTTGTAGTCGTCGGAGAGCCACGTGTCGACGATCAGGTTCTTCGGACCCTTTGGATGCTCGGAGACGAGCGTCACGTCGCGGAAGATGCCCGAGAGGCGCCAGAAGTCCTGGTCCTCGAGATACGTGCCGTCGCAGTGCTTGTACACCTCGACCTCGATCTTGTTGACCCCGAACCACTTGAGGTAGGGCGAGATGTCGAACTCGGCCGGCAGGCGGCTGTCCTCGGAATATCCCGCGACCTTGCCGTTCACCCGCACGTAGAACGCGCTCGACACGCCGCCAAAGCGCAGGACGGTGCGGCGAAACCACCAGCGCCACGGACGCTTGAAGGTCGTCGTGTAGAGCCCGACCGGGTTGCGGTACTCGTAGGACGTGAACTCCTTCGGCGGCTCCTTCATCGGGTCGCCGCTGCCGTCGAACGCAAGCGGGTACCTGACGTTGACGTAGAGCGGCGGGTCGTAGTCGCCCTGGAGCTGCCAGCAGCCGGGAACCTTGATCTTCGCCGACTTCTCCCATTCGCGCGACGGCTCGCGCTTCCACTTGAAGTCCCACTCGCCGTTCAGGTCGATGATCCAGCGCGACTCGGTCTTGCGCTTTTCGCCGCGCGCAATGCCTATCGCGATGTCCTCGGTCTCGCAGGGAACGAGAAGTTCGCGCGCGGGGAGGCGGTTCTGGGAGTTTACGGAAGGATCCTGCCACGGGGCGAGCGCGGCGGCCAGTACAAGTGCGGTCGTGATGTTCATCATGCGCGAATTATATCAAACCCCCTTCCGCACGGTCAAGTGCCAGCCACTCGGCAT
>Ga0310690_10011664_pt1 | contig 10830 bp, 9 predicted proteins | sample AusTroGonzalo_MG_2_FD_207661 | JGI IMG/M metagenome (GOLD analysis project Ga0310690, IMG submission 207661) | Bovine rumen microbial communities from tropical cattle in Woodstock, Queensland, Australia - Gonzalo_04 (v2) (version 2) | ecosystem: Host-associated > Mammals > Digestive system >...
GACTGTCAATTATTACAATATTAACGGACAGTTTTATTTTGTTGACCTTCCGGGCTACGGCTATGCAGCCGTTTCCGTGGCTGTGAAGGAAAAATGGGGGCGAATGGTCGAGCGGTATCTCGACACCTCGGCCGGCTTAAAGGCGGTCTTCCTGCTGATCGATATGCGCCATGAGCCGTCGAAGAACGACGTGATGATGTATGAGTGGATCAGGACCAAGGGCTTCCGCCCGGTCGTGATCGCCACCAAGGCGGACAAGATCAAGCGCAGCAAACTGGCTGCGCAGGCCTCTCTGATCAGAAAGAGCTTAGGGCTCGGGCCGGACGACATTTTCATTCCCTACTCCTCGGAGACGCGGCAGGGCCGCGACGAGGTCTGGGCGGTGATCGAGGAGATCCTTGCAGGATGGGACAGGGAGCAGATCCCTTCTTCCCGGGCAGACAGCGGAAAAGAGGAAGAGACCCGGTTTCCCGGGAAACAGGATGATTAAGACAGAAAACGTACATTACGATTATATCCGGTATGAAAACGATGAATCGTCCGAGCCGAAGATCACGCACGCCGTAACGGGCGTCGATCTCGACGTGAAGAAAGGACAGTTCATCGCGATCCTCGGTGCGAACGGAAGCGGAAAATCCACGCTTGCGAAGCATTTCAACGCCCTTCTGGTGCCGACGGAAGGCACTGTCTATGTGGGCGGAATGGATACGAAGGACGAGGAGCGTCTCTGGGACATCAGACAGAGCGCCGGAATGGTCTTTCAGAATCCCGATAATCAGATCATTGCCTCCGTCGTGGAGGAGGACGTGGGCTTCGGGCCGGAGAACTTAGGCGTTCCGACCGACGAGATCTGGAAGCGCGTGGACGAGGCGCTTACGATCACAGGCCTGACGGCATGGAGGGAATTTTCCCCGAACCGGCTTTCCGGCGGGCAGAAACAGAGGGTGGCGATCGCGGGCATTATGGCCATGCGGCCCGAATGCATCGTACTGGACGAGCCCACCGCTATGCTCGACCCTGTCGGCAGGACCGAGGTGCTCGAAGCGGTCTCGGATCTGAACAAAAATTACGGGGTGACGGTCATCCTCATTACCCACCATATGGAAGAGACGGTCGGGGCAGACCGCATTTTCTTGATGGAAAAGGGAAAGATCGTCCTTTCCGGTACGCCGCGCGAGGTGTTTTCACATGTGGAAGAGCTTGCGGCGGCGGGACTTGACGTTCCTCAGGTCACGAGACTCGCGTACGAATTAAAGCGGGAAGGTCTGGACATACCCGGGACCGTACTTACTGCTGACGAGCTGGTATCCTGTCTTTACAATGACTGGTCCCGGCAAAAAGGCGGCGCGCAGCCGTCAGATGAGGTGCAGCATGCTCCTGAAACTTGAAAATGTCACATATCAATATAATATCGGAACGCCGGGCGAGGTCACTGCTCTTGAAAATATCTGCCTGGATATTGACAGGGGCGAATACATCGGTCTCATCGGTCATACCGGCAGCGGAAAATCCACGCTGATCCAGCATCTGAACGGCCTGATCCGGCCGACGTCCGGACGGGTGCTTTTTGAAGGGGAGGATATCTGGGGCGAGGGTTATTCGCGGCAGCAGCTTCGTTTTCATGTCGGTCTTGTATTTCAGTATCCCGAGCATCAGCTTTTTGAAACGGATGTGATCACCGACGTATGCTTCGGACCGAAAAACATGGGCCTTTCCGCGGAAGAGGCGAAAGAGAGGGCCGCAGCCGCGCTCAGGGCTGCCGGAGCAGAAGAGGACATCTACGAGAAATCACCCTTCGAGCTTTCGGGCGGACAGAAGCGCAGGGTCGCGATCGCTGGCGTCCTTGCCATGGAGCCGGATGTCCTGATCCTGGACGAGCCCACGGCGGGCCTGGACCCGAGGGGGCGGAAAGAGATCCTCACCCTGATCGACGATCTGCATGCGAGCCGGGGCATGACCATCATTCTGGTCTCCCACAGCATGGAAGACGTGGCGGACCATGCGGGCCGGCTCATTGTGATGAATAAAGGAAAAACAGCGTTCGACGCTGTGCCGAAGGAGGTCTTCGCGCATTATAAGGAACTGGAGGCCATGCAGCTCTCCGCACCCCAGGTGACGTACGTGATGCATGCGCTGAAAGAACGGGGCCTTCCTGTAGATATTAACGCTTCCACGGTGGCGGAGGCGAAGGAAAGCATTTTAAAATGTTACGAGAGATAACACTGGGCCAGTATTATCCGGCGGATTCTGTTCTGCACAGGCTGGATCCGCGGGTCAAACTTGTCGCGACGATACTTTTCCTGGTATCGCTTTTTGTCGTGCAGGGATGGGGCTATCTGATCTGCACGGGATTTCTTATTTCCGTGATCCTGCTTTCCAAAGTGCCGTTCCGGTATATGGTCCGGGGGCTTCGCGCGATTTTCATCGTTATTCTGATTACCGTAGTGCTGAATCTGTTCCTGACGAACGGCACCGTTCTGTGGAGCTTCGGGATCCTGAAGATCACGCAGGAGGGCGTTTACAACGCGGTCTTCATGGCCCTGCGCCTGATCTATCTCATTCTTGGTGCGTCGGTCATGACGCTTACGACCACGCCCAACAAGCTTACGGATGCGATCGAAAGCCTGCTTTCCCCGCTGAACGCGATCAAGGTGCCGGTGCACGAAATGGCCATGATGATGTCCATCGCCCTCCGTTTTATTCCCATTCTGATCGAGGAAGCCGACAAGATCATGAAGGCGCAGATGGCCAGGGGCGCCGATTTTGAAAGCGGGAATGTGCTGCGCCGCATCCGTGCGATGGTGCCGATCCTCGTGCCGCTTTTCGTATCCGCGTTCCGGCGTGCGAATGACCTGGCGCTCGCGATGGAAGCCCGGTGCTACCACGGCGGTTCCGGGCGGACGCACATGAAACCTTTGAAATACGACAGCCGCGACGTAAAAGCCTATATCATCGTGTTCGCCTATTTCGGCGTGATCATCGCGGTACGGGCTGCGCTTGGCTGGTAGGGAGAGCTGTCGCACCGGTCTATTTCCAGCATGAACTGGAAGACAATATTCAGTTTATGCATTAAAAACATTTGATGCAACAGCTCTCTGCTCTACAATCTGCTTTGAAATAAATATGAAAAAAACAAGCGAAAAAAAGAAAAGACGCATCTTCCTCCGGGTCGCCTACGACGGTACCCGGTACGCGGGATTTCAGGTCCAGAACAACGGAATCGGGATCCAGAATGTGATCGACGATGCGCTTTCCGACTGGCTGAAGGAAAAGATCCATACGGCTGCAGCCAGCCGTACGGACGCGGGTGTCCACGCGTTCGGAAATGTGCTGGTATTTGATACATTTTCACAGATTCCGGGTGAGAAATATGCTTTCGGTCTGAATACCGGCCTCCCGGATGATATCAAGGTGCAGGAATCCTTTGAAGTCCCTGCGGATTTTCATCCCCGTTTTACATCGACGGTCAAAACGTACGAATACAAGATTCTGAACCGTACATTTCCCGATCCTCTTCGGAGAGTGGATTCATTTTTCTATCACGGGCATCTGGATGCCGACAGCATGAACATTGCGGCCAATATGCTCGTGGGTGAGCACGATTTCGCGAGCTTCTGCAGCACCGGGAATTCTCATAAGACCACGGTCCGCACCATTTATTCCGCATACGTGGAACAGGAGGACGACATGATCTGGTTCGACATCACCGGGGACGGCTTCCTCTACAACATGGTCCGCATCATCGCGGGTACGCTCATCGAAATCGGAAAAGGGGCGATGACGCCGCGTTCCATGGAGCGTATCCTGGCAAGCCGCGACCGCTCTTTTGCCGGGCCCACTGCGCCGGCGTGCGGGCTCACTCTGGTAAATATCGAGTATCCTGAGTGGGGGTTCTGAAATCATCTCATCTTTATACGAAATACGATATAATTATGGTGGGTTAGCGTTCACTAATCGTAAATAACTCTGGTACAATGCTTTACAAGAGAGACATCAAACTACAGGAGGTTTGTTTATGAAGAAGCTGAAAGCGAAAAAGGGGATCGAATGCATGGCATGTCTTTCCTGTGTGGATGCGTGTTCAATGGCATTTTACAAGGTGGAGCGTGATCCCGGAAGAGCCTGCCTTCAGATCGTGGAGAAGAACGGCAAGGTAAAAACCATGCTCTGCGTTCAGTGCGGAAAATGCGCGCAGGCCTGCGAAGCCGGCGCCATCACCCAGAATCCCAAGGGCGTTTACATGATCAATAAGAAGCTCTGCGTCGGCTGCGGTAAATGCGTGGAAGCCTGCCCGTTCGGTCTGGTGGTCAAAGTGGATGACAGCCCGGTAGCATCCAAATGCATCGCCTGCGGAATCTGCGCGAAAGCCTGCCCGATGGAGCTGCTGGAGGTCGTGGAGAGCTAAGAACCGTTTTATTATTTAAAGTAAAACAAAAAAGCAGGGAATCAGCTGTTCGGGCTGATTCCCATTTTTTTACTGTGTCAACTTCCTGAAAGACATTTTCATGAGTCTTTCTTTTTTCGCCTTTAGAAGCTTCTTCCGCCTCCGGAGAAGCTTCCGCCACCGTGTGAACTGAACCCGCCCGAGAAGGACGAGCCGCCGCCCTTGCCGCTGTCTTTCGGGATCTTCGTCCGGGTGACTGTGGCATACAGGAAGAAGTCATTGGCCACACGCATGTTCACGCTGTCCTGTACGAGGTATTCGCGGGCCTTGTCCGCAAGCTTGACTTTTTTCATCTGCGAGGAAAGGATGGCAATGCAGATCAGGCCGGCGATCGCACCGATCACGATGCAGACGATGAGCCGCAGCATGAAGGCCCCGAAGGATTCGGGAACTTTACCCGTGGTGAAAAGTCCCGTCACTGCCTGGATGTATTTTTCCATGGCGGCCTCGTAATCGCCGGATTTCATTTCGTCATAGCAGCTGTCCTGCAGATCGTTAATGGTATCCTGCGTCAGATATTTGCGGCAGTCGCCGCGGGCTGCGGTGTAATACTCCCTTTGATTGGGATCCATATTGATAAATAATACCGAACCGTTGTAGTCGTCGCCGATGCCGTAGCCGTTGAACTGATAGAAGTCCGCGGCGCACATCTGGTTGCCGAGACCGTAGTTCGTAGTATCTGTGTAGATGACCAGGTCGGCATTGGTCGCGGCAATGGACTTCAGGATGAGATCTGTCAGCTTTGCCTCATCCGAGTCCGTGAAGAGATCCGCGTTGTCCACGATGCGAGGGGCGTTCTGGTTGTGGAAATCTTCAAAGGAATCCACGTCGTCCGGCCACCAGTCGGGCCTGTTCCGTGAGGTATCGGCGTCACTGTCCGTAATGCCTTCTTTCACCCATTGTTCATAAGCGTCGACATCATCCGCGGACAGCTCGTCATAGGAATCGTCGTAGTATTCGTCATAGGAATCGTCGTAGTATTCGTCATCGTATTCATCATCATACTCGTCATCATAATCCGCACTGGCATAGACCGGCAGGACAAATGCCGAAATGAGAAATACGGAAAGGAACAATATTGAGATTTTCTTTATGGTTTTCTTTGTCATTTTGCCCGTCCCCCTTTCACACGAACAGCATCGAGATCAGAAAGCTCGCTGCGAATGCGATGCCGCCGACAATGCCGAACCATCCGAGTCGTTTCGAATTGCTGATAGGCAGTTCACCGACGACTTTTCCCGTCTGGCCGTTCACCGCGTAACGGTACTCTTTTCCGTTGTACGTGCAGTTCAGCAGATAGACCGGAAGAAGGACGTATTTTACGCTGGCATTCAGTGCTTTTAAGTTGGTGGAACGCTGCTGTACGGAAGTATACCCGACCGTTGATTCGCGCATGATATCGATCGTGCTGTTGATCATCCTGCCGGTCGCCCGGTCCAGTTCTTCGTCGGGCGTGGAATCGAAACGGTCAGCCAGATATCCGGCGAGATAACCGCTGTTGAAATCCACGAGTTCATTGTAATTGAAGGGTTCGATCGAATCCATGAGGTCGTTGTCCATCTTGACGCTGGCATCCACCGGAACCTTCTCAAAACGCATTTCGCCGTCGCGGTAGAGAACGTAGAACGAGGTGGTCGTTACGCGGTATTCTCCGTCGGTGACCGTGACCACACGCTGCGCGTTGTAGGTGACATTTCCGTCGACCTTGCAGTCGAAGAGCCAGAACGGAACGTAAACGCCCTGGACTTTTCCGATGTGGTTCTCCGTGAAGAAATCACGGGGAAGCAGGCGCTTTTTACCGTAAAACTTCTGGATCGCCTGCGGAAGCGTTTTCGGCGTGATCTTGAACGGAATGATGGCGTTCGGCTTCAGGCCGCCTTTTAACCGTTCGTTCAGCACCACGTTGCTGCCGCAGAACGGGCACTTCGTGGCCGCGGTGTTCCGGTCGGTTTCGATCTCGGCGCCGCAGGACTGGCACACGTAGACCTGCATGTCGTCCATGCTCTGTGAAAGATCGAGATCTTCCTTGTAAGCGCCCCAGTCAAAACCGGTTCCTTCGATGTCCTGGGGCCTGCCGCCGCTGATAATATAGTCGACGTCGTACTGGTTGCCGCAGCTGCCGCAGACCAGTTTTCCCTCTCCGGCATTGTAAGCCAGAGCGCCGCCGCAGGTCGGACACTTGTAATCTTTGATTTCAGGCATTTCTTTCTCCTATCTCCTTGCAAATGCTGTATATTTCTTACGGGAACTGTTTATCTGAATTTTTCTGCCAGTTCCTGTATCTGTTTCGTAAGCCTGGCGATATCCGCATTGGCATGGCCTTTGTATCCCTCGGCCAGGGCGAGCAGCTCTCTGGCGGAAAGGACGAGTTCGCCGTAAACGCCCTGTGCTTTCACCGCCTTCTTCGGCTCGATGCGCCTGCCTTCCGCGTGGACTGTTTCCTCTCCGGTGATCAGGTCGTACTGGGTTCCGCTGTACGGAGCCACGGCGCGGCAGCCGTACCGTTCGGAAACAGTGGCACGGAAATCTTCACAGGATTGCTCTTCGCCGTGATTGACGAATACCAGCGACGGTTTATTTTCAAAACCGTCCATCCATTTCAGAAGTCCGTCCATATCGGCGTGGCCGCTGATGCCGTGCAGGGATTTGATCTCGGCGTTCACCGCGATCTCCTCGCCGAACAGCTTGACTTTCTTCGCACCCTCGATCAGGCTCCTTCCGAGAGAACCGATTGCCTGATATCCCACGAAAAGGATCAGGTTCTTCGGATCCCACAGATTGTGTTTTAAATGATGTCTGATACGTCCGGCTTCGCACATGCCGCTGGCGGAAATGATCACCTTGGGAACGGGATCCGTATTGATTGCGACCGAATCCGCGGTATCCACGGCGAGTTTGATGCCATCGTACCAGATGGGATTCACACCCTTATCCAGGATCGAAATGGTCTCTTCATCGAAGCAGGAGCGGTCGCACTGGATGAAGATCCCGGTGGCTTCGATCGCCAGAGGGCTGTCGATGTAGACCGGGAAATTCGGATGCCCGGTGATCAGTCCCTTTTCGGTGATTTCACGCAGCGAATAGAGAAGCTCCTGCGTACGGCCTACGGCGAACGAAGGAATGACTACATTGCCGCCGCGGTCGAGCGTCGTCTGAATGAACTGTGCGAATTTCTCCACCACGTCGCCAGGTTCCTCGTGAAGGCGGTTGCCGTAGGTCGATTCGATCACCACATAATCGGCCTCCGCGACGGGCTGCGGGTCCTTGATGATGGGCTGGTCGTGATTTCCGACGTCGCCGCTGAAAACGATCTTCTTCGTGACGTCTCCTTCCGTCAGCCAGATCTCGATACAGGCCGAACCGAGCAGATGCCCGATATCGGTGAACCGGATGGAAACGCCTTCTCCGACGACCTTTTCCAGATCGTAGGGACATTTTACGAACAGTGAAATGGCGCCGAGCGCGTCATTCATGTCATACACCGGATAAATGATCGGATCGCCGGCCCTTTCGGCCTTGCGGTTCTTCCATTCGGCCTCGGATTCCTGAATGTGCGCGGAGTCGCGCAGCATAATGCTGCAGAGATCCCCGGTCGCGGTCGTGGAATAAATGCTTCCCCGGAAACCGTCTTTGTACAGCTTCGGAAGCATGCCGGAATGGTCTATATGAGCATGGGTCAGAAATACGGCGGAGATCTCCGCCGGATCCACGGGGATATCGACATTTTCAAACACATCGATGCCCTGCTCCATGCCGCAGTCAACGAGATAATATTTATCATTACATTCGATCATCGTACAGCTGCCGGTGACTTCGTGCGTCGCGCCGATAAAAGTTATCTTCATAAGCATAGCCTCCTGTATTTATATTTTGTTTTATTGTAAATCAGAAGAGAACAAAAAGCAATCTTCGTTGCGGGGCTTATGATTGTGTCGAAAAATGTGAAAAAATCGATTTGCTCATTTTGTGAAAAAGTGATAGAATAAAATCCGTATTTATACAAGGCGATGACGAAGAGAAGTAGCGCAGGAATTCGTTCACAGCGAGCGGGGGAAGGTGCGAGCCCCGTATCAGAGCCGGCGTGAATAACACTTTATCAGCCGCGATCTGAAAGGCTTTTGGATTGAGGACATACCTGATGAGGGAGTCGTGGAAGCCGAGTAGGTGAGCCGTTACCGTGCGTTAATCGGATCAGAGAGACCGGAGAAATTCGGTAATACAGGTGGCACCGCGGACATGATATGTTCGTCCTGAACGAATTGGCAGATTTGTTCAGAACGGGCTTTTTTTGTTGCCGGCGTAGCAGACCGTAAATGCATATACAAGTCCTGGAAGAATAAAATGTATATGCACATAAAAGTTTAGGAAGAATAAAAAGAAAAGAGGATAACAATGGAATTATCAAAACGTTACAGAGACCTCACGATGGACAGGATCGGCGAGGAGAACGTCGGACAGGAGATCAGGCTGGCCGGCTGGGTTGAAAATATCAGGGATCACGGCGGAGTGCTTTTTATTGACCTGCGCGACATGTACGGCGTCTGTCAGATCGTATTCCGTAATATGGAACTGCCCGCGGGCGTTCAGAAGGAAGCCTGCATCAGCGTTTCCGGCGTGATCGAACACAGGGACGAAGAGACCTATAACCCGAAGATCCCGACCGGTACGATCGAGCTCAATATCAAAAGCGTTGATATTCTCGGCAAGGTGCGGCATCAGCTGCCCTTCGAGATCCAGACTTCAAAAGAGACGAGGGAAGACGTGCGCCTGACCTACCGTTATCTGGATCTCCGCAACAGGAAAGTCAAAGAAAATATCCTCTTCAGGAGCCGGGTCATCGCTTACATGCGTGAGAAAATGACAGAGATGGGCTTTACCGAGATCCAGACCCCGATCCTCTGTGCATCGTCGCCCGAGGGAGCCAGGGACTACGTTGTTCCGTCCAGAAAATTCAAAGGCAAATTCTACGCGCTTCCCCAGGCGCCGCAGCAGTACAAGCAGCTTCTCATGGTGTCGGGATTCGATAAGTATTTTCAGATTGCTCCGTGCTTCCGCGACGAGGACGCGAGAGCGGACCGGTCCGCCGGTGATTTTTACCAGCTTGATTTTGAAATGAGTTTCGCGGACCAGGAAGACGTTTTCAAAGTCGGCGAAGAAGTCTTAAGCGCCGTATTCGAGAAATTTTCACCGGAAGGTTATGAGGTCACGAAGGCCCCGTATCCGGTCTACAGTTATAAGCAGGCCATGCTTGAATTCGGTTCCGACAAGCCGGATCTCAGGAATCCCCTGCGCATCATCGACCTGACGGATTTCTTCCAGAGATGTACCTTCAAACCCTTCCACGGCAAGACCGTGCGGGCGATCAAGGTGCACGCCGATATGTCAAAGGGCTTCCACGAGAAGCTTCTCAAGTTCGCCCAGGGCATCGGCATGGGCGGTCTCGGCTATCTGGAAGTGCTCGAGGACAAGAGCTACAAAGGCCCGATCGACAAATTTATTCCGGACGACATGAAGGAAGAGATTCGGGAGACGGCCGGACTTGAGATCGGCGATACCATTTTCTTTATTGCTGACAAAGAGGAAAAGGCCGCGGACTACGCCGGACAGATCCGGAACGAACTCGGGGAGAGACTGGATCTTCTGGAGAAAAAGGCGTACCGGTTCTGCTTCATCAACGATTTTCCGATGTACGAATACGACGCTGCGGAGAAGAAATATTCCTTCACCCATAATCCGTTCTCAATGCCCCAGGGCGGTCTGGAGGCGCTGAACAAAGATCCGCTCGACGTGCTCGCCTATCAGTATGACATCGTCTGCAACGGTGTGGAACTGTCCTCCGGTGCGGTCAGGAATCATGACCTGGATATCATGGTCAAAGCTTTTGAAATCGCCGGCTATACCGAAGACGAGCTGAAAGCAAAATTCGGTGCACTCTATAAAGCCTTCATGTACGGCGCTCCGCCCCATGCCGGAATGGCACCCGGTATTGAAAGGATCCTGATGCTTTTGAAGGAAGAGGAAAATATCCGCGAAATGATCCCGTTCCCGATGAACGGGAACGCGCAGGACCTGATGTGCGGCGCACCGTCTGAGCTGACAGAGACACAGCTGCGAGAGGTACATGTCAAGATACGCTGAGTTGCTGTGATCTGTTATGATTTGCTGCAGCCTATTGTACTCTGTCGGAGGTGCTACGGGTAAAAGGAAGAAAGGAACAAGAATTCCCGTAAAGCAGCAAGCCAAGGAGCGGATCAGAGCTTTGGTACTTCAGTACGGAAATAAAGACAAGCTGAACAAACAAAAGAAATCTGACAAACCGGATAAACCAAATAAGACGAATAAAACGGATAAAATATGTGGGTCGCTGACGGCTGGAATAAAAATGA
>Ga0310690_10011665_pt1 | contig 10830 bp, 8 predicted proteins | sample AusTroGonzalo_MG_2_FD_207661 | JGI IMG/M metagenome (GOLD analysis project Ga0310690, IMG submission 207661) | Bovine rumen microbial communities from tropical cattle in Woodstock, Queensland, Australia - Gonzalo_04 (v2) (version 2) | ecosystem: Host-associated > Mammals > Digestive system >...
AAACAATTTTGTGTTAAAAGAAACTTTTCAAAATGATGATAAAAAGGTAACTCAGTTAAAGGTGCCCACCACCCCACAAGAACCAATTATTGTAGATGCCTTGACAAAAGACCATTGGACCAATCAAAATTTTTCACAAGATGCTTTGAAAAATATTCATTTAATCAATGCTAACACCTCTAATGACGAGGCATTAACCATCGCTTTATTGCTGCGCCATGTCTTAGAAAAAAAAGATAAAACGGGCGTTCTTGTCACAACTGACAGGAATTTAGCTAGACAAGTAATCGCTCAAATGAAACGTTGGGATATTCAATTGGACGATTCCGCAGGAACTCCTCTTAATCATACCGACATTGGTCGATATTTTTCTTTAATTGCAGATCTTGGACTGAATCCAAGTGGGACAAATTATTTGGCTCTCTTGAAACATCCTTTAAGTGCCGATGGGCAATCCCCCACTCAGTTGCGACAACAAGTTCAAAAACAAGAAAAAGAACTTCGGCGGTTGCAGCAACGTTGGGAAATGCCGCTGAACACAGATTTTTCCAAATGGATTTCTCTTTTTCAAAATAATACATTGATTTCATTCCATGAGATTTTAACGCAACACATTGAAATTGCTGAAAAATTAGCAACAAGTTCGGACAAAACTGCCTCTGAGCGTTTGTGGCAAAATGACGATGGAAAACAGATGTTTTCATTTTTAACAGAGCTGTTAACCCAAGCCCAAATGATTGGGGAAATTGAATCACAAACCTATCCCGCTATTCTAAGTTTATTGATGCAACAACAATCTATTCGACCAAAATATGGAATGCATCCTCGCTTAGACATTTTAGGACCGATTGAAGCTCGCTTTAAACATGCGGATGTATGTATCATTGGTGGTTTGAACGATGGTGTATTTCCACCTCTTCCGGAGGCCGGCCCTTGGTTGAATCGGCCCATGCGACAAAAACTGAAACTGCCAGCACCAGAAGAAAAAATTAAAGAATTGGCCATTGATTTTGCTCACAATTTTTGCAGTAAAGAAGTTTATTTGACAAGAGCAGTTAAAGTGGATGGTGCACAGGCTGTTCCGTCCAGATTCATTGAGCGTTTGAAAGCAGTCGCCGAAATCAACAATATACAAATACACGAATACAAGGCGCATTTATCACAATTATTAAATACGCCCAAGGTATATGACAAACCAAAACGACCGGCTCCATGTCCACCCACAGATGTCCGACCAAATTACCTGCCCGTTACACAAATCGAAATGTGGCGCAGGAATCCGTATGGGATCTACGCCAGATACATTTTAAAACTTTATCCACTTGGACCATTGGAAGATCCTTCTAACAAGTCCGAGTTTGGTCAATTGATTCACGACGTTATCCGTTCCTTTTTGGAGGAAAATCCAAAATCTACAGATCGTGCTTTGTTGATGAAAACAGCCCACAAAATTTTTGACAAGAGCCGTCTGACAGATATAGATAAGACATTGTTAAATATAAAATTTTCAGCCATAGCTGATTTCATCATTTCACAACAAGAAGCCGATTTAGAAACTGTTGCTAGCGATCCTCTTTGCGAAGAAAAAATAGATTGCAAATTTGATATTGATGGAACTCCCTTTACTCTTTCTGGACGTGCAGACAGAATCGACACGCTGAAAGATGGAACCCTTCGCATCATTGATTATAAAAACTATCATCCGCCAAAGAAAAAAGAAGTTTCTGCGGGTTATGCCCCTCAACTTGTTTTAGAAGCATTATTATTATCCGAAACACAAGATAAACCGGTCAGCACCCTTTCTTATTGGTATCTCAGCAATAAAAAGGATGCATCCGAAGTCCAAAATGTGATGACCGATCCTAAAGAAATTGAAAAAGCAGTTCAACAATCAAAAGAAGGATTATTCTCGATGGTCAAGGCATTCCAAAATCCAAATGTGCCATACGAAGTATGCCCTATTCCATCCCAAGCGCCACACTATAATGATTATGCTCATTTAGCGCGCATGCAAGAATGGGCTGTTGAAGAGGAGGAAGAATGACCGTAACGAACAACGAACAATTACGTGCCAGCAATCCTTTTGATTCCGTTTGGGTATCCGCCTCGGCCGGAACTGGTAAAACAAAGGTTTTAACAGACCGTGTTTTACGCCTGCTTTTACAAGCAACGACGCCTGAAAAATTATTATGTCTGACATTTACCAAAGCGGCAGCCGCTGAAATGGAAAACAGAATTAACGGCGTATTAAAAAATTGGGCTATTTGTCCCAAAAATGAATTAGAACAGGAAATCGTCGCCCTAACCCAAGAGGATCCTGATGCTGATACAATAAAAAAAGCAAGATCATTGTTTGCAAAAACATTGGAAGCTCCTGGTGGGATGAAGATTATGACTATCCATAGTTTCTGCCAATCTTTGCTAAAACGTTTTCCTTTGGAAGCCGACGTCCCACCCCATTTTGAAGTTATTGATGATTTAGCGGCCGTTTCTTTAAAGCAACAAATCCTAAATGAAGTTTTGGCGACCCCAACCATGCATGATACGTTACAACAACTTACCTCGTTCATCAATACGGATGCCATGATGGATTTATTCGGACGAATCTTAAACGAAACACCCCGCTTTATTCACTTGATGGAACGCTTTCCAGGAAGTGCTGAAACGATTATTTTTAAAATAAAGCAAAAATTTAATATACAAAAATATCATACTGAAAAACAAATAATAAATGATTTTTATTCAGAAGAAGAGTGGGCGGTTTTAAAACCCTATTATCTCACCAAAGAAGATACCATTCGCAAGAAGATGGAAAACGATCCAAAATCATTACAAGCCTATGATACCAACGAAAAATTAAAAGCATTTAAGATTGTTGAAGCCACAAGGATTTTGCTTCAAATTGCTTGGATGGTGATTGAAAAATATCAAACAATTAAAAAGCACAATGCCCTTTTGGATTATACAGACTTGATTGAAAAAACAAATGATCTGTTGTCCAGATCCAATATGTCCGCATGGGTCCTGTATAAATTGGATGGCGGCATTGATCATATCTTGGTTGATGAGGCCCAAGATACAAACCGCGCTCAATGGAATATTATCAAGGCGCTCGCGGAAGAATTCTTTTCTGGGGAAGATGCCTCGGATCGTATTCGCACCTTGTTTGTTGTGGGCGATAAAAAGCAATCTATTTTTAGTTTCCAAGGTGCCGACCCTGTTGCTTTTGAAGAAATGCGTGCCCATTTTGAAAAACGCATTTTGGACAGTCAAAATAATTTTTATAATATTCCCCTAAACTATTCCTTCCGTTCCACAGAACCGATCTTACGTCTTGTCAATTATCTGTTACAAAATGAACAGGCCAAAGATGGTGTCTTATCTAAAAACGAAAAAGCGTATCATTTAGCCAACAGAACTGACGATGCTGGCTTGGTGGAAATTTGGCCAGTTGAAGAGGTACAATCAACCGACGCTCCTGATCCATGGAAACCACCTGTTGAACGACAAGAAAATGAATCCGCCATGAAGCGCTTAATCAACAAAATGGCAGATAAAATCAAAGCCATGATTGGGCATGACATTTTGCTTTCACAAAACAGGCCCGTTCAACCTGGCGACATTTTAATCCTTTTACAAAAACGTGGCACAGCCATGGCACAAATTGTACGTGCTTTACGTGAACGGCAAATACCCGTCGCCGGTGTGGATCGAATTGTTTTAAGTGATCATTTGGCCATCCAAGATTTAATAGCATTAACAGAATTTGTACTGCAACCGCAAAATGACTTAAATCTTGCCAATTTGATTAAAAGTCCTATCCTTGGCATGACCGAAGACGATCTGTATCGTGTCTGTGTCAAACGCAACGAGACAACCGTTTGGACACGTTTACAAAAATTGTATCCAAAGAACGCCGACATTTTAAAGCAAATTATGAATATTGCAGACAAGACTCCTCCTTTTGAATTTTTCAGCACCATCCTAGGGGCGTTTAGTATGCGTAAAAAATTTGTTGCTCGCTTTGGATCTGAAGTGAATGAGGCATTGGACGAATTTTTAGCGCTTTCATTAAATTTTGAACAAATCAACACTCCTTCTTTACAAGGTTTTTTAACTTGGTTTTCTCAACATGAAATCGAAATAAAACGAGATCTCGATAATTCCGGCATCAATGCTGTGCGCATCATGACCGTCCACGGATCAAAGGGATTGCAAGGCAACATTGTCTTTTTACCCGACACATGTAGCTCGAGATCCAAAACACCAACAGGCGGTGACTTTATTTGGTTGGATAATGAATTGCCCCTGTGGATTCCAAACAGCAATTTAAAGCCAGCACGCCTACAAGATTATTTTGATACGATTACTCATTTGAATAACCAAGAAAGACGCAGACTTTTATATGTTGCATTAACGCGCGCTCGCGATCGTTTATATATCGCTGGATATGGAAAGAAAAGCAGTAATAATTGGTATGATTTAATCGTGAACTCTCTGCCACAAGAAATCCAACCAGACAAAGACGGCATTATCCGTTGGAAATCAAATCAACAAAAACAAAAAGAAACAAAATCAAAACAAACTTTACCAAATGATTATGAAACATTACCTGTTTGGGCTGAAAAAATACCTCCAAAAGAAGAACCTTTACCCCCCCCTATTTCTCCCAGCAAATTAGGCGCAACAGAAGACGAATTGTCTGTGGAAGAATCTATCTTACAACCCAGCCAGGAATTAGCTTTACGACGGGGTACATTGATTCATAAACTGTTACAATATCTTCCGGAATTACCATCCGATCAACGATTGGAATTTGCACAAAAAATATGTCCGCCGGACATAGAATTACCAAACAATTTGTTAGATATTTTTGATCGCGATGACTTAAAAGATTTATTCGGACCAAACTCATTGGCTGAAGTGCCCGTTGTTGGCACAATAGATGGAAAGCCAGTTTCGGGACAAATTGACCGGCTGGTTGTATTGCAAGACGAAGTTCGAATTGTTGATTTTAAAACAAACCGTTTTGTCCCAAAGGAAATTCCTGATATTTATAAAAAACAATTAAATGCATATAAGGACTTGCTAAAAGGAATTTTTCCTGATAAGATGATTAAAGCATATATTTTGTGGACACAGAATCTATTCTTTAAGGAGGTCAAATGAGATTAGCCCTTGTTTTAGTTGCATCATTACTGATTAGCGGGTGTATTTCATTTCCACCTTCTTCCTCACAATTTGAAGCCAAACAAATTGAAACAAAGGCGTTATTCCCTTTTGCTGTTTGGGAAAAAACGACGATTCAAAAGGGCCGACCTTTACATATTTATTTTGAGGGCGATGGCGACCCAAATCCGTATCACAAAGTTGCATTTGATTTTGCACAACAAGATCCCACCTCCAATGTTGTGTATGTTGCCAGGCCATGTCAATGGGTCGACAAAAAAATCTGTTCCCAAAAACCACAGATATATAAAGAAGCTCGTTTTCATCCAGAAATCATGAGAGAAATGAAAGAATTGACTGAATACTTGATACGTAAACACCAAGCTTCTTCTGTTACTTTGATCGGTTACGATGGTGGCGCAGTTATAGCCTTAAATATGGCCTCTCAATTACCGATAAATAAAGTAATTACCATTGCTGGTATTACAGATATCTTGGCTTATAATACCTATCATAATTTACCAGAGATCGATCCAGATGATCTTGAAAATCCAGTCGATAACCTTGATTTGTTAGAGCAAGTTCCGCAAGTTCACTATGTTGGAAAAGATGATGAGGTCACCCCTCGTCGTTTAGTCGAGCGTTTTGTCTCTCGCATGAAAAATCCAAAATCTGCTGTAGTTAAGGTTGTTCCTGGGACAGGACATACAAATTGGGAGGGCGTCAAGCTGGATTACTAATGATATATTTGGTTCCGGTTGTTGTTTTCTTTTTAGATTGGCTCAGCAAATACGGAGCCCTTAAATTCTTGGATGCCCACACTCCCCTTGAGATCTTACCTATCTTTAATTTCTATTTAACGTTTAATCCAGGAATCAGTTTTTCCATGTTACGTGCCGACAATCCATATGGTGTTTGGTTGTTGATTGGAATTGCTTGCGTCATCTGTGGCTTTATTCTATATGTTTTCAGAAAGGAAAAAGACAAGTGGATTCGCTTTGCATTGATGTTGGTGCTAGGCGGTGCCATCGGAAATGTCTGGGACAGGTTGTGCTATGGATTTGTCATTGACTTTTTGGATTTTCATTGGGGGAATTATCATTGGCCCGCTTTTAATATTGCTGATTCTGCTATCTGTATTGGCGTGGCGATTATGTTATGGCAAACACTAAGGAGAAAAAAATGAAGATTGATATTAAAACAAGTAGAATGATGGGATTCGCAGATTTTCTACAATCTGCCGTTTTTGATAATTTCCGTCAAGCATATAGTCAAGATCCTAATATCAGGAAAAATGGGCCTGTAATTGCAGCGGCGTTTCAGGAATTACAGCCTTTATTACAACAAGATTCCACTTCTCAAACAGGTGAACTCTTTACATCTTTGGCTTTGAAAGCGGCAACGGGAGAATTAAAATCAGATAATATAGATGCTTTCTGTGATGAAATGGCAAAAGGTTTGCCAAATGGAATGACAGCGGAACAACGAGTTGCAATTCACACCCTATATGATGCCTATTCTGATTTCTTTGATGCGCATCTGAATCAGATGAATTTGGAAGCTACAGCTTTGCAAAACGAAGCGGAAGATTCATTCCCCGACTCTATGACAGAAGTGGCAGATTTCCTTGGGTATGATATTCCGGAAGATTATGAACTTAGTAGTGTCGTTATTCCATCCCCAAAAGGATTGGGCGCACATGGACGTTCTGTTGAAAATGAGGATGGATCGCGCACACAGTATGCGGCCATTCCTGTTGATAGTCGGGATGAAATAGATAATACGCTTATTACTATTTTCCACGAGGATGTTCATAAAATGGTTTATGATTGTGGTGCATATGAAAAAGTTGGTCAGGAATTATCATCCGAACAGAAAGCCGGACAAGTCACCAGTGACTTCAATCTATGGAATGAAGCGGTTGCTGTTCTCTTTCAAAATAAATATTGTGATAAGTTAGGGATTGAACGAAGACCCTATGCAGAGATTGACGGATCAGAAAAAAGTAAAGCCTTTGATTCGGAAGCCAGTCGATTGGAGGGATTGGTGGATAAAGGTGAGAAATTATTTGGTGAAGATGGAAAATTATCGCCAGGTATTAAGGCTCCGGAGAAAAACATCAACCCGATTTTAAGCCAAAAGTTACAAGAAGGGCTAACCAAATGAAAAAATTATCTTTGATCTGTTTAATTATTTTAACTGCCTGTGCGCCGTATAAACCGGAATTGGATGAAACACAGGTTGTGGATGGAAAATCCATTATTATCCCCCCCTATTTCGATGATTTACCAAAGGAGAATTAAATGAGTATTTATGATGATTTGCGCCAAAAAGCAACCAAAATGAAATCTTTCAACTTGCGTCAAGCATTTGAAGAAGATGCGGATCGTTTTGATCGTTTTCATGTGGAATTTGAAGACTTTTTATTGGATTATTCCAAAAACCTGATTGATGAAGATACAATGTCCCTGCTCCGCACGTGGGCCGAAGAACGTCACCTTAAAGATGCCATCAGACAAATGTTTAATGGGGAAAAATTTAATTCAACAGAAGGTCGTGCCGTTTTACATACCGCTTTACGCAATCGTTCTGGCAAATCTGTTATGGTAGATGGTAAAGATGTCATGCCCGATGTCTTGGCCGTTTTGGATAAAATGCACACATTTTCTGATGCTGTTCGTTCTGGCAAATGGTTGGGAGCATCGGGGAAAAAGATTACCGATGTGGTAAATATCGGAATCGGTGGTTCGGACTTGGGACCATGTATGGCCGCAAATGCCCTAACTTCTTATCGCGACAGAGATATTCGTCTGCACTTTGTTTCCAATGTGGATGGCACAGATATAGCCGAAAATTTAAAACAATGTGATCCCGAAACGACTTTATTTATCGTGTCCAGCAAAACCTTTACCACACAAGAAACAATGACAAATGCCAAGACTGCTCGGGCTTGGTTAGTAAAAACTTTGGGAGAAGATGCTGTGGCAAAACACTTTGTTGCTGTTTCAACAAACACAGAAGAAGTGCAAAAATTTGGCATCAATCCAGACAACATGTTTGTGTTTTGGAACTGGGTCGGTGGACGTTATTCCATGTGGTCGGCCATTGGACTCAGCTTGATGATTGGTATCGGCTATGACAACTTTGTTCAAATGCTAGAGGGCGCTCATGCAATGGATAAACACTTTCAAACAGCCGATTTTACCGAAAATTTACCCGTTATTTTGGGACTCATCGGTGCATGGTATGCCGGTTATATGGGAGCAGAAAGCTATGCTGTTTTGCCCTATGACCAATATCTGAACCGCCTTCCAGCTTATCTGCAACAATTGGATATGGAATCCAATGGTAAAGGCGTAGACCGAGGTGGCAAACCTGTCACCTATTCCACTGGCCCAATTTTATTTGGCGAACCAGGAACAAATGGGCAACATTCATTTTATCAATTGATTCACCAAGGAACACATTTAATTCCTGTGGATTTTATTGCGCCAATTCATTCTTTAAACGAAACAGACAAACACCATGATATTCTTCTGGCTAATGTAGTGGCTCAAGGAGAAGCCTTGATGCGTGGCAAAAATAAAGAAGAATTGTTGGCGGAAGGTATCGAAGAACGTCTGATCCCATTCAAGACTTTTACAGGAAATCGTCCAAGTAATACCATCTTAATTGACAAGATTACGCCCTACACTTTTGGGATGCTAATTGCCATGTATGAACACAAGATTTTTGTGCAAGGTGTGTTGTGGAACATCAATTCCTTTGACCAATTTGGTGTGGAGCTTGGCAAGCAATTAGCCAAAAAAGTATTGCCAGAATTATTAGATAAAAATCAAGAGCTTAAACACGATAGCTCCACAAATGCTCTAATAGAAAAAATCAGAAAAAACCGTTCTTAAGAAGATCTTTTAACAACAAAAAAATCCCCGAGCAAATGCTCGGGGATAAAATTTATATCCCTTAATGACCTCTGCCACTCGGGGCACGCAATCCAGCCTCTAACGGGCCAAGAGCATCAGCTTTTGATATATCAACCATCGGTAATTTCTTTAAATTACCTTCTTTATCAATATAACCCGCTTTTTGAAAAGCGCCATCCAATGCGTCCAATACCTTTTTATTCATTAATAAGCAATCAGATTCCATTGAATCCTTAAGTTCAACATCAAAAGCATGAGGATCTTGCGATAACACAGCCAAAACAGCCATTGTCTTATCACGAGGTACAGCATCATCCCTGCCAGCAGATCGTGTTGTTCCTTTATCATGTGATTTCAAGGAAGAAGCTAAAGCAAAAACACCCAAGGTTGCTAATATAATAATCGCTCGTTTTCCTCTTAATTTTGTCATCAATCTGTCTATCAGCGTTTTCTTACCAGAAGAAGATTTGGTTTTGGTCAATGCATTCGCAAATTCCAACATTTTATCAGGCGGCATCTTATTCATGACGTCTGCCATCGTGTCCACAGCAGAATTCATATTTCCTATCGCTTTTGTTTCTTCGACTATGTATTGATTCATCAATTCCTCAAAGGTCGGTTTCTTGGCTTCTGTTGTCTTCTTCTCATCTGTTTTAGTCATATTAATCCTTTCTTTTATTTAACGACTTGAATCTGTTGTTTTTCTTGAAGGAGCTTTTTTGGACTTTATTCTTCCTTTTTTACGAGCGTCAGCAAATGCTTTGTGAACCAAAGCTCTTGCGTGTTCCATAGCAGGCCCATATTCTCTCTTCAATTCTTCTTTTGAATGTGCTGGTGGTAAACTTTCCATCATTTTTTTCAAATCTTTTCTGACACTTTTTCTGCTCTTTTTAGCAGCCGGCTTTTTAGCTTTGGTCTTTGGCGTTTCAAAGCTGGCTACATGATTTCTTAATTGACGGACAAACATCTGTGCATCATACACATCATTATCTTTGGCTTCGGCCAATTTCATCAACATCAATTTCTCATCCATGTTTTTCGTAGAATTGATTTGCTTTTCAAGAGATGCCAACTGGGCTTGAACAAAGACCAGATGGTCTTCACCTTCTCTTAAATCAATAACGGCCATCCGTTTTTCACATTGATTGAATAGACTTTGTAAACGTCGCACAGCCTTTGGATCGTTAGTTGCCTTTGCCGCTTGCAACTGTTCATAAATTGCATCGCGTTTCATACAGATAAAAGATCTCTTCTTCTCGTAGATTCTCTCTCGCTTTGCAACCTGCACTCTGATCACATCTTCTTCACTGAGTTCGATTGTTTGTTTACGTTTTACCATATTACCCTCCTAATATACAATATAATAGATATGTAAATTTTACTATATAATCCTTTTCTGTCAAGCACTTTTTTACACATTTTCGGCTTTTTTTATGGCATCACGAATCTCTTTTTCATGCACAACACAATATTGATATCCATCCTCAAATAATCCGATTAATCCTTTTGTCTTATGAATATCCGACAAAGTCTTTAAAATAGGACGTCCCTCTATCTTCATTGTATAAAAATAATCGTAGGCATTACCTTGCCATTTTGATAAAGACTTGATTGGTGTATTAGCCATCATTGTTTCCTGAACCATTTCGGAAAAAATCCATTTCAAATGCGGTGTATCATATTCCTTTGAATCATCATGAAAATGCTCCTGCCACTTATAAAACCACAAAAAGTGCAT
>Ga0310690_10011666_pt1 | contig 10830 bp, 13 predicted proteins | sample AusTroGonzalo_MG_2_FD_207661 | JGI IMG/M metagenome (GOLD analysis project Ga0310690, IMG submission 207661) | Bovine rumen microbial communities from tropical cattle in Woodstock, Queensland, Australia - Gonzalo_04 (v2) (version 2) | ecosystem: Host-associated > Mammals > Digestive system >...
CAAGAAGCTTTGTGCATCTGGCTAATCAACCAAGAGGCTTCGGAAGAAGACTGGCAGAAGTATATCAAGGACCAACAGATTCGTAGCAACCTAAGGGATTATATGGCAGACAGGGCAAACCCACGGTTTGCTGATACCTATTGGTACTATTTCGACTTTTTTAATCTTGAAGGCAATTAACTATGAAAAGAAAAGGCATATACACCTGTATTCTCATAGCCATTCTGATGTTGCTGATGGCTTGTACACCTACCCCCCACGATGTAAAACAGAGCAATCGGGAGGCAGAAATCTATCCCGACTACAAGGATGTGACCATACCCATAAACATAGCCCCTTTGAATTTCGTGGTAAGAGAGGTTGATGCTGTAGAAGTAAAGGTTGGCGACCTGACTATAAGAAGCCGTAGTGGCAATGTTGAATTCGGAAGGCGGGAGTGGCGCAGGCTGTTGGAGGAGAACGAAACAATCGATGTGCAAGTAACGGCTCTGAAAGACGGACAATGGACATCATATAAGCAGTTTCATTGGTATGTGGTCCGTGATAGTATCGACAGTTATTTGACCTACCGATTGATAGAACCCGGCTACTCCGTTTGGAACCGACTGCAAATCAAACAACGTTGTGTGGAGAATTTCGATGAGTATGCACTGGCAGACTATAATCTACAAGACAATCGCTGTATGAACTGCCACACTCCTAGCAGTCAGAACCCTTCATTGTCGATGATGTATGTGAGAGGAGAAGGTGGTGGAGCCATTCTCAACCAAAATGGGAGACTGAGAAAACTTGATATCAAGACCCCTGACATGGTGGCTACTTCCACTTATTTCGGATTCTCACCATCAGGACGCTATATTGTGTTCTCGTGTAATGTGGTCGTTCCAGCTGTTCAAGCATCAGCACAAAAGAGACTAGAGGTTTATGATACGGTGTCGGATATCTACGTGGCAGACCTTGAAAAAAATATCATTATCCGTTCGCCGTTACTGAGCGATTCAACTCGACTGGAGACATTCCCTACATTCTCACCCGACGGTAAATACATCTACTATTGCTCATCGTCGAACGTAGAATTACCTCAGGACTACAAAAAATTGAAGTACGTACTGGCAAAAATCTCATTTGACGAGGCTACCGGCACCATCGGCACACAGGTTGATACATTGTTTTCTGAACGGAGCGTATGTCATCCAAGGGTTTCGCCAGATGGGGAGAGGCTACTTTTCACAGTACAAGACTATGGAACCTTTCCGATATGGCACAAAGAAGCGGATCTATGGATGATGAATTTAAGAACGGGCATGATGGATATGTTACAGGTAGTGAACTCAGACATGAGCGACACCTATCATAGTTGGTCCAGCAATTCACGTTGGTTTGTGTTTGCCTCCAAGCGTGACGACGGACTTTATGGCAAACCCTATTTCTGTTACGTGGACAAGAACGGTAAGGCTCACAAACCATTCTGTCTGCCGCAGGAAGATCCTGCATTCTATGACAACTTCCTGAAGTCCTTTAATGCTCCAGAAATGGTGAAGGGTAAGATTCCCTTTGATGCCGTTGATGTAGCGGATGCTCTGAGAAAGCCTGCAGAACCATTCAAATCAGATTGACAACATGAATATGCATAATTAGGAGCCAGGCTCCTTTTTTTGTTTTTTCTTTTGTATTTTTCTCACTTATTTGTATCTTTGCAGTCAAAAGGTAATATATCTATAAGACTATGAGTAAGATTAAGACTATCGGTATTCTGACATCGGGCGGTGATGCCCCTGGCATGAACGCAGCCATTCGCGCCGTGACGCGCGCAGGCATCTATAACGGTTTTAATATCAAAGGTATCTATCGTGGTTACGAAGGACTGATTAATGATGAGGTGAAGCCTTTCACGACAGAAAATGTGAGTGGCATCATCACCCGTGGCGGTACTATTCTGAAGACAGCTCGCAGCAAGGATTTCATGACGCCAGAGGGTATGAAGAAAGCTTACGAAACCTGTCAGAAAGAGGAGATAGATGCCCTCATCGTGATTGGTGGTAATGGTTCTCTGACCGGTGCTTGGAACTTCGGTGTAGAGTTTGATTTCCCTTGCATTGGTCTGCCCGGTACTATTGATAATGACCTTTATGGCACAGACAATACCATTGGGTACGATACGACCATGAATACCATTATGGAGTGTGTGGATCGTATCCGTGATACTGCTAACTCACACGAACGCATCTTCTTCGTCGAGGTGATGGGTCGTGATGCCGGTTTCCTTGCCCAGAACTGTGCTATTGCCTGTGGTGCAGAAGCAGCCATCGTACCAGAAGAGGCAACAGATGTTGACCAATTGGCACAGTTTATGGGTCGCGGTATCCGTAAGTCGAAGAAATCGTGTATTGTCATTGTGTCGGAGAGTCCTAAGTGTGGAGCCCTTTATTATGCCGACCGTGTAAAACATGAGTTCCCTGAGTTCGACGTACGCGTATCCATCCTTGGTCATTTGCAGCGTGGCGGAACACCTTCTGCACGTGACAGAATCCTCGCATCCATCACTGGCGTCGGTGCCATTGAGGCTATCAAACAAGGACAGCGCAACATCATGGTGGGTGTGCGTAATAATGAGGTGGTATATGTGCCCTTCAGTGAGTGTATCCGTACAGACAAGCGATTTGACAAGCGCCTCATCAAAGTGCTTGACGAACTGAGCATCTAACAACAATCTAAAAACTAAATCATGAAAAAGAGTCTTTTTGCATTGTTGTTCCTCGCTACCTGTTGGCAGACGCTTATGGCACAGAATACCGTAGAGAGCATCAGGGAGCGCTATCAGGCGATGAAGGAGTATGTCGCCACTCATCAGGGCGCTGACAAATGGGACGGAGCCGACTTCGGTCTGTTTTATCATTTGCATGGTCGCCAATGGTTACCGGCTACAGGCGGTCATATCGAAGACACCTTCCTATATTATGGTGAAGTGGAGAGCGACGATGATGTCATCTATGCTCCGCACTACGTGAAATTCGTTACGAAGAGATACAATTACGCTGCCCGTGAATTCTACGAAGAATATCTATATGACGAAGATGGACAGGTAGCGTTTATCTATGCCTACGATCCGATGACGCGGTTTGAGGACGAAGCAGAAGACCAACAATACGAGTTCCGTTTCTATTTCAATAAAGGCAAACTGCTGAAAGCGGTTATCAAATGCAAGAAGTATGACGAACAGGAGTTCAAGGAGGTATGGAACGCCAAGACCGTCAAGCCCATTTATTCCAATGTATTTGATAACTACAAAGGGGTTGCCAAACAGATGAGACAACTCTTCATCGACATTGAGAAAGAGGCATACAATATGTAGGAATAACTCTCGGAGGCAATAAATCCGAGAGTTTTCCGTTTTAAAGATTGTATGCGCAAGACCATCTATATATTATCCATCTGCCTCTGTTCCCTACTTCTTGTAGGCTGCGGAGCAGACCAAGCCCTGAAGAAGGGAGAGAAGTATTATGCGCTGGGCGAATATTTCGACGCAGCGACACAATACAAGAAAGCGTATGCACTGACACCTGTCAAGGAAAAGGCAGCAAGAGGACAACGAGCTTTGAAGATGGCAGACTGCTACCGTCGTATCAACTATACCCAACGAGCCATTGCTGCTTATCGTAATGCCGTCCGCTACGGACAACGCGATTCAATGACCTATCTCTATTTGGGACAGCAGTTATTGAAGACAGGTAGTTACAAGGAAGCCGGCAAGGTATTTGAAGATCTACTCAACGACACACTCTTTTCCTATAATGCTGAGACGGTACAACTCGCTAAGAACGGATTGCGTTCGGCACAACTGGCACCACAATGGAAACAAGAGGGTTCGCGTTATACCATAAAGCGAGAGAACACTTTCAATTCACGTCGTTCCGACTACTCGCCCGTTCTCGGAGGAGATGCCAATGACCGACTTTACTTCACTTCTACCCGTAATGAGGCTGCAGGCGATGAACTGAGCGGTATCACGGGTACGAAGAATGCCGATATCTTCGTTTCACAAAAGGACGAGAAAGGTAAATGGCAACGTCCACAGGTGATTGATTCCGAACTGAACTCCGCGGAAGACGAAGGTGCATGCAGTATCACACCAGATGGACGTACGATGTATCTCACTGTCTGCAAGACCGATAACAACTATCCACGCTATGCACAGATTGCCACGTCGCGACGCTCGGATGCCGCATGGAGCAAACCGCAAGTTCTGGAACTCGTTCGTGATACGCTATCACTCTACGCCCACCCTGCCGTTAGTCCTGATGACAAATGGCTTTACTTCGTAAGTGACATGCCTGGTGGAATGGGTGGCAAGGATATTTGGCGCGTACGAATCTCCGACACGTCAATGGGGGGTGTAGAGAACCTTGGAGCACCTATCAATACGCCTGGTGACGAGATGTTTCCTACTTTCCGTCCCAATGGTGACCTCTATTTCTCCAGCGACGGACACGAGGGAATGGGTGGATTGGATATCTTTATTGCATCGCCCAATGCTTTCGGATGGAAGATTGAGCATCCAGGATTCCCTTTGAACTCACAAGGCGATGACTTTGGTATGACCTTCGAGGGCATGAAGAACCAAGGATTCTTCTCTTCCAACCGAGGTGACGCCCACGGATGGGACCATATTTACTCGTTTGAGAATCCTGAAATCATCCAGACCGTTAAAGGTTGGGTATATGAACAAGAGGGATATGAATTGCCACAGGCAGTGGTTTACCTCGTAGGCAACGACGGTACCAATCTACGACTGAGCGTAAAAGGTGACGGATCATTCACCCAACAAATCAAACCGAATGTCGATTATGTGTTGTTAGGTACTTGTGCCGGTTATCTTAACCATAAAGAAGAACTGCGCGTAGAACCTGTCACCGACTCAGAGGAATACGTATTACAATTCCCGTTGGCAAGTATTACCGCACCCGTTTTGATAGACAATATCTTCTATGACTTCGACCGTGCTACTTTAAGACCTGAATCTACGGAAGCTCTCGATAAACTAGTCGTGCTATTGAACGAGAATCCGCATGTCGCTATTGAGTTAGCAGCGCATTGTGACTATAAAGGCAGTGAGGAATATAATATCCGTCTCTCACAGCGTCGTGCCGAATCAGTAGTGAACTATCTCATTAGCAAGGGCATCAAGAAAGACCGCCTTACACCTAAAGGCTACGGCAAGGGCAGTCCTAAGAAGATACGTAAGAAGTTGACGGAGAAATATCCCTACCTGAAAGAAAATGACGTTCTGACAGAGGAATATGTCAGAACGTTCACACCAGAGCAGCAGCAAGAGTGTAACCAACTCAACCGTCGTACGGAATTCAAGGTGACCACCACGACCTACGGCATGTTCGATAAGCAGGGTAATCTTATCGAATCACCCGCTCATAACTGAGCAACTCGTAGATGCCTATCATCATCAGACAGAACAATGTAAACACCACCATGAGCGGATTGGCATGGGGCGGTTCTGCGATGGAGGTACGTATGAACACCTCGAACTGAACCAAAAGCAGTTCCCATCCGTGGAACACTGTGAAGAGTACAGCAGCAAAGAGCACGCAGAATATCGTCCAGATACGTGTGTATCTCTTGACTCTAACAGGCAGACGGTCCATCACCTTTTCTGTGAAGCCGTTGTCTTCTATCTTTTGTTCTGCTGACTCGCTAAAGAACTGTCGAAGCAATTTCTCATTCTGTTCATCCATAACCGTTTTGTTTTAAATAGTTTGCCAGTTTTTCTTTTCCTCTGGAGAGGTGCGACTTAACCGTCCCCTCCTTCATCTGTGTAATTTGTGCAACCTTCGCGATGTCATAGCCGTCGACGAGTTGCAGCGTGATACACGTTCGTTCGTCAGGTTTCAACAAGGCGAGAGCGTGATAGAGATCCATCTTCAGAGACGGCTGCGCCTGCAAAGTAGAACGCTCTGGGATGCCGTCGATATCCTCTGTCTGTTTTCTCGATCTGGTATAGTCATAGAACACGTTATAGGCAATGCGCATCAACCATGTCTGGAAAGAAGCCAATCCCTTGAACTTACTGATATTCATATATGCCTTGATAAACGTGTCTTGTGCGAGGTCGTCACTCAACTGCTCATCCCCCAACGTCTGATGCAAGAAGAAACGTCGCACGGGCGACTGGTATCGGCGAACAAGCTCATCGAAAGCTTTGCGATTGCCGAGAACAGCCACCTGTGCTACAAGGGAGATGTCAGTGATCGATGCCATCAATTATTATAGTATTTTATTCTTTTCCGGCATAATGATCCATGCGACGATATAGAAGATGACTCCTGAGAAGCATGTACAGATTGTCAAGAAAGTGTAAGCCAAACGAACAGCTACTGGGTCGAAGTCCAAATACTCTGCGATTCCTGAGCAGACACCGGCTATCACACGGTCGTCAGCGCGATACAATCTCTTTGTCATAATGCATTCGTTTTTAAAGGTTGTCAATTTCATTATTTAACTCTTTGTCCTTTTCATTCTTCTTGGCAGCGGTCTTGGCAGCGATTACTCTACCCAATCCGATGAAGAAGACGAGGGCACCTATTCCGAATCCGATTTCATGGGCGGCAAAGCCGAGGAAGATGGCTAATCCGATTCCTACGAAGCACTGGCGGAGACCTTTCTGATACTCGTCATCGACTTCAGTAGGCTGTTCATTCAAGAACTTCTCTGGTATCGGCTGTCCTTTCTCCATCGCCATTTGTGCCAGTCTCATCTTATCCTTACGGTTTTTATTGACGAAATAGAAGATAGCGATGATAATCAGTAGCGGTGCCAAGAGGAACATAACGATAATGGCGACGATAGGAACTATTACTGCGCCCCACATACCTTCATTATCCAGATGGTCGAACAGCGTTGAGATTCCTCTCTTTATTTGCTCATCCTCATCATAGTCTTCATCGTCAAAGTAGTTCACGCCAGCAGTATCTGTCGTGTCAGAGAAAGCATCAACAGCACTGTTGTGCTTTGTCGTATCCACCAGTTCCGTTCCCCGAGGGGTGTGACGGTGCTTCTGTGCAGCGGCCTGTGCTCCCATTCCGAGGGTAAGCATCAGGGTTAAAACGATCAATACTTTTTTCATATCCGTATATATTTTTTTGTTCTTTATTCACTCGTTAGACGTTACAATATGTAAATTAGTTGCAAAGATGCATTTTTTTTTTTAATTTTGCAAGCAAATGACGGAATTACCTGCTGAGTTTATCTCATATACGCGCCAACTGATGGGCGAAGAGCGCTTCGAACGATACTTGCAATCGTTCGAGGAAGAGGCGCCTGTGAGTATCCGTCTCAACCCGAAGAAACCAGCAGGACAGCCGATTGACGGTGAACAGGTGCCTTGGTGCCGCAACGCCTACTATCTGAAAAAGCGTCCTAACTTCACGATGGATCCTCTCTTCCATGCTGGCTGTTACTATGTGCAAGAAGCCGCTTCAATGTTTTTGGACGAGATACTACGCCAGATCCTCAAAGGCGGTAGCAAACTCTACACTCTACACTCAACACTCAACACTTTAGACATGTGTGCCGCTCCTGGTGGGAAGTCCACGTTATTACGCTCGGCTTTGCCTGAAGACTGCGTACTCTATAGCAACGAACCCATTCGCAACAGGGCGAACATCCTTTCGGAGAATATGCAGAAATGGGGCTGGGAGAACTGTATCGTCACGAATAAATACCCCAAAGATTACAGTAAATCAAAGTTACGCTTTGATGTCATCCTCTGCGATGTGCCCTGTTCTGGCGAGGGAATGTTCCGCAAAGACGAGGCAACTATCCGTGAATGGAGTCCGCAGAACGTAGAGAAATGCTGGAAACTGCAACGCGAGATCGTAGCAGATGCATGGGAATGTCTTAACGAGGGTGGTCTTTTTATATATAGTACGTGTACCTTTAATACAAAGGAGAACGAAGAGAATATCCGTTGGATACTCGATAACTACGAGGCGGAAGTGTTGAAAGTGGAAACAAAACCCGAGTGGAACATTACGGGATCGCTATTAGAAGGTTTCACTGAACCCGTCTATCGTTTCATTCCTGGCATTTCTCGTGGCGAAGGACTCTTTATGTGCGCATTGAAAAAAGGTACCTCACCATCTGTCCCAACGAATAGGACAAAAAGTCCCAAGGGGTGGGACAAAATGTCCCAGGGGGTGGGACAAAGTGTCCCAGGGGGTGGGACAAACAGTAAAGCGGCACCTATCGCCCAGATAGACCTATCCTATCCCCAGGCAATGGCTTATCTGAGGCATGAAGCACTGGTATTACCAGAGGACACTCCTCGTGGATTGGTAGAGGTTTGTTTCCTCGGACATCCCCTTGGTTTGGTGAAGAATATCGGCAATCGCGCCAACAACCTCTATCCCAAAGAATGGAAAATCAAAACAACTTATATACCCAACGAATACGAACCTATACTTAAACAGATATGAAACAATATTTAGACATACTTAATCGCATCCTGACAGAAGGTACGCAGAAGGGCGACCGTACAGGAACTGGTACTATCAGCATCTTTGGAACACAGAGCCGTTATAACCTTGACGACGGTTTCCCCTTGTTGACCACCAAGAAACTACACTTGAAGTCCATCATCTACGAACTGCTTTGGTTCCTTCGTGGTGATACGAACATCCAGTATCTCAAAGACCATAAGGTGAGTATCTGGGACGAATGGGCAGATGAGAACGGTGACTTAGGCCCTGTCTATGGACACCAATGGCGTTCATGGCCCGACTATAACGGTGGTACTATCGACCAAATCCAATATGTAGTCGACCAGTTGAAGAACAATCCTGATTCCCGTCGTATGATTGTTTCGGCATGGAATGTGGCGGAGGTCAACAAGATGGCATTGCCACCTTGTCATACTATCTTCCAGTTCTATGTCGCCGACGGACGCTTGTCTCTACAACTCTATCAGCGTAGTGCAGACACCTTCCTCGGTGTTCCGTTCAATATCGCTTCGTATGCCCTACTCCTTCAGATGATGGCACAGGTAACAGGCTATAAGGCTGGCGACTTCATCCATACTACGGGTGATACACATCTCTATTTGAATCATATCGAACAGGCAAAGTTACAACTCACGCGTGAGCCTCGCCCACTGCCTACGATGAAGATCAATCCTGATGTGAAGAGCATCTTCGATTTCCAGTATGAGGACTTCGAACTCGAAGGCTATGACCCTCACCCACACATTAAGGCTGAAGTCTCGGTATAACGATATAACGTAATAACGATATAACGAAAAATGATTAATATTATCGCTGCCGTAGCCAACAACCGCGCTATCGGATATAAGAACAAACTACTGTATTGGTTGCCCAACGACTTGAAGCGTTTCAAGGCGCTTACCACTGGACATACCATCATCATGGGACGTAACACCTATCTCAGTCTTCCGAAGGGAGCACTGCCCAATCGCCGTAATGTGGTATTGAGTCGTACCGCCAAAGACTTCCCAGGCTGTGAAGTATTCTCCTCTTTAGAGAAAGCACTGAAGAGTTGCAAGGATGATGAACAGGTATATATCATCGGTGGAGCACGTGTCTATGAGCAGGCGATTGCTTTGGCTGACCGTCTCTGTCTGACGGAGATTGACGATACGCCTCAGGAAGCCGATGCCTTCTTCCCTGACTACAGCGACTGGCGGATAGAAACGAAAGAAGCGCATCCGAAGGATGAGAAACACGCCTTCGAATACGCCTTTGTAGATTATATCCGTTAAACGACTATTCTTCTTCCAACACGGGGGCATCCACAATCGGCAACTGACGATTGAAAGCCGAGTGGAAGGATATCAGTGTCTGACTGCTTGCCAATCCCAATGGTTGCAGTTTGTCGTGAATGATAGTCAGCAGATGATGATTGTTCTGGGCATAGAGTTTGATGAACATATCAAAGTTACCCGTCGTATAATGGCACTCTGTCACCTCAGGAATCTTCTTTAACTCTTCCAGTACTTTGTCGAAATCCTCTGGGTTCTTCAGGTTCAGTCCGATATATGCACAGGTCTCATAGCCAATCTTCTCTGGGTCAATCACAAACTGAGAACCCTTCAACACACCAAGGGTCGTCAGTTTCTGTATACGTTGATGGATAGCCGCTCCACTGACATTGCAGGCACGGGCTACTTCCAGGAATGGAACACGGGCATCTTCTGCAATCATGCGAAGAATCTGCTTGTCTAATCGATCTAGTTTTGGTATTGCCATAATATTATTGTTTTGAATCTTTATCCTTCTCTTTATTGGTTGCTGAGTAATTGACATACAAGGCTCCAGCCTGTCGCAACGCTTGTTTCACGTCATTAATTACACCCATATCCGTATTACGATCGGCATGAATACTCACCGTCATGCGCATCCTGTCCTCACTTGACATCTCTTCAAGTGCCTGGGCAATAGCATCTGGTATCTCATAAACGGATACATAATGGTTATTAACCTGAATACGAGTTTCGTCACTCGTTTCATTTCCTTCCTCATCCACAGGATGACCGATATACAGGTAAACCACACTTCCTTTATGTCCAGTCTTCTCTAACTCTGTTCCCTGAGGCACCACATAGTGCACCTTCATTTCCGTCTGACGCATGTGGGTCACAATCATGAAGAAGAACAATACGGTGAAGATTAAATCAGGCATGGAAGCGAGATTCAATCCTGGTACCTCATGTTTGCGACGACGGAAACGACTCATAATCCTTCAACTTTTCAATTCTTCAATCCTTCAATCCTCCCTGTGTGGGTTGTGCCTCACTGATTCGCAAGG
>Ga0310690_10011667_pt1 | contig 10830 bp, 23 predicted proteins | sample AusTroGonzalo_MG_2_FD_207661 | JGI IMG/M metagenome (GOLD analysis project Ga0310690, IMG submission 207661) | Bovine rumen microbial communities from tropical cattle in Woodstock, Queensland, Australia - Gonzalo_04 (v2) (version 2) | ecosystem: Host-associated > Mammals > Digestive system >...
GTAATATGTTTGGTGGTAGTGGTAATGAATCAAATCCATTTAACGGAAATCCATTTACGGCAGGACAGCCATTTCAATCATAAAAATTCTCAATGGAATTCTTAATTAAGAGTTCCTACTATATAAATTTATTCAAATAATTGGAGGTAATTATTATGACAAATGCTTTAGATTTTTTCGCACCAAAAGATTTATTTAATTTTCCAGTATTTAAATCATGGTTTGACGATTTAATTCCAGAACACTTTACCAATTCCCCAAAGGTTAATGTAAAGGAAACTGATAAAGCTTATGAAATAGAAATTGCCAATCCTGGTTTCTCTAAAGATGAAACAAACATTAAAGTTGAAAATGGTGTTATTTACGTTTCAATGACTAGTGAGTCAGAAGAAGGAGAAAATGACGGAAAGAAATACCATGTAAAACAATGGAGTAAATCATCTTATCAAGAATCTTGGAATCTTCCAGAAAATGTAATTGAAGATCAAATTACTGCAAAAAACAATGATGGAGTTCTTACTATTACACTTCCTAAAAAAGAAGAAACTAAGAAAGAAGAAAATATTAGGACAATTAAAATTGAATAAACTCTTTGTTATATAGGTGTAAATGAGGGATGGGCTAGTCCCATCCCTTTTATAATTAAATAAAATAGAATATATAAATATGGCACTAACATTAGATCAAATTAGACAAAATGAAAATATAAAATCAGATAGATTTGGCATGGCTGCCATATCATATATTTTCAAAGCATTTGGAGATAGAATAAGATCAAAAGAATATTGGCCATGGGGAAAAGATGTAAATTTTCCTTGGAATAGTGATTATGAAGAAACTGTTTCAAATAATAACCTTTATATAAGAAAAGACTTAATGTTAGCTATTGATTGTTTAGATGAAGCTATAATAAGAGTATATAAAGAAATGTATGAAACAGAAACAAAATATAATGATGTATCTATAAAAGGATTTAAGAAACGTCTAAAAGAATTAATTGCTAAATTAAATACATTAGATGGAATTTCTGATAAGATTAATGAAACATCTAAAGAGACTACAGATAAACTTGCAGAATTAGAAAATTATGAATAAAGATTTATACGCAATATTAGGAGTAGATAAGAATGCTTCTGAAGATGAAATTAAAAAAGCATTTAGAAAATTATCATTAAAATATCATCCAGATAGACAAGGTGGAAAATCAGACAAGGAAAAACAAGAAGCAGAAGAAAAAATGAAAGAAATTTCTGCTGCTTGGGCCGTATTATCAGATCCTGAAAAGAAACGTCAATATGATATGTACGGAACATATGATGAAAATATGTTTAATGGTGGATTTGATTTTGGTGATATCTTTAAAGATTTTGGGGACATTTTTGGCGGAATGTTTGGAAGAGGTAGACAACGTCATGATTTTAGAGATCCTGGACGTCAAAAGGGTCAATCAATACGTGTACAGATTCCAGTATCTATTGAAGAAATTTTAAATGGAAAGATTAATAGAGATATAGAATATCCTATTGAGGTAAGATGCCCTAAATGTCATGGGGATGGTGGCTCAGGAAAAAAATCTTGTCCACATTGTCATGGAACTGGTATGATAACTACAACTCAGACTTCACCATTTGGATATGTACAGCAATCTCATCCATGTCAGCACTGTCATGGAACTGGAGAATCATTTGAAAAGATCTGTTCACATTGCAATGGCACAGGATTTGTTAAAAAGAACGTATCAGTACATTTAACAACATCAGACATAGGACACGGTAAAAATATTATGTTCAATGGAAATGGATATGAATCTAAATATAAAGATGCTCCTAATGGTGATTTGATAATTGAACAAGTATATACATTTGATAATTCATTATATGCTATTCAAGGAAATACAATTTATGAAAAAATTGAAGTTCCTTATTATGATTGCATACTTGGCGCTACAATAAAGCATAAGTTAGCAAATAATGAAACCGTTGATATTAATATACCTAAATATTCAACAGATGGAAATCAGATTAAGTTGAATAAATACTTTAACGGAATGAATTATATATTTATCATATCTGTTAAACTGCCTACTTATATAAATGCTAAAGAAACTGAATTACTTGAACAGATTAAAAAAGAAAATAAATGATAGGTTCAGAACGTACTTGTAAATGCATTGAGAACTTAAATATAAATGCAGATACTCCACATAATGATGGAAATGAATTAAACTTTCATAAAGGAAGAGAATACCAAGTTGATATATTTCCTTTGTATTATCAAGTATATCAAAATGGTGGATGGGATGATTATATATTTATGACTGAAGAAGAATTCAATAAAAACTTTTATTTAATAGATTAATAATTAAAACAGATTAATGATTAAAGATATTGAAGTATTAAATGAATTAAAGGAACTACGAAAGAAAACAGAATTATTAGCTAATCCTTTATATAATGATTTTTGTGGTTCGCATTTCTGGGAAGATATTGATGAACGTCTTCAAAAAATAGAAGAAGATATTGGAAATGATCTAAAAACATTTAATATCATTTAATATATGTTAACAGTTTTTAACATTCATAGATCTATCTAGAATGACTTAGAATGAATGAATATATTTAATTTGATAAATTATATTAGTAAAGAAAATATTGTCTAGAATGATGATATTTTCTTTATTTGATATTTGAATTTTTTAAATAATATTCTATTTTATATTTGTAATAAATATCAAATATGGATAAACAAGATTTTAAACATTTCAAAAAATCATTTAAAGAAGATTGGTTTTTATGGCTTCTTCAAATTGTAATGGTTTTATTGATTTTTGGAACTCTTGTGTTTTGTATTTATTCATGTTTTGCAAATCCTCAACCTGTCAATATAAGTGAAGAGGAAGCTACAGAAATAATAATGTCAAATACAGTTTTTTAAATATGAAAGAGAAAATACTTTATGTTTACGGATACGGATCAAATCCTAATGATTCTTTTACAATGAAAGAACTTAAGAAAGTAACTGATGAATTAGGATATGAATTGGTATCAACAGAGTATTCACAGGAATATCCTGAAAGTTGGGGATTACCAAAATTGGATAAGTTTATAACAGATAATAATATTAAGTATGTAATTGGACATTCACTTGGTGGTTTTATGACTTTGTGCTTGATGAGCGATGTAAAAAAGATTGTTATTAATCCATGTATGAAACCACATTTTGAACTTCCTAAACTTGGAAAAATTTCAAATGACGCTCTCCATCAATATGAATTTCTTTATGGATGGCTTACAAATGGAAATGATACACCATGGATGAGTCAATTGGAAGATGTAATTGGTTTGTTTGGAGATCATGATGAATTAATTGATTATTATGAAAGCTTTAAAAGTCAATTTCCATTGGCTTATAGAATTAATGCAGGTCACCGTCCTGAAGCAAAAGCTTATACTGAAAATATTAAAAACAAAATTAAGGAGTTCTTTAGTTAGAACTCCTTAAATTTTTTATCCTAAATTAAATAAAAGAACCTTTGCATCTTTTACTAATTGTTTATTATCTTTTTGTGGTATATCTACTTTTCCTTGAATAAATTGACCTAATAGTTTACAAATTAAAGAATATAAATCAGGATCTAAATTTTTAAAAGCATCTTTACATTCATTTATATTTATATAATCTTCTATTCGTTTCATATTAAAGTTTATATATTTAATCATAGGCACCAAAACCATTAACAGGTTTTCCATCATCACCATCTAATCCTTTATCTTGTAATTTAACTTTTCCATAAGATGTTCCATTAGCGCCAATAACTTCAAATTCACATGTTGTATGCATTCCTGAAAGCCAACTACCAGTATTATGTGATAATTCTTTAATTTCAGGCATTTTATTATCAGATTCTAAATAAGCTTTAGCAGCTAATTTATAAAGATTATCAACACCCCAAGATATACGAGAATAACTACCAAATGATTTTTCCAAAACCTTTTGGACATCATCTTTAATCTTTTCAATTGCATCAGCTAATTTTTTAGCTTCTTCATCTTTCTTTATTTTTTCTGCAAATATCTTTTCCCATTTCTTATAGTTTTGTTCTGTTGCTTCTAAGTCATCTTCAACTTTATCTAATATTGCAACAATATCTTTATATAAATCTGATTTTCTAAAGGCTTCGCGCATTTTCTTTATTTTCTTAGAATCCTTTTCATATTCAGCTTCAGCTTTTTGCATTACTTTATGAGATTTTCTATTCATTGCTTCCTCATTTCTTGAATGAGATGTTTGTTCCCACATTTCTTGATATTTACTATATACTGAATCAGTTTTTAAAATGTTAAATTTATCATTAAACTTTGGAATATTAACATTATAAGCTTGTGCAATAACACTTAATGCAAGATAAATAGAAAATGTAAATCCTGTTGATTCATACCAGAATAATGTAACATCTTTATCCCATGAATTTCTTTTTTCAGGTTGACGTGCTTTTGTAAAACTTGCAGCTTTTATATCATCTGTTTCTAATGCAATTCTTGCTTCTTTTGTAGCCTTTTCTACAAAATCAAAGAAATCTTTATTACCATTTTCATCTTTTCCATAGAAATTATCAAATGTACAATTCTGAGCATTAAGAATAAAGTTATTATGTCCTTTTTTGGAAGCCATTGCAGTTTTAAGTTTATCAACAAGAATTTCAAAATTCTCTGTATTTATCTTAATTACTGACTCTTCATATTCTTTATATTTATTCTTCATTTCATCTTTTGTACTTTTAGGTATGCCAGGATAGAAAAATGGTTTATTCACTGATTGTGGTAAATCCAAATATTTGCCATCTTCTTTTGACTCAAATAAAAAATTTTTTAAATGTTTCATATTTTATAACGCTTTATTATTTATTATTGTTTTTCTCATCTTCTGCATAATACTTTTTAGCTAATTCTTTAAGTATATGTATTAATTCTTCAGAAGGTTTTTCATCTTCATATTTACCATTAGGAAGATTACCAACCATAAGTTTATGATGAGACTTACCATCTCCAAGTTTTCTAATAAAGAACCATCCATCTTCACAAGGAGTTACTTCTTTAGGTTCAAGCATTGTCTGAGCAATTGCAGCAGGAACAGGAATTCCACCAGTCTTCAATACTGCTGATACAGCTTTACCAGAGTATTCTCCATATTGCTTACGATCTTTACACATACCATCTTCTTGATATATCTTCATTATATCTTTCTTACCTTGTTCAGTACCATCAGATCCACCACAATTTGCTTTACGTCCACCCTTTTTGAATTTATAAGCTTTCATTGCAGTTATCTTTCCATTACGTCTTACAAGTTTCCAAAGATCTGTATCTTCAATAATATCATCTATTGAATTGACACCAGCAACACCGCCAATATATGCATAAGACTTTTGCAAGATATCCCATACTTCATCGGCATATTTCTTCATATCTTCTTTTTTAGTTAAAGTAAGGAAATGTTCTGTTATTAATTGTTCGTTAATAAATTCATTAATGTTTTTCATATTTAATTTGAATTTTAAAAATTTATATCTATATTGTATATATAAAAAATAATAAAGAAAAAATAACATTAAATCAAACAGACATGGGATATCAAATTAATTCTACTTGGACAGAATTTCGCAGAAAAGACATTGAGAAGTTGAATAAGATTATTGATGATGAGTATTGCAATGAATTAGAAATTGGTCGTAAGCTTCATATTATGGAAGTTTTTGAAAAAAAACTTAATGAAGTAATTAATGATTTCAATTTTGATAACGTCATTAAGTTTATGAAGATGACTAATTGGACATGGTCTATGTATAAGAATGGAAAGTCTTATGAAGCTATTCCAAATAGAAAGGAAATTATTGATACAATTAAAGTAGATTTCTTTAAGCATGGACTATATAATATTATTGAGTTAGGACATAAAGAATATGGATCTTCAACGGGAGGATTAGTATTTGATATGGGTATGACCACTGATTATCCTACTGATGATACTACATATGTAAATATTTATTTTGATATTGCTCACTTAATCGATTTTTAATATGGCACAGAATTATCCTTATTATGTAGCAACCTTTATGGATGCAGGTGTATTGCGGAAGATTTTCAATGATAAGAAGTTCAAAACTTATAATGAAGCAGTTAATATAATGAAAAATAAATATGAACGATTATCAAAAATATGGGGAGGAAAAAATCTTTTCTATGAAAATCAAATTGCTATACTTGAATATACGCAGGAATATAAAGGCCGTATTGTAACATTGTTTACAAATGGAAATGAAGTTGAAATATCAATGCCAAAAGTTTTAGAATAAATGAATAAGCCGATTAAGAATATACTTTGTTATTCTCATTATGATTTTGATAATATAATGAGAAATAATGGATGGACAGATACATTGCCTAAAGGTGTTTCTGCAATATCAATATGTTCTCCAAATGAGGGAGATTTAGCAGAACATTGGTTTAAGCATGATCATAAAGAGGCACGAGAAAATTCAGATTATAATAGAGTATTTAATTTAGATATTGATGATGCAAGCCCATTTTGGTTTGAAAATCATGAAAGTGAATGTTATGATAATGCATTAGAACTCTATTTAGACGGACAAGTAAAAAGGTCAAATTCATATTTTAATCATTTGTATATTTCAGGTGAAAACAAACAATGGGTTGAACTTTTGCATGTTTTAGATTATGAAGAGGCATTTAATCTTGCTGATTGGATTGAATGGAGACTTAAGCATGATGATACAATTTATATACATTGTGCTGTTGGTGCAAGTCGTAGTCAAGGTGTTGTAAGATATATTGTTGATACTTATAAATTTGATTATGACATCAGATTAAATCCAAATAATCCTAACAATACATATAATCCTCATGTTTTGATGATGTTGAAACGTGCATATATGAATAGTGATTTTTATTCTTGTATATATAATGATGATGAATATAATTATTTGAATTATACAGAGCCAATGAAATTTGACGAAAATATTAAATTAAACTTGTTATGAGAATCCAAGAAATTACTGAAGAATTGGTTAATCTATCTGTTAAAGAAGTTAATGAACTTGCAATGATTATGAAACATGATATGGATATACCAGCAGTTCGTTATAAAGAACCAAAATATAATAAAGGACTTTCACCTAAACAATATGGACAAGGAAAGATTTACAAAAGACGCAAAGTATAGAGCTTTTATGTTAGCTTTGATGTTTTGCCAGGCACAAGAAGCTAAACTTAAAAAGGATGCTAAAGAAATGGTTGAAGCCTTTAACAGAGATATTCAAAAACAAGAAGAAACACAAAAGAAACTTGAAATGATGAGAGAACATCCAGAATGGTTTGAAACAACTTCTCCTAAAGAATTTGGAATTAAAAAACTTGGAAAAAAGAAAAAATTATGATATGAAAATTACAATAAAAGGAATTGAAACTACTGATGAATATGGAGAGAAATGTTGGTTTTTGCCAAGTGATCGTAAAACATATTCATATGAAGAAGCAAAGAAAGCAATGGATGAATATAATGAATCACATGGATATAAAAGTAATAATATAATTAAAAAGATAATGAAAAAGATTTTAATTTTTATTTTTTGTTTAATGATATGTATGTCATGCGTGGATGGTAAAGGAAAATGTCAAGTCAATTATTCTGTGATATATCCTGATACAACCATAACATATGATACAGTATTTAATTATGAATGGGCTGGTGAAAATGAGCATACTCATATTCCTTATGCTAGCTCTTATAGAGGTACTAATTATATAAGATTAGGTTATTATGAGTTTGCTCGTACAACATGTCCTATTCGTATTAATTCATATAAATCTTTAAAAAAGTAAATAATTATGGGAATTGAAAAAGACTTTAAGCCTCTTGTGGATGAAATAAATTCATATAAGAAAAAAATTTTTAATTTTAATGAAGATGAACATGATTTTATTCCAGCCCAACATGATCCTAAAGAAGAAGGATATTATATAACAATACGTTGTGGACTTTCTGGTATTTATCAAATGCTTAACGAATGGAAAAATAATCAATGGGCAATTAATTTAACTGATGATTCATATACAATAGCATATGATAGGAAAAAGGTAAAACTTAAAAATATATAATAATTATGAATATTGATGAACTTAAGACAGCTTATAAAGTTGTAACAAAAATCATGGAAGAGAATCATCTTACTAAAGATAATTCATTTAATCGTGTAAAGAATTTTATTTCAAACAAGCTTTGCGATTCATTGGTTGAAGAAAAAAATTAAATAATATGAAAAATATTAAGAATTTTTTGAACAATTTAAAATTTTTTCTATATTATTAATATAAATCAAACAACAATAGATCATGGATTTAAATAAGATTGATGTTCTATGCGATCAAGTTATTGACGTCGCATTAGTAAGTAAAGAAGCCATTGAAGTAATTAATAATTCTCAATTGGAAAAATACCCACAAAAATTTGTTGATCGTATTAATTCTGTTGTTAATTATTGCTATACATTATTTATGAATGCAAATATTCATAATGATGAGCAAGTTAATGATTTGATGGTTAATCTTTTAAGTACTCTTGTTAAGTATAAGAATTCATATTATTCTATGACTTATGCATATAAAGTAATGAATTCATTATTTGATATTGTTAAGACTAATTTCGTTGAATTTAATAAATAATTAAATGAAAAAGTTTGAAATTATTCGTGAGATTTTTGAAACTGTAATGCGAGTAGGTGGTTCTGATAATAAGCAGGACGCAATTAGTGAGTATACTCGCGATAAGATGACAAATATCGTATATGTAAAGAAAGTATGTATTCCTGATGTAGGTAATGTAGATTCAGTTGCTATTACTGCTCTTGAAAGTGATTTTTCTGATGCATGTGATTCTGATATTCGTATTGCTTTTAAAGGAAATATTGGTAAACGTGTTATTTTATATGCTAATGAAGTAGAACTATCAATTCTTTTGGAGATTAGAAATTATCTTAGAAAGTGGTTTGGTCAGAATGCAGATATTGATGCTTATCAAAAGGCAATGCGTCGTATTGAACAGTGTAATAGTTCAGGATTTGGAACTGATTTAACTTCATCATACATGCAGCATATTTTAAAGAAGTATTATGATACATTTGTTTCACCAGTAATTAAGTAATATTAGAAAATGCAGAAATTAATTAGAGTTGTTGATGATAATATGACTTCACTTGATGCTTATTTAAATAATGGTTGGGAAGTCAAGCAAATGACAGCATGTCGAATTGATAGACGCTTAAATGATTCAGTATGTTATGTTTTAATTGAAAAGAAATGAAGTATTTAGGTTTTTCTGTAGGTTGGCTTAATGAAGAGTTTTGCATATTGCCTTCATTGTCACTTAGATGGATGACTCTTAAAGAAGGACGATTTATAGATCTTACTTTCTTTTGGTTGTTCTGGAGAATAACATTTGGTCAGATTCATAAAAAGTTGAAAGAAGATGGATATTAAAAAGATAATTGAAAAACGTCCTGGTAAATGGCCTTCTTATTATGATGATCATGATATAAAAGATTATTGTGAGTATTTTATTAAAGGCACAAATATTAAACTTGGATTTACATGTTTTAGTAATGAAACAAATGAAGATGAATTCTATTGCATAGTATGTGATGGATATGATCAAATGGATCTATTCAATACTGAGAAAGAATTATTTGAGCATTTTGAATGGATGCTTATGAATAAGAATTTAACTTGGAGATATTACGAATAATATAAAAAACAAATAACAAAAATATATAGGAGAGAAAACTATGAGTAAACTTAATTCCACAAGAAAGCCTACTACACTTAAGGCTAGTCAGAAAACTGTTGGTGTAATTGCTGGTAACGTTACAGACGCTGCAGCAGCTCAAACAAACATACAGTATCTTCGTCGTGCCGTACTTGCAAATCTTCTTTGGGAGAATATTGCATATATGGACGGCGAGTCTATTACAAAGGAGATTCAGAGATTGATTCCTCTTTGTGATCCAATGGATGTAGCGAACCTTACTATTGAGGCTCGTACTATGCAGAAGCTTCGTCACACTCCATTGTTCCTTGCAGTTGAGATGTGTAAGCATGATGCAACTCGTCCTTATGTTAAAGAGGTACTTCCAAAAATCATCACTCGTGCAGATATGCTAACAGATTTCATGGCTCTTTATTGGGCTGATGGAAAATGCCCTATCTGTAATGCTGCTAAAAAGGGTCTTGCTGAAGCATTTCATAACTTTAACGAGTATAAGTTTGCTAAGTATGACCGTGATGCTGAGATTAAGCTCCGTGATGTAATGTTCATGGTTCGTCCAAAGCCAACTACACAGCTCGAGGCTGCTCTATTTAGAAAGATTGCTGACCGTACTCTTGAAACGCCAGAGACATGGGAGGTATTGCTTTCACAGGCACACACTTCAGCTGAGAAGGCTGTAGTTTGGGAGAAGCTTATCAATGAGGGTAAGATTGGTGGTAAGGCTATGCTTATGAATATTCGTAACATGCAATCTGCTTCAGTACCACGTCCAACAATTCTTAAGGGTCTTAACGAACTTAAGGGGGCTATGCTTCTTCCACTTGATTTCTTGAAAGCTATGCGTGAGAGCAATGGTTTTGAAAGAGAGATCGAGGACGCAATGCTTAAGACATACGAGAATATGCCAAAGCTTCCTGGTAAGACTCTATTTATTGTAGACGTATCAGGTTCTATGGGATCAATCACTTCTAGTGGTTCATCATTCTCACGTAT
>Ga0310690_10011669_pt1 | contig 10827 bp, 7 predicted proteins | sample AusTroGonzalo_MG_2_FD_207661 | JGI IMG/M metagenome (GOLD analysis project Ga0310690, IMG submission 207661) | Bovine rumen microbial communities from tropical cattle in Woodstock, Queensland, Australia - Gonzalo_04 (v2) (version 2) | ecosystem: Host-associated > Mammals > Digestive system >...
GAGGAACGGTCAGACGGGTGGCGTAATGGAGCGAACCGTCAAGCATGTTATCATCGCTCAGAGGCGAGTAGTCGTAGGGTTCACCGTTCACCTTCAAACCTGTGAGAACTAGGGAGTTTCTGAGTTTTTGGGTTTCTAAGTTAAGCAGTTTGGATGTTGCATTAAAGGCAATGACTCCATTGTCGCCACCGTAGTATATGATGTGAGAAGGCGACTGGAAGGATGCCATCTTGTGAAACTCTCCGATGTAGTAACCGTCGAACGAGGTATAGGTGTATGGTTTATTGGTTTTACGGTCGAGGCGCACAATCGCATCAGCGGTGGCCACCCAGATGTTCAATGGGGTGGACTCAATAGACATGACGTTCAGGTCGGTATGAATGGGACGGGCCTTGTCGTGATTAGCATCATATCGATACAACCCTATGTTCGAACCGATGAGCATGTCGTCACCATCGGCAGCAAAAGCACGTGCTGCGACTTGAATACTATCGGCAAACGTCACTTCGCGTAGCAGAAGTGTGACAGGGTCGAAACGGAAAGTCTGACTCACCGTACCACACCACAGCACACCCTGTGGGTCGCAATAGAGGGCAACCGTCCAGGGGTTGAACTCACCATAGCGTCGAAGGGGTGTGATTTCACGCTTAGCGAGATCTAACATCAGTACTCCATTACCGTTCGTGCCTATATACATGCAATGACGGGTAGCGTCATAAGCCATCGTCATGACAAACTGACTGCTCAACGACTGCAACCAGTCGGGCGTGACAAACCGATCGCCCTGCAACTGTTGGATGCCGCCTCCGAACGTACCTACCCACACCGTGCCGTCACGGTCGACCTTGATGTCCTGTACCTGCAGCGAGGTCAGTCCTCGATCGAAGAGCACGGCATCGGTCAGGTCGGCATTACTGCTTCGGAACACGCCACATCCGTCGGTGCCCATCCAGTAGTTGCCCTGAAGGTCGGTCGTTATCGATGTCACACAAGCCACATTCGCATGAAGCGATGAGCGGTTAGCAGTAATCGGAAGGTAGATAAAGTTGTCGCGACTGTCGCTAATCAGCAGTACACCTTTTTGATAAATACCCACAATGATGTTTCCCTCCGCATCCTCGTCCAGTGAACGTATCTTGGCATATGAGAGGTCAATATTCTGATTCGTTACATGATAAGGGGTCAGCGTTTCACTCTTCTCGTTCAACTCCCACATTCCACGGCTGTCGGTTCCTACCAGTATTTTTCCTGCTTTGGTCTGCAGAATGCGCGAAATCATCATTCGCGGAGTGGCATTTCCAGAACCCGAGGCAGTCGAAGATCGCAGGGTACGCACGCAGTGCTGAGTGCGGTCGTAGATGAGCATTCCCTCGTTCGTACCAATCAGCAGGTTGTGCGACTCACTCGGCTCACAGAAAGCCTGCACATTGCTACGGTCGAGTACAGCTTGTGCCTCTGAGGTGATGGTCAGTTCCTTGCGTTTCATCTGTTTCAAATCCACACAAAACAGGTTGTTCCTCATACCACTACCCCACAGGCATCCCTCATCGTCAATCATCACATCGCGGAACAGACGTACACCTATCAGCGACATCAGTTGTTGGGTCAGCACGGTATCGACCTGCTCAGCTGCCATGTCGAACACAAAGAGTCCGAATCCTGATGAGGTAATCAACGAATAATCGGTCTTTGGATAGGCAATCATGTGATTGAGCGGCACCTCCATTTCCGACTCCTCAGGGCTGATGATGACGTGTCGCACCTCATTGGTATGCATATCGTAGAGATACAGTCCACGACTCGTGACCAACCAATAGCGGTCGTCCTTGTATTCCTTGACACAGTGAAACACGGCATTCTCCAGCTCATGCGTTGCATGAGCATCCGTTTTTTGGGCCGCAGGCGCATTCCTAATTACATCGATGAAAGTCGTTCCCTCAAACAGCTGAAGCGTACCCACGCCAGTAATCCATGCCATCCCCTTCGAGTCGAACTGAGTGGAATAGAGCGCACTCGATTTCAACCCATTCTGCGTAGTATACAGACGGGCATATTGAGCCGACATGCTCAGAGAGACAAGCAGGAACGCAAAGATAGTGACGATGATATTCCGTTTCATGCCGCAAAAATAGTAAATAATTCATAATTCATAATTCATAATTCATAATTTTTTCAAAAAATGGTCTATGTTCAATAGTCAATGTTCCATTTTTTTACTAATTTTGCACAATAAATTAATAGTAAATGGTAAATAGTTAAATAGTATATGATATGGTGAAACGAATCACAACTCTTCTATGTCTTGCAGGTCTCTGCACACTTACACTGCAAGCACAGTCATCTTTTTCGATTGACGTAAACAACTTAGGTATTGAAATCAGTCCGACCCTCAGCGGCATCTTCTTCGAAGACATCAATCAATCGCTTGATGGGGGTATCTGTGCACAGATGATTCAGAACAACTCTTTTCAGGCTTACAAAGTGCCCGACGGACCTGCCAACGAGTTCTCGCAGAGCGACACCGTGTTCTTCGGATGGACCATCGTTCGGACACCAGGTGCAGTAGGTGAGGCACATGCCGTAAGCGACCATCCATTGGTGAAAAATCTGGAACGCAAGTACGACTTCGACCCAAACGACAAGTACGATGATGAATTGCGTTATGTGCAATATTGCGTGAGGTTCGACATCAGTGCTCCTGGTAAGGGATTCGGTATTGCAGCCAATGGGTTCGGTATCGCTCCCAGCACACGCGACCGTGGTGCCATCTATTCCAACAACACACAGCGCCCTTCGCTTGCTGTGGAGAGTGGAGTAAAATACAACGTAGGGCTATACTTGCAAGGCGACAACTATAAAGGGAAGGTCAGTGTGTGGCTCGAAGACATCAACGGTGCTGTCAACTCAAACGTCGTCACCATCAAGCAGGTGACAGACAACTGGAAGCAATATACAGGTACCCTGAAAGCACTCCGCTCGACCGACAGTCGATTGGTCATCACGGGTGACAAAGCCGGTACATTCTATCTCGACTTCGTGACAATGCTACCCGAAGCGTCCCACCTGTGGATGGGCGGTAAATCGGGTCCGCTGCGTAAAGACATGATGGAAGCACTTGCACAGCTCCATCCGAAGTTCATGCGATTCCCTGGAGGATGTGCCTCCGAAGGACCTAACTATTTCGGGCAGGTGTTCTGGAAGAACTCCGTGGGACGTCCCGAAGAACGTATCGGATTCCGCAACCACTGGGGTTACTGGACTTCACAATACGTAGGATTCTACGAGTATTTCTTGATGGCAGAGTCTTTGGGTGCCAGTCCGCTGCCAGTACTCAACAACGGTGTGACTTGCCAGTTTGTAGGACATAGTTATATCGCGCCTTTAGAGACCGAGGCCGACCGCAAGCGGTTCCACGACATCTTCGTACAAGATGCGCTCGACCTGATTGAGTTCTGCAACGGACCCGTCAGCTCGACGTGGGGACGACTGCGTGCCGAGATGGGACATCCCGCTCCGTTCCACCTCCGCTACCTCGGTATCGGCAACGAGAATCAGGGAAAGGAGTTCTGGGAGCGATTCGACATCATGTACAAAGCCGTGAAGGCTCAATATCCCGACATCATCATTGTATCGACAGCAGGTGCACGCGACGCAGGTCGTGAGTTCGATGCCAACTATGCCGAAATCGACTCGAAATATCCTGACACCTACGTAGACGAACATTATTATAAAGGTGACGACTGGTTCTTCAGCCAGGGCAACCGCTATGCACCAGGTGCAAAACGCGGTAGCGAGGGACTGACCTACGATCGCAGCCGTCCTACTCGTGTGTTTGTCGGTGAATTTGCCAACAACGGCACCAACAACGCCTACCACTCCACACTGGCCGAAGCAGCCTACTGGCTGAGTCTGGAGCGCAATTCCGACATGGTGGTGATGGCAGCCTACGCCCCCCTGTTCTGCAAGAAAGGGTATAATAAATGGGGAGCCAACCTCATCTGGTTCGACAACCGAGGCTTGTGGCGCACCACCAACTACTATTACCAGCAGTTGTTCTCAGAAGGAGGCAACCGTGCACTACGTACGGAAGCTGTGATGCACGGCGACCAACCCGACCCGAATATCTATACATCAACCACCATCGACACCCAGACAGGAACCATCTATCTGAAATTCGTCAATGCGGAGGCAGTCAGCAAAAACGTCACGATCGACATCACTGGTGGCAAACAATATACGGCCGAGATGAAATACATCACATCGCACGATACCAACATCCGCAACCAAGGCGATGCGAACTACTACTCCAGCCATCCCGATGTCGGCAGCGACTTCAATTACCACGAAGCCATAGTGCCCCAAACCAAACAGATTGGTCGTGTGTCAGGTAGTTTCACTTTCGAAATGCCAGAAAATTCAGTCGGGATTATCAAACTCCGATAATTAAAGTTTAAAGTTTTTCAACTTGCCACCCCCTTCACAGCGCCTTGTGAAGGGGGTGTTTCAAAATCATAAGTTATTTTTCAAAAAAGTGTAAGTGGATATTCCATTTTCTCCGTACCTTTGCACCCAGAAAATGAACCCGACAACCAAGACTACTTTGAAAAAAATGATAAGATTAATATATATCGGACCTGAGCAAGGTCGAAGGTCCACCCACATGGTTGATTAGGTATAACTCATAAAAAAGGTTTTAATGTTGTTAATAAAAAGGCGCATCGTGAGGATGTGCCTTTTTGTAATTCATAATTTATAATTGACTCCGTCGAGTTTCCTCGTTTGCCTGACGGCGAACTAAAGTTTCATAATGCATAATTCTTCATTAAAAGTTTTTTGTTTAGCGTTTAGCTTCAACGGAAGTTAACAGGAAGTTAACAGGAAGTTATCGCGGTCGTTAACCGCTTAGAAGTGAAAAGGACGAATGATTGCTGATTAAAAACGCTCTTTGGTGCCGTCCCTTCATTCCCCTTTAACTTCTCTTTAACTTCATTTCTATTCCCTTCCTCTAACCGCTAACCTTCTCCCTTATCTCCTCTTCCGTCGTTGCCCAACTGGTGACGAAGCGGCAGGCGGTGTGGGTGTCGTCTACCGGGCACCATACTTCGAAGCCGAACGATTGACGCAACCGGTCTAAGTCAGCATTGGGGATGACGAAGAACTGCTGGTTGGTGGGCGAGTCGATGTATGGTGGATAGCCCAGATGGTCAACAAAAATGCTACGCAGACGCATGGCTAACGTCACGGCTTGACGACCGATTTGCAAATACAACGGATTACCATCAACCTTCGAAAACATTGCCTCGAACTGCACTCCCACCACTCGGCTCTTGGCAAGTAAGGCTCCGTGTCGCTTAATGCGACTGAGCATGTGGGCTGGTGCATTCCCTTTCGGAAAGACCACTGCCTCGCCACAGAGTGCACCGCATTTGGTGCCACCGATATAAAACACATCGGCAAGCTGTGCCAACCGTGGCAGCGTGACATCGGTGCTTGCTGCCAGTCCGTAGGCCAGACGGGCACCGTCGACATAGAGCAGCAGTCCGTAGTCCTGACAGATGGCGTGCAAAGCGGTCAGCTCCTCTAAGGTGTAGAGCGTGCCCAGTTCGGTGGGAAACGTGATATAGACCATCCCTGGTCGCACCATGTGTTCGGCGGTCTCATCGGCGAAATAGGCCTTGAGCCAGGTTCGCAGTTCACCGGCATCAAGACGGCCTTGGTGAGCAGGCAGGATGATGACTTTATGACCGGTAAACTCTACGGCTCCTGCCTCGTGCACGTTGATGTGGGCGGTCTCTGCACACAGCACACCTTCGTAGGGTTGGAGCACGCAGTCGATGATGGTGGCATTGGTCTGGGTGCCGCCTGCCAGGAACCATATCTGTGCATCGGGTGCCTGGCATGCCTCACGAATCAGTGTACGAGCATGCTCACTGAAGCGGTCGTCGCCATAGCTCTGTGTCCGCTCGTCGTTGGTCTCTATGAGATGGCACAACACTGCCTCGTGCGCACCGTTGTTGTAATCGCTTTCGAGATGAATCATTTTTAAAGTTTATAGTTTAATGTTTATAGTTTATAGTCAGTTTTCAAGTTTATAGTGGTCAGTAAATTTACTTGTTCAACTTTCAACTCGTCACTGACTTTACACTTTCAACTATCAACTTTCAACTTTATTTCACTAATATCAGAACTTATAACGAAGACCGAAGCAGAAAATTCCCTTTTCACCGATACCCAGTTCACCAAAACCTCGAAGGTTACCTCCGAACTCTATTCCGAGTGCTGTGGCATTGAACATAAAGCTGGTGACGGTCTCTTTCTTGATTTCTTTGCCGTTGTTATCCAACTGCCCCTTTACCGATGAATCGGGATTGATGCTGGCAAGCATGACACCTGCTGCCAGACCCGAATACATGCCGAAATGCTTCTTGCGAAGCCAGTTGAACTTAACTGCCGGCATAAGGGTCAGGTAAGTCAGGTCGCATGCATCGCTGTTGTTTTTAGCATCTACTTTACATCCTGCATACTCTGCAATAGCACCCACACCTACCACAGGACTTATGTGGTAATAGTACTCAGCACCGATAGGTCCCCAGTAACTGCTCTGACCACCTACTGCATAGGAGAATACCTCTAAGTAGGTAGAAATGATGTCGGATGCAGACCCGATACCGTAGAAGATACCGACTTCGTGCTTGGGTTCGTCACTCTGTGCGTTCACACTCATTGTAGCCATCATGGCGACTACAGCCATTAAAAGAATCCTTTTCATCGTCTTACTTGTTTAGCGTTTAGCGGTTAGTGGTTAGCGATTTTTGCATTTTTACATTTTATAATTATTACATTTTACATTTACTCACTATCTCCTGCACATTATTGATTACACTGACAATACCGAGGCTCATCAGCAGTGCGAGTATAGTAGCAAAAATGACGCGAGAGTTATCGGAGAGCCACTGCAACACTTCCGACTGCTCATCGAACGTGAAGAGGGGCACATCGGCAGGTGTAGAAAGCAGAAAAGCGATGGTGACTCCACCACTGACGATGCCTACCACAAACGCTGCGACCATCGCCATCTTGTAGCGATGGATGGTGGCCTCCTGGTGCTGCTTAATAAACTCCACGGCATCCAAACGCTTCGTGAGTGCTGCCATGAAGTCGGCACTATCGTCAAACGTCGGTTTCTGAGCCTGAAACAGCTCTTCTAATGCTTTATCTTTTTCCATATTCTTTTCAATTTTCAATGGTCAATTGCTCTCTCAGTTTGTCACGTCCTCGTGAAAGTTGTTTCTTCACGGCATCTTCCGAAGTCTCGGTAATCGTAGCTATCTCCTTGATGCTGTAGCCGGTGAGGTAGAACAGCGTGATGGCTGAACGCTCTTTAGGTGGCAAGGTACTCAAGGCTAGATAGAGGTCTTGGTGTTGGAAGGACGAATCAGCAGAAAAACTACTGAACTGTGTCCGCGCATCCTCTATGTTCGCCATCGTCCGCATGCTTGCCTTATGGTTGAGGAACGTGTTATGGGCTATCTTGAACAGCCACGAACGAAACCGCCCCATATCCTGATACCCAGCAGACGAGAGGTATGCCTTCACCAGTGCATCCTGAGCCAGGTCGTCGGCATCATCCTTCTTTCCACAACAGAGGGCGAGCAAGAAACCACGCAGTGCCTCCTGCTCACGCTCCACCTGTGCTATGAACTCCTCGCGCGTCACTTTGATACCGATTTCTCAATCTTCTCCTGTTCCTCTGCTTCCATCTCCTTGGCAAGCATCTTCTTACCTATAAAATAGTTGACGAAGAGAGCGATGCCTACTCCCAGCAGTACCACACCTGCTAATCCCATTCCTTTGATATCAGATGAGTTGCTACCGCCAAGATAACCCACATAAGCACAGTAACCCAAGAGTCCTATTCCAAGGAATGTGGTGATACATCCTGCCAACAGTTTGTTAAGCAGTTTCTCCTTTATCAGCTTTTTCTTAGGAGAAATCTTCTTCATCAATTCCTCAACGTCCACATCCGGATTCTTTTCGATGGCTGCCAACAAAATCTGAGTCTGTTTGTTGGTCTCGTTCATTTTCTGACGGACGCCCAACCAAATTGCTACGATTGGAAGAATGCATCCACATGCGATTGTACAAATGATTGGCAACAAAGCCGTTACCCATAAACTCTCATTTAGCATCATAATCTTTCTTGTTTTTTATTGTTAAACTTCTGTTTTTTCTGAACCAGTTCGCTTATATAACAAGTCAGAAAACCAAAAGGTGACAAAGAAACTCGAAAAAATTAATTTTTCACCAATCTCACTTCGTAGATTTCACCAATCTGCTTGCCTGACTTGGCTACGAATTTCACACGTACTTGCTGCTTACCCTTAAGCAGGTCGGCTGGTATGGGATAGGTTTCGTATTTGAACTCTGATACACGATACTTGCCCGTGTTGTTCACTTCCTTCACCAGTACATCGTCGACCATGATGTCGAACTCGTGAGTCTTCCACTCACCTACTCCCCAATATTTCAATCTTAACGAGAGGTCGGTCTGTCCGCCTGTTTGCATCAGGTAACTGAAATAGTGTCCATCGCGTGCATCACGGAAGAACACGTCGTTCGTGTTACCCACCTGTGAGCGGTCGGTCTCCATCTTATGGTCGGTCTCAGGCTGCTGCTCACCGGGTTGCACCTTATCGACGGTTCGTGCCTCGAGTGCCTGACGTTCCTGCTCCTGACGGGCAAGATTGTCGAGATAGCTCTTGTAGCTCTGTTCGGAGAGGGCGAGCCAGTACATCATGTAGCGTGAGTCGTGAATCTCAAAGAAAGGCATCAGTTCGTTTCGGATGGCGTTCTCCATCTTTGTTGTGAGAGTGAAGTGGAGCGGCTTTCCTGCAACGGGTTGCAACTGGTTGGCGATGTCCTCTATGTTGTTGTTGATGAGCATCGGAGCTTGGTCTATCGGCAGCTTCTTACCTCCAGCATACTGGCCGAAGCGGCTATCGTCGGCAATGAGGTGAGCCAGATCTTCCGTGCCGGTCTTCATACCGAGCAGGATAGGGCCGTGCATCAGCGCGATATACTGCGGTTCGTTAGGCAGGTACTTCACACTGTTGTACATCGGGAACGTGATGTCCATCACGTCGCCTTTCTTCCACTTACGGTCGATGCTGACGTACGACGACGGACCAGTGGCGATGCCGACTGGCTGACCGTTCACCTTGACCGTGAACTGTCCGGGCTTCACCCAACCTGGGTAGCGCACCTGCAACGTGAACTCACCTTTTCCCTGTGTGATGGTGATGCGACTCGTTTCGCTGTATGGGAACTGGGTGTCCTGACGGAGCACGATGCCACGTTCCTTCCAGTTCAACTCTGATGCCACGAAGAGGTTCACAAACAGATTGTCGCTCTTCTTGGTATAGATGAACTGTCCGTACTTACCGTGATTCTCCATACCCGTACCCACACAGCACCACATCGCCTCGTTGGGCGCTGAGTAGTTGCGGTAGTGACGCGGACGGGCAGGTGTGAAATAGACATAACCTCCATGCTCGGGATGCTGGGTCGAAAGGATATGGTTGAAGGTCGCCAGTTCGTAGTAATCGGCATAGCGAGCTTCAGGATTCCGACGATGCAATTCCTCAGTCAGCTTCAGCATGTTGTTCGTGTTGCACGACTCCGGACCGTCGATGTCGTTGATGAAGTCCATGCAGGCATCCTTGCTGGGGAAGTGCTCACGACGGCTATTGCCACCAAAAGCAAGCGAACGTTCGCCTGTCACGATATCCCAGAAGAAATCGGCAGCGCGGTGGTACACTTCATCACCTCCGAGTTCCGCAATACGTTCGAATCCCACCACCTTCGGCACCTGCGTATTTGCGTGCATATTGTCGAGGTTATCTACACGTTGCGACATAGCGTTCAGCAATCGACGGTGTGAGAACCGACGAGCCACATCGAGATATTTCCTGTCGCCCGTGATGGCATACCCGTCGGCCAGTACTTCGTTCATACCGCCATGCTCCATACCCAACATACGCTCCATCTGCTCGTCGCTGAGACCAGCCGTCAGGTCGATAGCCCAGTCGCAGAACCCGAGAAACAGCCGCTTAGCCTGTTCGTTACCACAATACACCCACGCATCGCGCAGACCCGCATACATCTTATGCAGGTTGTAGAAGGGTGCCCACGAACCGTTATACACACCGAAGTCTCCACGTTTGAAGTTCGACCAGATGCGCTCACTGTTAGGCATACCGCCCACATAACCCTTACCCCACTCCGGGTGGTTTCGTGCATTCGCATCGGCACACTCCTGCAGTTCGCTAATCATATATTCCATCCGCTCGCGGCACTCCTTGCTGCCCGTAGCGGCATTCATCGCCATCGCGGTGAGGTAGTGACCACCCACATGACCGTCCAGTCCGTCCCAGTTGGGATAGGTCGGTTTCTTCGGAGTCAGTCCAGCCTCCTTGCGGTAAGGAGCCAGCAGACGGTCGCAGTCATACTGCAGCAACGTCTTGATATTCAGGTCGCGCGCCTTCTGGAGCGGTCCGTCTAATAAGGTTACATCACCCAGCGGAAACTCATCGTCGTAGAGTTTGTCTTGTGCTACAGCCATCATTCCGAAAGCCAGAAGCAGGGAAAGGGAAAGAAATCTTTTCATGATATATTAATAGTTTACTGATTATCTATTACGGCAGCAAAGTTACGAAATAATTCGCAATTTATAATTCATAATTCATAATTATCTCATTTTTACATTATATAATTTTTGCATTTTTACATTTTTGGATAAAATTTTCTCGTTCGACAATAATAATACAT
>Ga0310690_10011670_pt1 | contig 10827 bp, 9 predicted proteins | sample AusTroGonzalo_MG_2_FD_207661 | JGI IMG/M metagenome (GOLD analysis project Ga0310690, IMG submission 207661) | Bovine rumen microbial communities from tropical cattle in Woodstock, Queensland, Australia - Gonzalo_04 (v2) (version 2) | ecosystem: Host-associated > Mammals > Digestive system >...
TTTATATCTTTTATTCATTTTGGGGATGGAAATTTTCCTTTTTTTCTTTTTGTCATCGTTATCTGCTTTGGTTTCGCCGATTCTCTCAGTTCGGGCTGAGATGGCAGGCAACCTGCCGCCCGCCGCTCTGACGCAGCGCCGGTTCCTCCTGCGAGCATTGTTCCGTCGCGAACGGGCACCTGGTGTGGAACCGGCATCCCGAGGGCGGTGCCAACGGGCTTGGGATTTCGCCGGTAAGCGTTTGCCGTCTTTCCCCGCGCCGGTGCGGGTCCGGCAATGGGACCGATGCCGTCAGGAAACGGGTATAAGGATGCAGCGGTTCCCGGAATACTTCCTCCGTTGCGCCTGTCTCGCAGATCTTTCCGAGATACATCACCGCAATCCGGTCGGAGATATACCGGATCACGGACAGGTCGTGGCTGATAAACAGGTATGTCAGTCCGCGGGTTTGCTGCAGCTTCTTCAGCAGATTCAGGATCTGGTTCTGAACGGACACGTCCAGGGCGGAAACCGGTTCATCGCAGATAATCAGTTCAGGATCCGGGGCAATCGCCCTCGCGATCGCGATTCGTTGCCGCTGTCCGCCGGAAAACTGATGGGGATAACGATACAGGAATTCCTCCGGCAACCCAACTGTTTTCATCAGTTCCGCAACATGCCGGGTCGTCTCTTCCCTGCTCTCGTACATCCGGTATGTTTCCAGGGGTTCCGCGATCAGATTCCGCACGTTCATTCTCGGGTTCAGGGACGCGTACGGATCCTGGAAAACCATCTGAAGCATCCGGCGGTATTTCATAAATTCAGCCTCGGACATGCCGCTTACCGTTGTCCCGCGGATCTGAATCTCTCCGGAGTCAGGCGGAATCAGATGCATCAGCATGCGGCCCAGCGTGGATTTCCCGCATCCGGATTCTCCCACCAGTCCCAGGGTTTTCCCTTTCTCCAGTTCCAGGGAAACGTCTGTGACCGCCTGCACTGTCCGGTGGTGATCCGCCGGAAAAGCCTTGTACAGCTTCCGGGCTTCCAGCAAAACCTCGCTCATTCCGCCGTCACCCCCTCCGCCGCAAAGCATCGGACACTGTGGCCCGGGCCGATCTCCCGCATTTCGGGCGCTTTCTCCTTGCATTCCTGCCTGCAGCAATCACAGCGCGGGGAAAAGCAGCACCCGGCAGGCAGGCGCGAAAGGTCGGGAACGTTTCCGGGGATCGTTTTCAGTGTTTCACAGCCGTTTCTGAGCGAGGATACGGCGCTCAGCAGTCCTTTTGTGTAGGGATGCGCAGGATGATCGAACAGCGTGCAGATATCCGCCTGTTCCGCGATTTTCCCCGCATACATGACGTATGCGTCGTCGCATACCTGGGCAATCACGCCCAGATTATGGCTGATCAGCAGAATACCGGTCCCCTTCCTGCTCATTTCTTTCATCAGGTCCAGGATCTGCGCTTCCACGGTCACGTCCAGCGCCGTGGTCGGTTCGTCCGCGATCAGAAGTTTCGGTCTGCAGATCATGGCCATGGCGATCATGACCCGCTGGCGCAGTCCTCCGGACAGCTGGTGCGGATAGCAGTGATACCGCCGTTCCGGATCCGGAACGCCTGCCGCTTCGAACATCTCCAGCGTTCGCTTCTTCGCTTCGTCACGGGTGACGTGTTCGTGCAGCAGAACGGTTTCGTCCACCTGTTTCCCGACCTTCATCACCGGGTTCAGGCTGGTCATCGGATCCTGAAAGATCATGGATATCTCCTGTCCCTGCAGCATCCGGCGCTCTTTCTTCCCCATGCTTCCCAGATCCTGGCCTTCCAGCAGGATTCTGCCGCTGGTCACCCGCCCCGGAAACCTGATCAGATTCATGACAGCCCTTGCGGTCATGCTTTTCCCGCAGCCTGATTCGCCCACGAGGCCGGTAATTTTCCCTTTCGCCACTTCCAGGGAAACATGGTCCAGCACGCAAACTTCCCCCCGCAGTGTCGGAAAGCCGGCGCAGAGATCTTCAACAATCAGCGTCTTCTCTTCCATGCGCCGCTCCTTACTGCTTCCGCTGGCGCGGATCAAGCACATCTCTCAGTCCGTCGCCCAGAAAGTTGAATGACAGAACCGCCACCATGATGGCCGCGCTCGGGGCAAAGCTCAGCCACGGGGCATTGTAAAGATATTGTCTGCCTGTGTTAACCATCAGTCCCCAGGATGCGCTGGGCGGCTGAATCCCGAGGCCGAGGAAGCTCAGGCTGCTTTCTGTCAGGATGGCCGCCGGTACGTTCAGCGTGAACAGCACGATCAGCGTCGGAAGGCAGTTCGGCAGAATATGCCGCCGGATAATGTTCCATCCCGATACGCCGATGGACCGGGCCGCCTCCACATATTCGCTTTCCTTCAGCCGAAGGGTTTCAGACCGGGCGATCCGGGCGACGCTTCCCCAGTTCATCAGCGTCAGCGTCAGAAATACGTTGAACAGTCCGCCGCCCAGCGTGTACATGATCACCATGGCCAGAAGCATCGACGGAAAAGCCAGCACGACATCCGCCAGGCGCATGATCACCGTATCGGTCAAACCGCCGCGGTATCCCGCCACGACCCCCAGCAGTGCGCCGAGCACCATGCTCAGCAGGGTGGGCACGATTCCGACCATCAGGGAAACACGGGATCCGTACAGCAGCCGGGTCAGCACGTCCCGGCCGCCTTCGTCCGTGCCGAGCAGGTGCGCCCCGGAAGGCGGCTGAAGCCGGTTCAGCAGGTCCATATCCGTTTCCCCGTAAGACGTCAGCATCGGTGCCAGTGCCATACACAGGAACATCAGGATGATCACCAGGAGGGAGACGGCCGCCAGCTTGTTTTCCCGGAGCATCCGGCGCATCAGGACGCCGAAGGTCTCCTGTTCGCCGATTTCATCGCCCGCTCGGTGTTCAAAGGCCGCGACGATCTGCTTTTCTTTTTTCCGCAGCATCTTATGCCTCCTTCCTCGTGCGGGGATCCAGCACTTTGTACAGGAGGTCCGCGATCAGGTTGCCGAGGATGACGAGCGCCGTGGAAAAGAGAACCGTTCCCTGCAGCAGCGGAACATCCCTGGCGTTGATGGCCTGTACGGCCAGGCGGCCGATTCCGTTGATGGAGAAAATTGTTTCCGTGATCACCGCGCCGGAAAGCAGCGCGGAAAACTGCAGCGCCATCATGGTCACCGTGGGCAGCATGGTGTTGCGCAGCGCATGCCGGAACAACACGCTTGTTTTGCTCAGTCCTTTGGCCCGGGCGGTATCGATATAGTCGTCTTCCAGGATGTCCAGTAAGGCGGACCGGATCAGCCTTGCGATGCTTCCGGCGGAGTTCCATCCCAGTGCAATCGCCGGCAGAATGAAGGACCGCCAGTCCGCTGTTCCGGAAATAGGAACCCAGTGAAGCCAGTATGCAAAGACGTACTGCAGAATCATGGCTACCATAAACACAGGCATGGAGATGCCCAGCAGCGAGAAGCCCATAAACAGCCTGTCGGCGATGCTGTTTTTCCGGATCGCTGCCAGTACCCCGCATATGCCTCCCGTGATCCACGCGAACAGCGCTGCTGCCAGAGACAGCAGCAGCGTGTTCAGAAACGCTGATCCGATCAGCTGTGATACCGGTTTTCCAAGAGAATAGCTGGTGCCGAAATCGCCGCGAACGGCACCGGTAAGGTACCGGAAAAACTGGACATGGATCGGTTGGTCCAGGCCCAGTTCGGCCGTCACCCTGTCGATGGTTTCCTGGTTGGCATGCTCGCCCATCAGAACCGCGACCGGGTTTCCCGGCACAATCCGCAGCATGATAAACAGCAGCAGGGAAACCAGGAGCAGCACCAGCAATGCCTGGACAAGTCTTTTCATGGGTTATTTAATCCTTCAGAACCACGTCGATGCCAAAGAAGTCGGAAAAACCGGCCCACTGGGGCGTGAATGATTCAACCCTCTCCCCCCTGCAGTAAAGATGCATCTCCGCGAACAGCGGGATCCACGCGGCGTCTTCTCCGATGATCTTCTTTTCCAGTGCCTGGTATTCCGCCATTCTCGCCGCGTCATCGATGATGGCCGGTGCGGCCGCCACCCGCTTGATGATCTCCTCGTCAGGATAATTCAGGCTGCGGTGCTGCGTATTGCTGACAGATCCGAAGAAGGTATACATGATGTTAGCCGGATCGTTGTAATCCATGCCCCAGCGGGCCACGAAAGAGTCCATTTTCCCGGAGCCCCGGACATCCAGCCAAGCGGCGTGGTCGTAGCTCTTCACCGTGGCTTTGATGCCCGCCTTCTCCAGCATCTGGCTGATTGTCTGGCCCACCAGCTGAACCGTGCCGGATGCCGTGGAGTCCATGGAGATTTCAAAGGAAACCTGGCCCTCTTCGTATCCGGCTTCCTTCAGCAGTTTTTTCGCCGCTTCCGGATCATAGGGGAAGCCTTCCATTTTGTCGTTGTGTGCCCAGACTCCTGTGGGAATGATTCCGTTTTCCCGCACGGCGTCGCCGTTGTAAAGCGCGGTAATCATCGTGTTCACGTCCAGCGCCATCCCGATCGCCTTGCGTACCCGGACATCCTTCAGGAACTCGTTGCTCTCGTTCAGCGCCAGGAATGTCATCCCGACGTTCGGTACGCTGACCATCCGGTCTGCGTATCCGGTCTTGTACTGGCTCTGGATGATGGCGCCGTCCTGGTTCTTCAGGTCAATCAGGTCCAGTTCGCCGTTCAGGAACATCAGGTTCTGTGTGTTTGCGTCGCTGATCACGCGGACGATCATCTTTTTGACCGTAGGTTCCGTGCCCCAGTATTTGTCGTTGTACACCATCGTGTAGTGATCGTTGGTAATCCATTCCGTAACGATATACGGGCCTGTCCCGATCATCGCGGCCGGGTCGGTGCCGAATCCGTCCGTCATGCTCTCCTTGTCCACGATGGACATCGCCGGTGAAGAAAGCTCCGCGAGGAAGCCGGCATTTGGCGCCTTCAGGGTAACGGAGAAATGCGTGTCGTCTGTTACCTTGAACCCGGAGAGGGAATCCGCCTTCTTGTCCATCACTTCCTGTCCGCCGGCCACTTCCAGCGGAATATCCGTGTTCTGGTTCGCTATGGCCAGAAGGCGTTCAAAGCTGTACTGCACGTCGGAAGCCGTGAGCGGGTTCCCGTTGGAGAACTGAATGCCGTCCCGCAGCGTAAAGTCGTAGGTCAGTCCGTCTTCGCTGACCTTGTATTCCGCGCAAAGGCTGGGAACCACCTGGGCGGACCCGTCCACTACCCGGGTTTCAAACAGCCGGTCGAAAACGTTCATGGGAATCATGTAGTCGTCGGTTGTTTTGGCCACGTCCATCGTGGTAATATCGCCCTTGATCGCTGTGCGGAGAAGTCCTTTCTCCTCGGCGCCTGCTGAACCCAGCAGCATGATCCCCGCCAGGACTGCCGCCAGGCATACAACAAAATGTTTCCTTTTTTTCATAGATGGCTGCTCTCCTTTTCTTGAATATCGCTGTGTTTTCTGATGAACCCCTTTGCAGCTCGTTCCCGCTTTTCTCTTTCTCTTTTTGTCAGCAAAAAACACATATGGTGATTATATCATAGTCACCGGGCTTTTTCCACCGTCCCGGAAAAATGTTTTTGTTTTTCGTATAATATGATATAATGAACCTCGTGTAAGCGGAGATTTGTCTCGAAAAACACGCTTGAGGAGGAAATAAGCCAATGACGGTTTTCAACGTAACGGCCGGAAACATGTTCAACATTATTATCATCGCGGCCGGAATCGGGATCTGCGGGATGAACATCCTGCAGGTCAGCACGGGAGCGCGTTTGTCAAAAGAAGCCACGCGTTATTTCCAGCTCTTTTTCGGCCTGGTGATCCTGTACATCGGCAGCCACCTTGCCCGTCAGCTGATGGAGGGAATCCCTGGTCAGGGGATCAGGGTCGCCCTGATCACTGTGACGCTGCTGGAGTTCTTGGCTTCCGGCATGATGGCCTTCCTCTTTTCGCTGCTCACGCTTTATGTCGCAAACCCGGAACCGCATCGGAAAGCTTTTATGCGGCTTCTCCTGGGAATACTCATCATGCATACGCTGCTGATGATCGTTTCGCAGTTTACCGATCTCTGTTACTATTTTGACAGCGCGAACGTTTATCACAGATCTCCCGCCTATCTCCTCTCCAATCTGGCGCATGTCCTTATGCTGGGCATCGATGTTTTCCTGCTGATCCGCTGGCGGAACAAGTTCAGCCCGCGGATCAGGCTCGCCTTCTGGGTATATACTGTTGCGCCTGTAGCAGCGATTGCTCTGCAGGCGTTCTTTCACGATGTCCAGTTGATTATCCTGGCCACGGTTGCCGCGGCGGTCTATATGTCCATGGTCATCATGCAGGATCAGATGGAGAAATACGAGCAGGAGCATGAAGCCGCGACCCGGATGGGCGCCGAGCTGAGCATGGCCACGGATATCCAGGCCAGCCAGCTGCCCCGTCTCTTCCCTGCCTTCCCCAATCGCCCGGAGTTTGACGTCTTTGCCAGCATGACGCCCGCGAAAGAGGTCGGCGGCGATTTCTATGATTTCTTCCTGATCGACGACGATCACATCGGTCTGGTCATGGCCGATGTCTCCGGCAAGGGCGTTCCGGCCGCGCTGTTCATGATGGTCGCCCGGGTGCTTATTAAATCCCATCTCCAGAACGGCGAAAGTGTCAGCGAGGCGCTGGAGAATGTGAACGACCAGCTTTGCGAAAGCAACGAGGCCGAATTGTTTGTGACCGTCTGGGCGGCGATAATTCAGATCTCCACGGGGAAAGGGACGGCTGCCAATGCGGGCCATGAACATCCTGTCCTGCGCCGTGCCGGCGGTCAGTATGAACTTGTCACCTATCGCCATTCTCCTGCCGTTGCCACCATGGAAGGGATGCCGTATAAGGAGCACAGTTTTGAACTGCACCCCGGTGACAGCTTGTTTGTTTATACCGACGGGGTCGCCGAGGCCACGAATGCCAATAATGAACTGTTCGGTACAAACCGTATGCTCACTGCGCTCAACCGGAATCCGGATGCCATGCCGGAGGAAGTCCTGTCCAACGTCATGGACGGCATCAACACCTTTGTAGCCGGGGCGCAGCAGTTTGACGACATTACCATGCTGTGCCTGAAGTATAACGGATGATGAGCTGGCGTTCAGCAAAACCAGCGTATCGTATAAACACCCGAACCGCATTGGCCGGGTGTTTATCATGTTTGTGCCATTTTTTCGTTTCATACTCGAAATGTCCCCATTTGGAGACAAATCGTTGTTTAAAATTTTGTTTTTTCCCGTTTTTCTGATAAAATGATTATTGACTTGTGATCAATCAGCCGTAATACCCGGTGCTGTCCGCGCCACAGACAGCCGGAAGAATAGTTTAACAAAGCATATTTTAAGGAGAAGCTTATGAATAAATTGGAAGACTCTCGCGAGAAAATAATTGTCAGAACCAGCATCATCGGGATCGTTGCCAATGTGTTTCTCGCGGCGTTCAAGGCGGTCATCGGTCTGATGACCAACTCGATAGCCATCGTGCTTGATGCGGTCAACAATATTTCCGATGCCGGCAGCTCGCTGATCACCATCGTCGGGACAAAGCTGGCAGCCAAAGAACCGGATAAAAAGCATCCCTTTGGCTATGGACGGATCGAGTACCTGAGTGCCATGATTATTTCGGTGATCGTGTTGTACGCCGGTATTACTTCCTTTGTGGAATCTGTCAAGCAGATTATTCATCCGGAGACCCCGGATTACAGCACTGTCTCCCTGATCATCGTTGCCGTTGCGGTCGTGGTTAAGATCCTCCTGGGGCGCTATGTCAAAAGCGTGGGGGAAAAGGTCAATTCGGATTCCCTGGTCAATTCCGGTAAAGATGCGATGCTGGATTCTGTTATCTCCGCGTCCACGCTGGTTGCGGCCGGTATTTTCCTGATTTTCCACGTGTCCCTGGAAGCCTGGCTCGGCGCTGTTATTTCCATCGTGATTATCAAGTCCGGTGTTGAGATGCTGCGCGATACAATCTCCCGGATTCTCGGGGAACGAAATGATACGGAACTTGCCAGAGGCATCCATGAAACGGTGATGAGTTTTTCGGACGTGCAGGGCGCTTACGACCTGGTGCTGAACAATTACGGCCCCAATACCTGGAATGGCTCCATCCACATCGAAGTACCGGACACGTATTCAGCCGACCGGCTGGATCAGCTGATCCGGGAAATCACGATGAAGGTGCTCGCGGAGCATCATGTCATCCTGACGGCCATCGGGGTATACTCGGTGAATACGAAGGATGAGGAAGTCATTCGGGCCAGACGGCAGGTTGAGGAGATCGTCTTTTCCCATCAGCATGTCCGGCAGATGCATGGCTTTTATCTGCTGAAGGATCGGAAAACGATGCGCTTCGATATCGTGATCAGCTTTGATGCCGGGGATCGCAAAGCAGTATATAATGAAGTGATTGCTGATGTGCAGAAAGCGTTCCCGGACTATGAACTGCAGGTCGCCATGGATACTGACTTTTCTGAAGAGTAGTCCGCGTTGATTCTGTCACGCAGTCGGGCTTGCCGGTTGTTCCGATGAATTCAGATAATCTCGGCAAACACGCCGTCCATTGCGGCGATGAATGTCTTCTGGACGGTGTCCGCCGGAATGATCTCCCCGTTTCGTTCCAGATCCATCGTCGCGCATGCGTCGGCAGCCAGTTTCACCCGATAACCGTAATCCATCGCGGCCCGCACGGTTGTATCCACGCACATATGGGTCATCATCCCGCAGACGATCAGGGTATCCGCCTGCAGGCTCTTCAGATACGCGTCCAGTTCTGTTTCCAGAAAGCTGTTCGGATATCGCTTGACGATGACTTTGTCTCCCTTTTCCGGCCTGATCCGCTCTGAGATCTCCGCGCCTTTTGTTCCCTCCAGGAAGAAAGAATCGTCCGGTGCGTTGAAGTGCTGTATGTAGATAATAGGCCTGCCGCTCCTTCGGCTGTCGGCGATCAGTGCCTGTATTTTCTTTTCTGCCTCATATGGATGAACCAGCTCATTGGCTCCGCCGGGAAAGTAATCGTTCTGCACGTCTATAATCAGCAGGGCTTCTTTCATATCTCAGTACGCTCCTTTGTTTGCCCTTTTTTGAATACCGTCTTCCCCATGGTCGGCTCGTCGTCAGTCACGAAAATGATCACGCCTGAATCTCTTTCCCGGCTTTGGGCAGCAGAATCGTTGCTTTCGTTCCTTCCCCTGCTTTGGATTCGATCTCAAGATCGCCTCCGCAGATTGTCCGCAGACGTTCCCTCACGTTGTCGATTCCGATGTGGGATCTGCCGTCTTCTTTTTTTGTTCCCGTATCGAATCCGGGTCCGTCATCCGAAACGCTGATCAGATAGTGTGCTTCCTCTTCACGGGATGAGATGGTGACGGTTCCCTTCCCGTCCGGGTTCCCCCGCACGCCGTGGCGCACCGCGTTTTCGACCAGCGGCTGCAGGGTCAGCGTCGGAATCATGAATTCAGTGCATTCGAGATCATAGGTCACCTGCAGGCTTTCCCCGAAACGCATCTTTTCCAGTTCAAGATACATTTGGGTATGTTCCAGTTCTTGGGAAAAATGGATCATGCTCTCCTTGGACAGCACGTCGATGTTCCCGCGCAGATATCGGGAAAACAGATTGACGGCCTTCTTGGCTTCCGGTGCCCCGTTGCAGAGATGGCTGATGGTCCCCAGGACATTAAACAGAAAATGCGGCTGGATCTGGCTGAGCATGATTTCCGCCTTCAGCCGGCTGTTCTCAGCCTCCTGCCGGTAATACCGTTCAGCCTGAAAGTTCAGGATATTCATCAGCATCAGCAGCGCGGCGATAGAAGACCCCAGAACGATCGCGTATACGCCGTAAAAAAACATCTGAATCACCATGGAAATGATCGGAATCAGCATATAACTCAGGAAAGCGATCCGCTGGGAGGGCGTAAGCTCTGACTGGCGTTTCCATAGCAGGAACAGATTGACCGCCATCATCAGAATCGGCGGAATCAGCAGAACCGGATACCACGGGCCCCGCTGATAGATGTTTTCGTCGGTGATCGTATAGATTGTCGTGGAAAACTGGGTATAGACAAGCAAAGCCATATAGAGAACCCACAGTGCCGCAACAGTACGGAATCCGGGATCGTGGCGGCCGTCTTTCTCTTCGCAGCACCAGATCAGGAAGCTTGTCAGCAAGGGAATCAGCGTCGCGGAAAGCGCTGATTCCAGGAAAAGGGTGATGCGGGCGGCCGGCGCCCAGGCCGGCCCGGCATAATCGCCGGAGCATAACTGTCCGAGCAGGTCAAACAGCACATATCCGGTCAGAACAATGAAGAAGCTGATCAGATACCTCCGGGTAATCCTGTCCGGATATCGGTTGTTCACCGCGTTCCACAGGCCGAGCAGGCAAATGACCAGGCCCGTAATGGCGATGACCAGATTTGTCACTTCCCGCTTCCTCCTCAAACGACGGTAGTCTGAAGTCCGCTTGCATCTTACCGTCATTTGATTCTTTTGGCAACTGGTTTTTACGTTGAAAGCAGTCCGGTTTTCCCATAGAAAACAGCCCGGGCAAAGCCCGGACTGCGATAAGCTTCTGCTCGAGACCCAATCAGTCCGTCACGCTGACGGGGTCTTCGCCGTAATCCTGAAACGCTTCGATGTCCAGCTTGTTGTCCTGCACATAGGTTACAACCGCCGCGCGCTGATACTGGGGCAGGATGCTGTCTTCCGAAGAGCCGGTGGTCTTGTAGAACTGTTCTTCCAGTTCCTTGTCCCCGTTGCAGAATTTCGCGATGTCCTTTGC
>Ga0310690_10011671_pt1 | contig 10827 bp, 10 predicted proteins | sample AusTroGonzalo_MG_2_FD_207661 | JGI IMG/M metagenome (GOLD analysis project Ga0310690, IMG submission 207661) | Bovine rumen microbial communities from tropical cattle in Woodstock, Queensland, Australia - Gonzalo_04 (v2) (version 2) | ecosystem: Host-associated > Mammals > Digestive system >...
CGCGAGCAGATCCGCGCCCTCGGCTTCAGCTACGACTGGGATCGCGAGGTCAACACGACCGACCCCAAGTACTACCGCTGGACGCAGTGGATCTTCGAGCAGCTCTACAAGAAGGGGCTCGCCTATGTCGCGGAAGTGCCGGTGAACTGGTGCCCGGCCCTTGGAACGGTTCTCGCCAACGAAGAGGTCATCGACGGAAGGTCCGAGCGTGGAAACCACCCTGTCATCCGCAAGCCCATGCGCCAGTGGATGCTCAAGATCACCGAGTACGCCGAGCGCCTTCTCAAGGACCTCGACACTCTCGACTGGCCCGAGGGCATCAAGGAGATGCAGCGCAACTGGATCGGAAAGTCGACCGGCGCGCTCGTTGATTTCGGCGTCAAGGGCGCCGAGGGCGTCATAACTGTCTATACGACCCGCTGCGATACGCTTTTCGGCGCCACGTACATGGTGCTCAGCCCGGAGCATGCGCTGATCGCGAAGTGGCTCGAGAGCGGTGCGATCAAGAACGTCGACGACGTCAAAGCCTACCAGAGGAAGGCTGCCTCGAAGAGCGACCTCGAGCGTACGGAGCTCAACAAGGAGAAGACCGGCGTAAGGCTCGACGGCGTGACGGGCATAAACCCCGTAAACGGCGACGAGCTTCCGATATTCATTTCCGACTACGTGCTCGCGAGCTACGGAACAGGCGCGATCATGGCCGTTCCCGCCCACGACGAGCGCGACTTCGACTTCGCGAAGGTGTTTGACCTCCCGATCTACCAGGTCGTAGCCCCGGCGGATTCCGATGTCTCTAGAACTTCTAGCGCTTCTGGCACTTCTAGAGTCCCCTACACTGCCACCGAGGCGTTTACCGATATTGCCACTGGCGTGATGGTCAATTCGGGCTTCCTGAACGGGCTTTCCGTAGAGGAGGCCCGCCCGACGATGATCAAGTGGCTTGAGGAGAAGGGCGTCGGCAAGGCCAAGACCCAGTACAAGCTGAGAGATTGGCTCTTCTCGCGTCAGCGCTACTGGGGCGAGCCTTTCCCGGTCATCCACTGGGAGGACGGGACCCAGAGTCTCGTTCCCGAGGAGGATCTGCCGCTTACGCTTCCCGAGCTTGAGGACTACAAGCCTACCGGAACGGGCGAGCCGCCGCTCGCCAAGGCGACGGGCTGGGTCAACGTGACCGACGCTGCGACCGGCAGGAAGGGCATTCGCGAGACGAATACCATGCCGCAGTGGGCAGGCAGCTGCTGGTACTACCTGAGGTACATAGACCCGCTGAACGACAAGTGCTTCGCCGACCCCGAGCTGCTGAAGAAGTGGCTTCCCGTAGACCTCTACGTCGGCGGCGCGGAGCACGCCGTTCTTCATCTTCTGTATGCGCGCTTCTGGCACAAGGTTCTTTTCGATCTGGGGTTCGTCCCCACGCCGGAGCCGTTCCAGAGGCTGGTCAACCAGGGTATGATCCTCGGCCTCGCCTACAAGAACGCCCGTGGAGTGCTTGTCCCGACCGATCACGTGACCTGGAAGGACGGCAAGCCCTTTGGCCCGAAGAACTGGGGCATGGACGGGGCGGACCTTTCCGAGCTCGAGGAGCTCGTCGAGTTCCCGGCGAAGATGTCGAAGTCCCTCAAGAATGTCGTCAATCCCGACGACGTGATTCGCGACTTCGGTGCAGATTCCCTGAGGCTCTATGAGATGTTCATGGGCCCGCTTCAGGCCGTGAAGCCCTGGTCGACGAAGGGCGTCGAGGGAGTGTTCCGCTTCCTGAAGCGCGCCAACAGGCTCGTTACCGAGACTCCTGTTGCAGACCGCACGATGACCAAGGCCGAGGCGAAGAGCCTCGCGGCGATGGTCAAGAAGGTCGGCGACGACCTTGAGGCGATGGCGTTCAACACGGCGATTTCCGCGATGATGGTGTACATCAACGAGGCGGAGGGTTTTGCGAAGGCCGGCGGCCTCCCGCGCGAGTATCTCGAGAAGTTCGTCCTTTGCCTGGCGCCGTTCGCGCCGCATCTCGGCGAAGAGCTTTGGGAGACGCTCGGCCACGGCAAGTCGCTCGCCTACGAGCCTTGGCCGGCGTATGACCCGGCCGCACTGGTCGAGGACGAGGTTGAGATACCCGTTCAGGTCCTAGGAAAGCTCAGGGGCCGCATCAAGGTTTCCGTATCGGCTACAGCCGCCGAGATGGAGTCTGCCGCGAAGGCCAATCCCGACGTCGCTAAGTTCCTTGAAGGCAAGACGATCGTCAAGGTGATCGCCGTCCCGAAGCGGATGGTGAACTTTGTCGTCCGCTGAGTCGCGACGCAGACAAAATGCCTAAATCGACGCCGGTGCGCCCTAGTGGACGCGCCGGCGTTTGACACTTGGCGGGGGGTTTGGTAGACTAACAACAAAACTACATTCCAACAAAGGACTTGGCCAATATGCAAAAGCTGTTTCTTTCGCTGGTTGCCGCCGTCGCACTTACAGGTTGCGTCGCGACAAACGTTCCCCCTATGGACAGGCGCGTCACAATCGCCCCCAACCTTGGCACCAGGGTCTATGTGACCGATGTGCGTTGTGCCAAGGGATCGAGCGAGTGCTACACGTTCCAGGCCAACGTGGTGAACAACGCATCGAGCGAGCTCGCCGTCGAATGGAAGATCGACTGGCTCGACCCCGACGGGATATCGATCGACTCCGCCGTTTCCAACTGGAAGGCCAAGATGCTGCAGCCCTACGAGGTTTGCGCACTGAAGGGAACGGCGCCAACTTCCAACGCCGTCGACATGCGTTTTTACGTACGCAGAGCCAAGTAGCGGCATTGACAAAGGAGACCTAAGCTATGAATTCAACCATGAAAGTGATGGCAATGGCGGCATCTCTCTCGCTTGCCCTTGTCTCGGCGGCTGCCGGCTTCGAGGCTGGCCAGGGAATCGCGAACGACCTTGCAACAGGCGCAAACAAGCGCGATGTAACGTTTGTCGAGCGGGGCGGCAACAATGTGTACGGTTGGCAATCGTACGACTTGGCGCTCGGCGCTACGTTCCTGCCGTGGTCCGTGCCGAACGCCGAAAGCTCGGTGTATGGATTGAGGTTCAACTTCGGTTGGGGAGCCTATGTGGATACGTACGGTCTTGACGCCGGCATCTTTTCGGTGTCGTCGCGCGACTTCGGAGGAATCTCGGCCAACTTCCTCGGCAATTCCGTCGGCGGAACGATGGGCGGGCTTCAGGTGGGTGCGGTCAACATAGTGAATGTCGCATATGGCCTTCAGATCGCAGTTGTCAACGTGGCGTCCGACCTGCATGGCGTGCAGATCGGCGTATTGAATTTCAACGGATCGGGGCTCAAGTGCTTCCCGATCATCAACATAGGATTTTGATAAAGTCTAAAACGAAAGGAAGAACATGCAAATGAAAACAATAAAGTTGTCGATAATCGTGCTTTCGGCCATTGCAATGACCGGCTGCGCGACCGAGCAGACTCGCCGCATAGTTGACGGGGAAGACACCGAGGTTACTTCCGGCTTTGCCGAGGCCGACCTTAGGATCGTCGTAGACAAGGCCGTAGAGGGTATCAATGCCGCCTCGAAGCGCTATGCCGTGGAGGATGGCCGTCGGGTGGTGAACGTAAAGCCGTTCACGGTCGATACGACCGCCCGCGGTTCCCAGGCCGGATACCTGGCCGATTCGCTCAAGATGATGTTCGAGGAGGCTCTCATGGGCTGGGATGGCGATGGCGGAAGCTTCATAGTCTACAACGAGGAGTTCGCTGCGCAGACGGGATACGCCGCTGCACGCCCCGAGTTCATAATGACAGGCAAGCTTCGCGAGCAGAACGTCCGCCGCGACAACGGCAACTTCTACAAGGAGACCTCTCTCCTCATAAAGTTGACGGATGTTGAGACAGGGCTCGACTTCTGGCAGAAGCGCGTTCCTCTGCAGAAGGCTGTCGACAAGAAGAATGTAATGAAATAACACCGAAAAATCCAAAAAAAAGGAGTGTTGATATGAAGTCGTTCGGAAGATTTGCAACAGTTGCCTGCGCGGCGTTCATTGCCGGGGGCGTTTTCGCGGCTGAAGAGCTCACCGAGGCCCAGGAGGCGGTCGCAAAGGCCGGCCCCAAGAAGGTTCGCCTCATGATAGCGAGCTTCGGCACGATCGAGTCGATGACCCAGGTCGAGAAGTGGCTCGGCGAGACTATCCCGGAGCAGCAGAACATCGCTACGCCCCCTACGCTCAGCCAGGCGGAGAAGGTCGAGGCCCCCGATCTCGCAAGGGACATCGTCCGCTTCAATTGGCATACGCGCAAGATGGAGTTTATCCGTGAAACCAACGCCGTCCAGGAGGAAAACCTCCGCAACAGGCGTCTCCTGCAGGAGCTGCGCATGAAGGCCCTTACGGATCCTTCCCAGAGATACGTTCCTCTCGCCAAGGATTATCTGCAGGCTGCGCTCTCCGAGAAGGGCTCTCTCATCCAGGTCGTCGATCGCTCAAATGCCGACATGAACCTTGTCGAGCAGGGGCTGAACGGCGACAACTCATCGGTTCTTGCGGGCGCTACATGCATTCTCACCGCCGCGATGGGCGACCGCGAAGAGGATTCCCGCACGATTACTGTCAACGCCAAGGGGACGAAGGTCAAGAAGACGGTCTATACCCAGCCGTATGTAGGCAAGGTGCGTGACCTCCAGGGCAATGTGCTTTTCGCGTTCAAGGGAACGAGCGAATGGTCCGCGACGGTGAACAATATCGTCAAGTCCGAGCAGTCGGACCCGGAGCGCAAGCTTGTCGAGATCGCCTGCGATCAGATCGCCGAGAAGCTCCTGGACTTCTTCACATGCAAGCTCTCGTTCAAGATCAAGGTGCCGTCCGGAATGGATGCCGACGATGCGACCGTAAAGGTCGACGGCAAGACTGTCGACGCGGATGATGCAGTCCGCGTGCTCAAGATCGAGCATGCCGTCGTCGCAATGCTTGACGGCTGCAAGAAGGTCAGCAAAATAGTGGAGCTTGACGACACGGACAGCGACAAGACGGTCAAGATCGTGTTCAAGAAGCCCGTTGCCGAGGAAGAAGAGGAGGACTGATGAAGCGCATCATTGTTGCCGCAATGGCGGCGGTGGCGGCGTTGTCGCTTGCGGCTGCGCCGAAGGCCACCAAGTGGCTCGTCCTTGACCCGATGAAATACCAGACCGGCGTGGACCGGGTCGCGTTCGAGGGGATAGACAAGCTGCTGCTGACGAAGCTTGTCCAGGCCAAGAAATACAAATGCCTTGACCGTGACATGTACGACACCGCCGCCCGCGAGGAGGGCTTTGGCGGCAAGGCCGATCTCATCCCCGCCGGCTATGCCATGAGCGGCGAGATCGTGCAGCTCGTAAAGAGCGGGAAGACCCGCGCCATCGGCGGAGAATCCAAGGCCGAGTACATCGCAACCGTTTCGATACGTGCGAACGACCTGAGGACCCAGCAGCCGTACGAGGCCGACACGCTCAGGGTCGCAGCCTACTGCCAGACCCCCAAGGACATGCTTGTGCATGTCGTCAAGCGTGTCGCCCTTTCGATCCTCATGCGCGACTATCCGATGTACATCATGGAAGTCGACGAGGACGACGGCGAGCTTACGCTCAGCTACGGGGCCGACTTCCTTGAGGTCGGCGAGCAGTACGAGGTCCGCAGCCGCAAGGCGATCATCGACGAGGATACAGGCGAGGAGGTCTACAAGGAGAAGTTCGCCGGCGTCTGCGAAGTGACGGATGTGGGCAAGAACACCTCCGAGGCCCGTATCGTCTCCGGCAAGGCCAAGAAGAAGGACGTGCTGAGGTTCTACGACAGCGGAGAGGGTATGTCGGCTCCTTTGCCGGCGGCGCCCGTCGCGTCGGCCCCTGCCGCATCGCCCTCGGCTGCGCCCGCGAGGCCCGTCCCAGTCAAGAAGCCGCGCGTTGCGGTCGCGCCGTTCATAACGAAGTCCCGTACGGTCAGCGTATGGGGCAACACCATCGGCGCGAGGGACTGGATCGACGTTCTTGTCGACCACATGAGCATACAGCTCGTCAATACGGGCAGCTTCAGGACGCTTGACCGTTCTTTCGGTCCCGAGATCGACCGCGAGCTCAATCGCATCGTGAGCGACCCGAACGCAAGCCCGAACGATGTCTGCAGGCTTTCCAACAAGTTGGCCACGGACTACCTTATCGTTGCCGATGTGATGTTCTCCGACGTGGCGTCGCCCGGCACCGACTACGTGACCGGGCTCCCCCTCCCGCCGCCGTCGGCCCAGTTCGCCGAGATTCGCTTCCGTTGCGTGCACGCGCCGACGACGGAGATAATCGCCTCCGATGTGGTTCGCGTCGATTCGCAGTACTTCTACGGCACGATCGAGACGTTCACGTCCGGTTCGGCCGAGTGGGCCGCCGCCAACATGGCGTCGATAATCCAGTCCCGCCTGGATCCCGCTGGCTTTGCCGCGAGGCAGGCGCGTCTTCAGGCCGCTGCGGAGGCAGAGGCTGCCGCAACTCCCCCGCCGCCGCCCCCGGCGCCCGCCAGGCGTAAAGGCATGAAACTGGGATTCTGACATGAGGTCTTTTGATCGGGCGCTCTTTGCGCTCTTCGCGGCGCTCGCGATTGCGGGCTGCCGCACCGTAAACGATGTGATCGTCGACTACCGCGCGAACATATCCGGCGGCAACTATGCCGTCGCCGCGAAGGAGCCTGCCGAACTTGCCGCCGAAGACGGCAGCGACAGGCTCATGTGGCGGCTTATGGCCGCTTCGGCCTACGATCTTGCCGGCGATACCGAACAGGCGCTCGACAACTTCGATGTCGCCGAGGACATAATGATCGAAAACGACAACACGTCGGTGTTCAGCCAGGCGACCGACACCGCATACGCAATGATGCTCAACGACAGGTATTTTCCGTATGACGGCGGCGGCCAGGACCGTATCTTCACGTGTCTCTACAAGGCGGTCGGCTACGGCACCCGTGGTGACTTCAATGCGGCTCGCACGGAGCTGAACCGCGCTGCCCAGCATCAGGAGAACTGGCTTTGGGAACGCCGCAAGGACCTTGCGGCGGCCGATGATCGCATGGACAGGGAGTCGGCCGAATATGCCAAGGACAAGGGCAACGGTTCGAAGGACGAAGGCCAGAGCAACATTGCCGTGCAGAACGCGATGAAGGACGGGTCGTTCGGCACTACGATCAAGGAGTACTTCATGTTCGACATCTTCACCTCGGGCGTTCTTGACGAGTTGAAGCCTGCCGACTACCAGAACCCTTACGCCGCACACGTATGCGGCGTCTTCCGCTGGCTCAACGGCGACGGCGACGGGCGCGGATACCTGCGCGATGCGAGCTCCCTAAGGCCGGATAATACTTTTGCGTCGCGCGATTTCTCTTCCTGCGACAAGGGCTGGAAGCCCAAGAACCAGGTTTGGGTCTACGTGGAGGACGGACTCTGCCCCGAGCGCGAGCAGCAGCGCATCGACCTCCCGCTTCTGCTCATTCCGTACGCGGGCAGGTACGTAAAGTACGCCGGGCTCTGCCTGCCGCGCCTCATCGAGCGCCCCGCGGCGGCCTCCTCCTGGTCTGCGAACGGCGAGACGCTCCAGACGCTCGCAAGCGTCGACGCCTTGTGCAAGATAGAATACGATGTCTACATGCGCGGCGCGATCAAGCGCGAGATAACCCGAACGGTCGTCGATGTGGGAGTTCAGGTCGCGCTTGGTATCGCAGCCGACCACTCGAGCGGAATGGCCCAGACTGCCCTTGTCGCGTCCCAGTACGCCGTCGCCGCATACAGCGCGGCGAAGCGCGGAGCGGACCTGAGGTGCTGGTCCACGCTCCCGAAGACGATATATCTGGCCCGCGTGCCTCGGCCCAACGACGGCGTACTCGAGGTGAAGGCCGATGGAGTCCCGGCCGTAAAGGTCGACCTGAAGCCCGGAAACTCGATGGTGTTCGTGAGAAAGCCGGCCGCCGGGGCGGTTCCTTCCGTAAAGGTCGTAACCTGGCCCTGAGGTGCAATCCAAAGCGCAGCGATGAAAATCAAATTTCTCAAGGTAAAGGGAACGTGGCGCGAGGTCGCTGACGCGGCGCGCACGACGATCCGTCTCGACGAAGGTACGAAGGAGCCGAGCTCGAAGTGGAAGAAGCGCATACTGCTCGCCGAGCATTCCCCCGTGAGGAAGCTCTGCTTCAACTGGAAGTGGGTCGACCTTCCATATTGGGTTTCGGTGCACTTCGTCCGGCACAAGTTCGGCATAGAGCACTTCGTTTCGACCCAGCGCTCGGACCGCACAGGCGTCGTGAGGGACGCGAACCGCCAGGACGCGCCCGTAATGCACGAGTGCTTCGCGAACGCGCAGGCAGTGATGTTCATATCGCGGCGCCGGCTTTGCGGTCAGGCCAGCCCCGAGACCAGGGCCGCCTGGCGCGCAGTCGTCGACGCGATAGCCGAGAAGGAGCCAGAGGTGGCCGCGTGCTGCGTTCCCGAGTGCGTCTACCGTGGATTCTGCCCCGAGTTCAAGGCTTGCGGGTTCTTCGGCTCGCCTGCGTACGAAAAGGCGCTTGCCGCCTACCGCGAAGTCAAATAATTTGATATAATATATCCTTCCAACTGGAGAAGGAAGCACAGATGAACAGTGAACTTTTGAAGAAGGCCCACGAAAAGATACCCTCGACGCCCGTCCTGGTAAACCTCATTTCCAAGCGCGAGCGCGAGCTCATCAATGGCGCGAAGCCCCTGGTAAGGCCCGAGTCTCTCGACGAGGACAAGTGCGATATCGCGCTCAGGGAGGTAGCCGAGGGGAAGCTCATCGCGGAAATCGACTTTGACGCCATCGCCAAGGCCGAGGACGCGAAGACGAAGTGGAACATGAAGCACATGAACGTCAATTCCCTCTTCGGGGATTGATCCTCCTTCGCCGAAGCTACGGAGGGCAGGTCCGGTGGCCGACAGCAAGTTCAATCCGGTCTTCGCAGAGAACAGAAAGGCGCGGCACGACTATACCGTACTCGACACTATCGAGTGCGGTATCGTCTTGACTGGAACCGAGGTGAAATCTGTCCGTCACGGCGAGATCTCCCTCGCCGGGTCGTACGCTGCAGTTCTCCGTAATGAACTTTGGCTGGTCGGGGCGGATATCGCCGCCTACAAGTTCGGCAACCGTTTCAACCACGAACCGAAGAGCATGCGAAAGCTTCTGGTGCATGCGAAGGAGGTCTTGAACCTCCGCCTGAAGACTGAAGCGAAAGGACTTACGCTGGTGCCCCTCAAGGTGTATCTCAAGGGCGGTCGCATAAAGGTCGCCATCGGCGTCTGCCGCGGAAAGGCGATGCACGACAAGCGCGACGCGCTCAAGAAGAAGGCGATGCGCCGCGACATGGAGCGAGGCATGTAGACTTAACGTAAAGGAATAAAGACAATGATAAACGTCGGAATAATCGGTTGCGGATTCGTTGGCGGAGCCCTCAAGGCCTGGATAGAGGCCAACAACAAGGACTGCGCACTCTTCATCAGCGATCCGCCTAAGGGGTACAACGACGATCTCTCGAAGATCGACATAGCCTTTTTGCAGATACATGTTCCAACGGAGGACGACGGTACCCAGGATCTTACCCTGATGAAGGAGCTCATTAAGAAGCTCCCTAATGTTCCCGTCTTTGTCAGGACGACTATCCTCCCCGGCACGAGCGAGATGCTGTCAAGGGAGACCGGCCACCAGGTATGCTACATGCCCGAGTTCCTTACCGAGCGTACGCACATCGAGGACTTCAAGCGCCAGCCGATGGTGTTCACGGGGGCGATCGAGCTTCTTTGCAACATCTTCAAGGGCAAGACCTTCACGACGATGACCCCGCTCGAGGCGGAGATCACCAAGTACTGCCACAACGTATTCGGGGCGTACAAGGTTACGTACTTCAACGCAGTCTACGACTATTGCCAGCGCATGGGGGCCGACTGGGCGCGAGTCCACGCGGGCATGCTGCTTTCCGGCTACATCAACGACACCCACACGTTCGTGCCCGGGCCCGACGGCAAGTTCGGATACGGCGGCAAGTGCTTCCCCAAGGATGTCAACGCATTCGCCAAAATGACGGAAGGCCTGCCGCTCGGCACCCTCCTCAAGCCTCTTCACGAGCTCAACGTGAAGTTCCGCGGATTCGAGGAGCATATCTAAGAAGGGATTTCCCCATGGAGCTGAAACTGCCGAAAAAGGCGCTGGTCACGGGAGCTGCGGGCTTTCTTGGCAGCCACCTATGCCGCAGGTTGCTTGAGGACGGCTACGAGGTTACCGCTCTGGACAACCTGTTTACCGGAACAAAGGACAACATCCTGGGGCTGATAGGCAACAAGCGCTTCTCGTTCGTCCTTCACGACGTAACGCAGCCTTTTTGGGGGCAGTTCGACGAGATATACAATCTTGCATGCCCCGCGAGCCCCATACACTACCAGCACAATCCGGTAGAGACGCTGAAGTCGAGCGTTCTCGGAATGATGAACATGCTTGACCTCGCCCTGAAGACGAAGGCGCGGCTTATCCATACCTCCACAAGCGAAGTCTACGGCGATCCGCTCGTGCACCCGCAGGTCGAGAGCTATTGGGGCAACGTCAATACGATCGGCGTAAGAAGCTGCTACGACGAGGGCAAGCGTTGTGCCGAGGCTTTTGCGGCCGACTACAGGCGCGAATACGGGGTTGATGCGAGGATGGTTCGCATATTCAACACGTATGGACCGAACATGCATCCCAAGGACGGTCGCGTAATCTCGAACTTCATCATGCAGGCCCTCGCGAACGAAGACATAACTCTCTTCGGCAATGGCGAGCAGACCCGCAGTTTCCAG
>Ga0310690_10011672_pt1 | contig 10827 bp, 9 predicted proteins | sample AusTroGonzalo_MG_2_FD_207661 | JGI IMG/M metagenome (GOLD analysis project Ga0310690, IMG submission 207661) | Bovine rumen microbial communities from tropical cattle in Woodstock, Queensland, Australia - Gonzalo_04 (v2) (version 2) | ecosystem: Host-associated > Mammals > Digestive system >...
TCGATAATGATATGCTAAATTTAAGAGACAAATCATTTTCAGAAAATGATTTTAGCGATGATTATTTTCGCTATGTGAAGCAGTTTAAAGATGCGGATGAGATTGTCATTGCTGCTCCGTATTGGGATTTATCTTTTCCATCTGTCTTAAAGATATATTTAGAAAATATATGCATTAATGGTGTGAGCTTTAAATATAGTGAAGATGGAATTCCAGTTGGCTTATGCAAAGCGAAAAGATTAATATATGTAGCTAGCGCAGGTGGATTTATTCCAAAAGATAATTATGCATTTAATTATGTAGAGAGCCTTGCCAAAGATTTCTTTGGAATTAAAGATACATTATTTATTAAAGCAGAAGGCTTAGATATTGATGGAAGTAACGTTGAATTAATAATTGATGATGTGATTAAGAATATTAAAAAAATAATTTAGTTTAAGGAGAATTATTATGAATATTAGCCATACACGTGAAGGAGAAAAACTAACTATTTGTTTAGATGGCAGACTAGATACAGTTACTGCACCAGAACTTGAAACATTTCTATTAGAAAACTTAGAAGGTGTTACATCTTTAGTATTTGATTTAAAAGGAATGGAATATACATCTTCAGCCGGACTTAGAATATTTTTGAAGGCTCAAAAATTAATGACTAGTCGCGGTGAAATGGTTATTGAAAATGTTCAAGAAGATGTAATGGAAGTATTTGAAATAACAGGATTTACTGACTTCTTAACAATTAGGTAATAATATGAATAAACTGAAAAAATTATTTTCATCTTTATCATTTAGAATAATTAGTTATATTTTTATATTACTTCTAGTTTGTAGTTTAATTGTTAGTACAATTGGTTTAATTAGTTTTACTAATGCATTTAAGCGTGAGTATTCTACAACTTCCTATCATATGGCTTCAACTGCTTGTACTTTAGTTAATGCTGATAATATCGATAAATATTTAAATGAAGGTATTGATGATGAATACTTGAAAGCAAAAGGGTACCTTGATACTTATTGTTTAAAAATGAATGTATCACTTGTATATGTTATTAAAGTGGATCAAAGTGATTATGGTAGTTTCTTATCGGTTTTTAATTCAGTTAACAATAGTGTAGAAAACACTAATTATTCACCTTGGGAATTAGGGTATAAGCGTAATACTACTAATGAAGAATATAGAGAAAAGTATATAGCCCTATATTCGGGTGAAGTTGAATATGAAACAGTATATAGAACAAAGAAATTAAATGGTTTAACTCCTCACCTTACAATTTTGGTTCCTATGAAAACATCTACTGGTGAAGTAACAGCCCTAATGTGTATTCAAAGACCAATTAGTGAGCTAAAAAGTGCTAGAAGGCCATATTTAATTAATTTAATTATATCTATCATTTTGCTTTTAGCTTTAACTACATTTATTACTATTACATATTTAAAGCGTCAATTTGTTAGACCTATGCGTAAAGTATCAGACGAAGCGACACGCTTTGCGAAAGAATCATCGCAAGGAGAAAAGTTGGGCGAAATAAGTAGAATTCAAGAAATATCTAATCTTGCTAAATCAGTAGACAAGATGGAAGAAGATATGCTTACTTATATGAATAACTTAACTTCTATTACAAAAGAAAAAGAAAGAATTGGGGCAGAATTATCTATTGCATCTACAATTCAAGAAAATTCAATTCCTCATCAATTTCCTGCTTTTCCAAATAGGAAAGACTTTGACATTTATGCTAGTATGACCCCAGCGAAAGTTGTAGGTGGTGATTTCTATAATTTCTTCTTAGTTGATAGCGATCATTTAGCAGTCGTTATTGCGGATGTATCAGGTAAAGGAATTCCTGCTGCTTTGTTTATGATGGTAACCAACATTCTTATTAGTGATCGAACGAGAATGGGTGGAACACCAGGAGAAATATTGACATTTGTTAATCAAGGAATATGTGAGCACAATGAAGCTGATATGTTTGTAACGGTATGGCTTGGTATTGTGCAACTATCTACAGGTAAGATTGTAGCAAGTAATGCTGGTCATGATGACCCAGCAATATATCGCGATGGTGGATCATTTGAATTATTTAAAACTAAACATGGTTTAGTAATTGGTGCAACACCAAAAGCTAAATATGCTGATTATGAGATTGATCTACACCCTGGTGATAAACTATTTTTATATACTGATGGAGTTACTGAAGCTACTAATACGGATCAAGTATTATATGGCATGGATCGCATGGTAGATGCTTTGAACAATTGCAAAGCATCATCACCAAAAGAAGTCCTAGATTTCATTCATGCGGATGTAAACAAATTCGTAGGAGAAGCACCTCAGTTTGATGATTTAACTATGGTATGCTTTGAATTAAACAAAAAAGAAGAAAATAAATTAGTTTTAAAGGCTAAAAATGAGAACCTTTATCAAGTTATGGAATTCATCGATGAATTCTTAGAAAAACACGATTGCTCAATGAAAGCCCAAACGCAAATCGATTTATCGATTGAAGAGATATTTGTTAATATCGCTAACTATGCGTATGGTGATGGCGAAGGTGATTGTGAAATCAAATTAGGATTTAACGATGGAATTGTTACCTTACAATTTATTGATAGTGGTATGCCATTTGACCCGCTTGCGAAAGCTGATCCTGATAATACTTTATCAGCTGAAGATCGTCAAATTGGCGGACTTGGTATATTCTTAGTTAAGAAAAATATGGATGAAGTAAGTTATCAATATCTTGATAATAAAAACATCTTAACATTAACCAAAAAAATTAACTAACTAATTTGCGAAGACTAGATTTTTCTAGTCTTTTTTATGTTATAATCTAAAGTAGAGTAAAAGGCCGATATATGAAAAAAAGTTTAAGTTTAGAAGAAAAAGAAAAACTAGAAACAATTTATTATTCATATTTAAATAATCCGTTAATTGATAGGATGAAAGATGTTAGTATGCATCGCGGATCTAATTGTTATATTCATTCTTTTTTAGTCGCAAAACTTGCGATTAAAAGAGCACTAAGAAGAAAGAAGGAATTAGATTTAGAAACGATACTAGTTGCATCGATTCTACACGATTATTATTTATATGATTGGCGAAGCGATAGAAGTTTGCTTAAACATCATGGATCGAAACATCCATACATTGCGGTAGATAACGCTAAAATGGATTTTGATATTAGTGATAAGGTAGCAAGTTTAATAATGTCACATATGTGGCCGATTAATTTTAAGTGTTTTCCAAAAACAACTGAAGCTAGAATTGTATGTAATGCGGATACATGGATAGCTTTTAAAGAGTTTTTATGTTCAAAAGTATATAAAGCTAAAAGAGTGCAAAAAAGACAAAGCATGATTAGTGAATTATTTTAAAGGAGATAACAATGAAAAAGTTTTTAAGAAATTTATTCTCAGGTCATATCATATTTATAACTCTATTACTGATTGAAGCAGCAATAGTCTTATTCCTTCAATTTGGTATGGATGATTTAATGAATAAATTATTTGGTACTGATGAAGCTATGCAAGATTGGCAAGGTGTCATTTTATTAATTTATTTACTACTTAGATCATTTGGTTTTGTAGTGGCAGTAATTATATTCTTTAGAATTGTTAATAAACAAGAAGATCCTGAATTCAAGATTCCTTGGATTGTTGGTATGTTATTACTTCCTTTCTTCTTTTCTATTATGTTTTTGATTTTTGGAAACCATGGCTTAAGAAAGAAAGACCGCATTATTATTAAAGCCACAAGAAATGCATATCATGCCCATTTCACTTTAGATGAAGAAACTAAAATAGATATGGGTCATGCGGCTGGTACATTTTGTTATTTAAATAACACTACTGAAGTTGGACCACATGTAAATAATAAAGTAACTTATTATAAAACAGGTGAAGAATTCTTCCCTGAGTTACTTGAGAGTTTAAAACAAGCTAAAGAATTTATCTTCATGGAATTCTTTATCATCTCTGATGGTGTATACTGGACCGATGTTAAGAATACTTTAATTGAAAAAGCTAAAGAAGGTGTGGAAGTTAGACTTATTTATGATGATATGGGATGTAGCGGTACAATTGCATCTAGTACAGCTAAATACTTAAGATCATTTGGTATTAAATGTTATAAGTTCCATCCATTTAGACCGGTCTTATCAGGTGTTTACAATAACCGTGACCACCGTAAGATCGTTGTTATCGATCATCAAATGGCCTTTACTGGTGGCATGAACTTAGCTGATGAATATGGTAACGTTATTGAAAGATTTGGTTACTGGAAAGATACGATGGTTAAAATTGAAGGTAGTGCTATTAATAACTTAATTACAATCTTCCTTCAAAACTTTGACTTAGCAGCTGAAGAAGTAAGCGATTATAATAAATATTTAATGTATGATTATCCAAAATATGAAGATGATGGTTATGTTATGCCATTTGGCGATGGCCCTGGTGGAATTGATGACGCGCTAATTGGTGAACAAACTTACATTAATATTTTGAATTATGCCCGTTATGAAGTATTTATTTCAACTCCTTACTTAATCCCAACTTACGAGTTGCTTGATGCATTGCGCAATGCATCATTGAGAGGTGTTAAAGTACACCTAATCGTACCAGGTATCCCTGATAAGAAACTAGTTTATAAAGTAGCTGAATCGCATTTTAGATATTTACTTGATGCGGGGGTTAATATTTACCGTTATAAACCAGGATTTAATCATATGAAGACCATTTTAGCTGATGAAAGATTAGCGATGGTTGGTACAATCAATTTCGATTTTAGAAGTCTAGTTCACCATTTTGAATGCGGAACAGTTTTATATCGTAATCATTGTGCAAGTGATATTTTAGATGATTTTAAACAAATGTTAGAAGTGTCGGAAAAAGTACCTGCTAATTATAGATTAAAGGGACTTGCAAGACCTTTATGTTCTTTAATTAAAATAATTTCACCATTATTATAAAAATATATGCGAGGGTAAAAATGGAACAAAAAGTTATAATTGAAGCTAGAGATTTAGTAAAGACATATGGAGAAGGGGAAGGCTTGATGTATGCTTTAGATAAAGTATCGATTAAAGTATACGAACATGAATTCTTAGTCATTATCGGTGGATCGGGTTCAGGTAAGTCAACATTTTTAAATATGTTAGGCGGAATCGATAAAGTCGATAGCGGCGAAATTGATGTATTAGGTAATGATATTGTTAAGTTTAGTGATAAAGAGCTAACTTTATATCGCCGCGATACTATCGGTTTTGTTTACCAATTCTTTAACTTAATTAACGATATTACGGTTTTACAAAATGTAATGCTAGCTCCGGGCTCTCGTGATAAAGAAAAAGCAATGGAATTACTAAAACGCGTAGGACTAGAAGGCAAAGAAAACAAATTCCCTCGTCAATTATCAGGTGGACAGCAACAGCGTGTAGCTATTGCAAGAGCATTAAATAAAAATAGTGAAATATTATTATGTGATGAACCAACTGGAGCCTTAGATGATGCATCAGGTAAAGCAGTACTAGCCTTACTTGAAGAGATTCATAACGAAGGTAAAACAGTTGTGCTAGTTACCCATACTAAAGAAATAGCTGGTATGGCTAATCGTATTATCACAATGAAAAACGGAAAAGTAGTAAGTGAAGAGGTAAACGATCATATTATCAAAGCATCTGAGGTGGTTTGGTAATGATTAAAATAATGTTTAAACCATTCTTCAAAAGGTACGCCGGACTTTTTGTATCAATGGTTTTCGTATCGATGCTTTCGATTGCGATGCTTTGTGCCTTCGCATCTACTTTATTTCATCTTCAATCAGAATTCAAAAGATACTTAAAGGAATATGAAAACGTTGATGCTATATTTAAAACGATGGTTGTAGAAAGAGATACAATTGTTGGGGTAGAACAAGTTGAAGGTGTTGCCCAAGTTGACTATCGACTTACATTAGATATTAGAATGGTTAACTCTAAGGGACGTGTAATTACAACTCGAGCTTACACTTTTAATGAAGAAGATAACCAAGTATTTAAAAGATATATTGTGGAACAAACGGAAAGAAAGGTAGATGCAGTCAATGTATCAATTATTCGTAAGTTTGCGGAAAACAATGATTTAAAGCTTGGTGATGAAATTAAAATAGGCTACTTTAAATCATACATTCCATTATATATAAATGAAATCATTGAAACACCTGAAGCAATTCAATCGCGTGCTAATGATTATGTATGGAGTGATAATAGTGACTTTGGTTATATTTATATCAATGAAACAGAACTAGATAAGACATTAGAAAAACTAGCGGACTTAATCGATGAAAAGATTAACGAAAGTGAAGAATATGCAGCTTATTATCAAACAGCGGTTGCGATCATTGGTAGCGATCTTCCAGATTTAGCTGATAAATATTTAATCGGCAATGATTTTGCTAGTAAATGTACTAACCAAATTCTAATTGAGGCTAAGGATGGATATAGCCAAGAACAAGTAGTAGAAAATGTAAATGCTTATTTAGAAGCACAAGGAATAGAAGTAAAAGAGAAGAGCGAAGCTAGTAAATTACTTTATATATTGTATTTAGAAAACTGTATTAAACAATTAAGAACAGCATCAATTTTCTTACCGGTATTTTTCTATTTTGTTACGATGATTGTTATTGGTTTGTTCATTAATCAAATGATCACCGCAATGACAAAAGAAATCGGTGTTATGATGTCAATTGGTGTTGGTTTCCGTGATATCAGTGCCCTATTCTTTATGTTTACATTCTTGATGAGCGCCTTATCTGGGGCATTAGGAGTGGGACTAGCGCTACTTGTAAATTCGCAGTTAATTGTAGTAATGCGAGATACATATTCAATGCCAACTCTACCTGTTGGCTTAGAAGTAGGTATTTGCATAGGAGCATGTTTAGCACTAATTGCATTCTCAGAAATCACTACGCTAATTTCTTGTAGAGGAATATTAAGAATTACACCAAAGGATGCGACAATTTCGAACGAAGCAAAGAGAAAGCCATTACCTAAGTGGTTAAGCAACTTTATTGACAAGGCACCAATGAATACAAAGCTTGGTGTTAACTCAATTGCCCAAAACTTCAAACGTTTCTTTGTTTCCACGTTCTCAATATTTGCTTCATTTGTAATTATCATAATTTCTTTATCATTCTTTGCGGCAAAAACGAGAATGGTAAATCAATCAGTTGATATTCGTCCACAATACGATGGCCAAATATATTATGCTAATCAAATAACTGAAGAAGAGGCTGAGGCTCTTGCAAGTAAAGAATTCATTACTAAAATGGAGAATTGTTATTATACTTATGTAGAGGCAACCAAAGGTAATAGGAAAACATATTTAGAATGTTTAGCAATCGATGAGACATCACAAAACAATATGGTTAATATTCCAGATGCTCATGCAAGAAAGTTTTTAAGCATTCCAAGAAATGGCATTATCTTACCAAAGACATTAGCGAAAGAATTGAAAGTTAGAAAAGGTGATACGATTAGAGTAAATGGTGTTGATGTATTAGTTGTTGACATATCTAATCAGTATTTCCATCCAATTACATATTTATCAAAACATCAGTTGAGTCAAATTACTGATCAGTATGTTTCATCTGTCTTATTTAATACTAACGATGAAAATGCTGTGTTAGATTATTTAGATGAAGAAACATCAGGTACTCTTACCGTATTTACGAGAAACTTAAGTAAGGATATCCATGGAATATTTGATGCTTTAAATATCTTTATTTATGTAATGGTTGGATTCTCATTTGGAATGGGATTAATAATCCTAGTTATTATGAGTCAAAATGCTTTGATGGAACAAAAGCGACAACTTACAATCTTAAGAGCAATTGGCTTCACGATTAGAAACGTGTCTGATGTTTGGACATTACAAAGTGTAGCTCAACTAGTTCTTGCATCAATATTTGCGATACCAACAGGATATTATATTTCGGTACTGCTATTTAAGGTCTGCTCATCACCAACGCAAACTTATCCATCAGTATTTAGTATTCCAGCGGTTTCAATTGCATTCGGATTTATATTATTAATTATTTTATTAACGCATCTATTCTCAATGTTTTCAATCAAGAGATGGAATATTGCGGATAACACAAGATCTAGAGAATAGTTATATAAAAGGAGAAGACTAGAATGAAAGTACTAATAATTAATGGATCACCTAGAAATGATGGTAACTGCGCTATCTTAATTGAAGAATTGAAAAAAGAATTTAGTAAATATGAAGTAGAAACAGTTATTCAAAATATTGGAACAAAAGAAGTAAGAGGCTGCATGGCTTGTCTTACTTGTAAAAAGACGAAAAACGGTTGCGTCTTAAACGATATCGTTAACGAAGTTAGTGAAAAATTTAAAGAAGCCGATGGCCTAATTGTTGTGAGCCCAGTATATTTTGGTTCACCAAATGGATCAGTAATATCACTACTAGATAGACTATTCTATAGTAGAAATTATGATGTTAGATATAAAGTTGGAGCTAACTTCAATATCGCTAGACGTGGAGGAACTGAAGCAAGCTTTGATATCATCAACAAGTATTTCACATTATCTGGGATGCCTATAGCATCAGGAGATTATTGGAATAACGCTTTTGGTGGTGCTAAAGGCGAAGCTAAAGAAGATTTAGAAGGACTTCGTAATGCTAGAATCGTTGCAAAACGTATGGCATTCTTGATGAAATCAATTAAAGATGGAAAAGAAAAGTATCAAGAAATGCTAGAAGACGAGCCAAGAGTTGCTACTAATTTTATTAGATAATTTAACTAGAGATGTAATCGTGAAGCGATTGCATCTTTTTTATTTTGTTAAGAAAAAGTTAACTCTAATGCTAATTATATGTATGAAATGCAAAATATGCATTTGACAATATGGTATAAATACCATATAATTAAGGAGGATAAAGTTAATGCCAACGATTAGTGTTTTTTATGGAATCGTTATTAGAATGTATTTAAAGAATAAAGAGCACAACCCGCCACATATTCATGCGTTTTATGGAGACAATGTAGCCACGTTTTATATAGAAAGCGGTGAGATTTTAGAAGGTGTGTTTCCGAAACGAGCACAAAGAATGGTCAAAGAGTTTATTACTAAAAACAAAAAAGACCTTATGGATATGTGGGTAACAGGTAATTATAGAAAGATAAAAGGGCTCGAGTAATAGAGGTGAATTATGATTGTTTCTGCTATAAACATTCGCTTTTTAGAAGGTGTAAAAATTGAACTTACTTTTCAGGATGGTAAAGTAATAACATATGATATGGCTTTGCTAAAGAATAACTATCCAAAGATTAAAGAATTGGAATTAAACCGCGATTTATTCTTAAGTGGCCATCTTGATGGAGGTGGTTATGGCGTAATTTGGAATGATGATATTGATATTGATGCAATGACAGTTTATGAAGATGGTGAACTAGTAGGTTATGTATCAACTACTTTGAATCAAAAAATAGGGCTACTATTAGCAAAGACTAGAGAAGAAAAAGGAATTACACAAGTGCAGTTATCAAAGCTATCGCATATTGATCAAGGCGATATTTCTAAACTAGAAAAAGGGATAGGTAACCCCACTTTAGCAAAGATTAATAAGCTTTTTAATGCTTTAGGAAAAACCATTGATGTCATTTAAAAAAATATAGATTTATTAGTAATAAATGATATAATCTAATTACGATAAATATAAGGAGATAAAAATGATTGATACTATTTTATTAATAATACTAATTGTTTTGGTACTTGCTTGTTTAGTATTTTTATTCTTAATCTTCAAAAAGAAAAATGATGAACAAAAAGAACTAGACACAACTAAACTAGAAAGAGAAATCAAAGATGAGATTAGTAGATTAAAACAAGAAATTGATAATAAGTTAAGTAATGTTCAAAAAGCGATTAGTAATGACCTTAATTCTTATTTAGATAACTTTAATAAATCTACAAATGAAAAACTTGATCTATTAACTAATACTTTGAAAGAAAATGTATCAGGCGTAGAAGCAAGTGTTAAAGAAAATACTAATAAGATAGAAGAATATTTAAATAGTATTAGAGAAACTCTAGCTAAATCAATCGAGAAATTACAAGAAGAAAATTCTAAGAAATTAGAAGAGATGCGTAAGACTGTTGATGAAAAGTTAGAATCTACATTAAATAAGAGATTAACTGAATCATTTAAACTTGTTCAAGAAAACTTAGATAAAGTTCAATTAGGCTTAGGTGAAATGCAGACATTAGCAACTGGTGTAGGCGATCTAAAGAAAGTCTTAACTAACGTTAAGACGAGAGGTATTTGGGGTGAAATGCAACTATCACAAATCCTAAGTCAATTATTAACATCCGACCAATATGAAGAAAATGTGGTTACTAGACCTAAATCTAAAGATCCAGTAGAGTTTGCAATTAGACTTCCTGGTGATAATGATGAGATTGTTAGGATACCTGTTGATTCTAAGTTCCCACTTGATGGCTATTCTAACTTACTAGATGCTTATGATAGCTTAGATAAAGATCAAATCGAAAAAGCGCAAACTGGCCTAAAGGCTAGTATTAAGAAGTTTGCGAAAGACATTAGAGATAAATACATTGAGCCACCATTCACAACTGATTTTGGTATTATGTTTTTACCGGTTGAGGGATTATACGCTGAAGTTGCAAAAAGCGGTTTAATCGATGAGTTACAAAACACTTATCGTATCATTATTGCCGGCCCTACTACAATGGCAGCATTACTTAATAGCTTACAAGTAGGCTTTAGAACTTTAGCTATTCAAAAGCGATCTAGTGAAGTATGGAACTT
>Ga0310690_10011673_pt1 | contig 10826 bp, 7 predicted proteins | sample AusTroGonzalo_MG_2_FD_207661 | JGI IMG/M metagenome (GOLD analysis project Ga0310690, IMG submission 207661) | Bovine rumen microbial communities from tropical cattle in Woodstock, Queensland, Australia - Gonzalo_04 (v2) (version 2) | ecosystem: Host-associated > Mammals > Digestive system >...
ATGATGTTCATATCGACAATGGCATCAGCCCAAAAGGGCACCGAGATGAATCTATGGCCCGAAGGCCCCCATACCAGCAATGGCGACCCAGAGGATATGGCGAAAGTCACCGTCTTCCTGCCTGACGAGAAGAAAGCCACAGGCCGTGCCATTGTGTGTTGTCCTGGAGGCGGATATTCCCATCTGGCCATGCAGCACGAAGGTTTCGAATGGGCTCCCTTCTTCAATGAGCAGGGTATTGCCCTCATAGTCTTGAAGTACCGTATGCCTCATGGCAACTATACTGTGCCTGCCGAAGATGCTGAGGAGGCCATGCGTCTGGTGAGGAAAAATGCCGAAGCCTGGCACATCAATCCCAACGATGTGGGTATCATGGGTTTCTCAGCTGGCGGACACCTGGCATCTACCGTTGCCACCCACGCCACCAGCGATGCAATGCCCAACTTCCAGATATTGTTCTATCCTGTCATTTCGATGGAACAGGGCGTCACTCATCAGGGTTCACGCGACAATCTGTTAGGAAAAAATCCTAAACAAAAACTGGTCAACGAGTATTGCAACGACCAGCACATCACAAAAAAGAGCCCTCGTTGTTTCCTTGTCTTGGCTCATGACGATCGTGTTGTACTACCCGTAAACAGCCTCAACTACTATGAGCAGCTTTACAATCACGGCGTACCTACCGCAATGTATATCTATCCCTCAGGGGGACACGGCTTCGGCATCCGCCAGTCGTTCACCTACCATTTCGAAATGATGCTTGAACTGAAAGCCTGGCTCCGCAGTTTCTAAGCTATCCGATAAAAAAGAAGGTTTGCCGTTTGGCAAACCTTTCTTCTTGTTATTGATTCTTACGTCTTAGTCCGTAATCAGATTCTCACCCGTCATGTCTGAAGGCTGCTCCAGTCCCATGATGTGCAGGATAGAAGGAGCTACGTCAGCCAGACGACCGTCCTTCACCGTAGCCGAATTGTTGTTCGTCACATAGATGAACGGAACGGGGTTCAGCGAGTGAGCGGTATTCGGTGTACCATCGGGGTTGATGGCGTTGTCGGCATTACCATGGTCGGCAATGATGATAGCCTCGTAGTCGTTGGCCTTAGCAGCCTCGATGACCTCACGAACACAGTTGTCAACAGCCCATACGGCCTTGGCAATGGCGTTATAGATACCTGTGTGGCCCACCATGTCACCATTGGCGAAGTTCACGACGATGAAATCGTATTTGTTTTCGTTGATAGCTGCAACGAGCTTGTCCTTCACCTCGAAAGCGCTCATCTCGGGCTTCAGGTCGTAGGTAGCCACCTTCGGAGAAGGCACCAGGATACGATCCTCACCCTCGTATGGAGCCTCGCGGCCACCATTGAAGAAGAAGGTCACGTGAGCGTACTTCTCGGTCTCGGCGGTGTGCAGCTGCTTCTTGCCCTGCTTGCTCAGATACTCGCCCAGCGTGTCCTCCACATTCTCCTTGGGGAAGAGGATGTGAACACCCTTGAAGTTGGCGTCGTACGGCGTCATGCAATAGTACTGCAGGCCAGGGATGGTCTTCATGCCCTGCTCCGGCATATCCTCCTGAGTCAGCACGATGGTCATCTCCTTGGCACGGTCGTTACGGAAGTTGATGAAGATCACCACGTCGCCTTCCTCGATGCAACCGTTGACAGAAGCGTTGTGGATGGGCTTGATGAACTCATCGGTCACACCCTCGTCATAGCTCTCCTGCATGGCCTTCACCATATCAGTAGCCTGCTTACCTGTGCCGTTCACGATCAGGTCGTAACCCTCCTTCACACGCTCCCAACGCTTGTCGCGGTCCATGGCGTAGAAGCGACCAACGATGGAAGCAATTGCTGCATCGTTATCAGCACAAACCTTCGTCACCTGCTCGATGAAACCCTTACCGCTCTTCGGGTCGGTATCACGACCGTCCATATAGCAGTGGACAAACACCTGATTCTTCAGACCATAAGCCTTACCAATCTCGATAAGCTTAAAGAGGTGGTCGAGGCTTGAGTGCACGCCACCGTCAGAAGTCAGACCCATCAGGTGCAGCTTCTTGTTGTTCTCCTTAGCGTAGGTGTATGCGGCCTTCACCTGAGGATTCTCCATGATAGAGCCGTCCTTGCAGGCGCGGTTAATCTTCACGAGGTCCTGGTACACAATACGACCAGCACCGATATTGAGGTGACCCACCTCCGAGTTACCCATCTGTCCGTCGGGCAGACCAACGTCTTCGCCAGATGCCATCAGCTGAGAGTGAGCTGATGTTGCTGTTAACAGATCAAGGTAAGGCGTTGGTGTGTTGAAAATCACATCTCCCTTACCGTGCTTACCGATTCCCCATCCATCGAGAATCATCAAAAGTGCTTTCTTTGCCATAATTATTACTAACTTTAATGTCTTTTTTCTGTTTTGCGCTGCAAAATTACAAAAAAACTATCAAAAAAGGTGTTTTTTTTATCATATAATTTGCTGTTTCGTTATTTTTATGTAACTTTGCGCCAGTTTTTTAGGACCATTAAAGATTTTGATAAGATTTTGAAACGCTTACTTTGCATTTTTAGTGTAGCTTTGTTGATTGACGGTTGTTTGATCTGGGCATGCTGCAAACTATTTGGTATTGGAGATTCCAATGTGGCTGATGCCGACCAGATAATCCTTACGGACTCTGTGGCAAAAGCAGGCTATAAGTCATCAGAGATTGCTTTACAAGTGGAGAGTGGAGTTGTGCTGGAATATGTGCGCAGCATTTTTGACATCGTGAAGCACGAAAGTGTAAATCTGGGAGGATCTGTTGATAACGACCTGCTCGACAAAACATACTGCTCAAAATCGTGGAACGATTTGCTGGCTGCTGTACGCAAGAAGGAGTTCCGTACAAACAATCTGTTCTTCGAGGTCAATCATTGGACGATGGCCTATGACACGAATCTGGTTAACTTCGACGAATTTGAGGTCAAATGCTGCTATCTCGGTGCTGACAACGAGCGTCTCGCCAGCGTCCAGTTCACTGTATACACTCCCGACACCTACATACCAGCGCGTGTTGACCTGGTATATGAGGATGGAGGATGGAAGATTGACAATTTCCATCATCTGAAATATGCAATGAATATGAAGGAGTGCATGTGGGAGTATCTTCACAACGACCACTCAGAATTCATCTGAAAAATCAAGGCTAAACTGACCGTCGCCTAGGATATTATAATCGTAATCTTATATTATTTTGTCATGGGCTGATGACAAAACGCGCGCTTGTACATCTTATATATAGTAAGTATGTACTTAAAAAATATGAACGTAAAAGAATTGGAATTGCTTGCGGAAAAGAACCGTAAGCGTCTTGTTGAGGTGGTGTATGCCGCCAAGGCCGGCCACATTGGTGGTGACCTGTCGTGCCTGAATGTGATGACGGCATTGTATTTCCATGTGATGAAGAACCTGAATCCTGCCGAGCCCAAGGCGGCTGAGAGAGACCGCTTTGTACTGTCGAAGGGTCATTGCGTAGAGGCGCTGTATGTGACGCTGGAGACCAAGGGTTTTCTTGCACCTGAAGTGCTCGACACGCTGGGTAAGTATGGCAGTATCCTGAGTGGTCACCCCACCATCGAGGTGCCAGGCATTGAGGTGAACAGTGGTGCGCTGGGTCACGGCCTGAGCATTGGCGTAGGTATGGCCGTTGCCGAGAAGATGAACCGTAATGCTTACCTTGCCAACACCCCTACCACCCCGACTCCTACCTACCGCACTTATGTCCTCATGGGCGACGGCGAACAGGGCGAGGGCTCTATCTACGAGGCCGCTATGGCAGGCAACAAGTATCAGTTGGACAATCTGGTGGCCATCATCGACCGCAACCTCCTGCAAATCTCTGGCGACACAGAGAACGTGATGCCCATCGACAGCATCAAGGAACGCTGGAGTGCCTTCGGTTGGGATGTCATCAGCATGAACGGCGACTCGATGGAGGATATCGTGAAGACCTTTGATGCCATTGACTATACGAACAAGAAGCCCCACCTGCTCATTTCGAACACAACGAAGGGCAAGGGCGTCTCGTTTATGGAAGGTATCGCCAAGTGGCATCATGGTGTGCTAAACGAAGAGCAGTGCAAGGCCGCCGTCGCAGAAATCAGCGAACGTATCGAGAAACTTTCTCTAAATTCTAATCTCTAAACTCTAAACATAATATGATTGCTTGTAGAAAACAGTTTACTGACACGTTGCTGGAATTGGCACGTGAGGATAAAGATATTATTGCCGTAACCACTGATGCCCGTGGTTCTGTGACGCTGAGTGACTATGCCAATGCACTGCCTGAGCAATTTGTGGAGTGTGGCATTGCCGAACAGGATGCAGTAGGCATCTCAGCAGGTTTGGCACATTCAGGCAAGAAAGTGTTCTGTTGTGGTCCAGCCTGCTTCTATGTGGCCCGCTCGCTGGAACAGGTGAAGGTGGACTTGGCCTATTCTGAGAACCCTGTCACAATCCTTGGCGTTAGCGGAGGCGTGGCCTACGGCGCACTTGGTGCTACCCACCACTCGCTGCACGATATTGCCGTGCTGCGCACCTTCCCAGGTATGACCGTTTGTCTGCCCAGCGACTGGCGCTTTACCAAGAAATTGGTGAAACTGCTTGTCGACTTCGACAAGCCTTGCTACGTTCGTGTGGGACGTGCTGCTGTGCCCGATGTCTATGCTGACGATAACTTTGAAGTTCAGCCTGGTAAGGCCATTCAGATTCTCGACGGTACTGACATCACCATCGTGGCAGCTGGTGAAACCGTCTACCATGCTTGGCAGGCTGGTTTGCAGCTGAAGGAGCAAGGCATCTCAGCCCGCGTATTGGATTGCTCGTGGATCAAGCCCTTCGACGAGGAGGCTATCAAGAAAGCAGCCAAAGAGACTGGACGTATCGTTACCGTTGAGGAACATTCGCAGTTTGGTGGATTGGGCGCAATGGTGTGTGAAACCCTCAGTGAACAGCCTGTTCCCGTGCGTATTCTCGGCATTCCTGACGAGAACGTCGTTCATGGCACCAACGCAGAGATTTTCCACCACTACGGCCTCGACTCAGAAGGCGTGGCGAAAGCTGTACTTAGTTTCATCAAATAATCTAGTTTGTCTAGAACGACTAGAATAACTAGGAAGACTATGACACAGAGAATCATTGCTATCGACCAGAGCACCTCGTCGACGAAGGCTTTGCTGTTTGACGAAGAGTGCCGCATGTTGGCGCGTACCAACGTCGACCACAAGCAATACTACCCTCAGATGGGTTGGGTGGAGCACGACGCAGAGGAAATCTACCGAAATACCATTGAGGCTATCCGTCAACTGATGGGGAAGGTGGATATGCACTTTTCGCTATTGCCATTTACCTTCTCTCTTGCCATTACCAACCAGCGCGAAACGGCTGTGGTATGGAACAAGACGACAGGTAAGCCCATTGCCAATGCGGTGGTGTGGCAGGATACCCGTGGGGCTGAACTGTGCCGGCAAATGCGTGACTTAGGTTATAGCAAGCGTGTGTTCGAGAAGAGCGGTCTGCTCATTGACCCCAATTTCTCGGCAACAGGTATCAAGTGGTTGCTTGACAACGTAGACGGTGCCCGCGAAGCAGCAAACAAAGGTGAGTTGCTGATGGGAACCATTGATACGTGGCTCATCTGGAAGCTTACTGGCGGAAAGGTTCATGCCACTGACTATACCAATGCCTCGCGCACCATGCTGTTCAATATCCATACCATGCAGTGGGACGACGAACTGCTTCAACTGTTTGGCATTCCCCGTAGCATGATGCCTGAGCTGAAACCCTGTGATGCCATCTATGGCGAAACCACCTGTGAGGGCTTGTTTGCAAAGCCTATCCAAATTGCTGGTGTGTTGGGCGACTCCCACGGAGCGCTGGTAGGACAGATGTGTTTCGAACCAGGCTCTGGCAAGGTGACCTACGGCACAGGTTCGAGTGTGATGGTAAACATCGGTGAGGAACCCAAGGCAGCGCCAAAAGGATTGGTGACCTCGGTGGGCTTCTCGGCCTTAGGAAAGACATACTATGGTTTTGAGGGCAATATCTATAGCACAGGAGCCACGTTGAAGTGGATTTGCGATCAGCTCGGGCTGGTAGGACATCCTTCAGAAATGGAGGCGCTGGCCACAAGTGTCGAAGATAATGGAGGCGTATATATTGTTCCTGCCTTCTCAGGATTGGGTGCTCCTTGGTGGCAGAGTGATGTGAAGGGGGCAGTCTTTGGACTGACCTTCGCCACGACGAAGGCCCACTTCTTGCGTGCTGCCCTCGAATCGATTGCTTATCAGATAAAGGATCTGGTAGATGTGATGGCTCGTGCTACGGGTGGACGACTGAAAGAGATTGCTGCAGACGGAGGACCTACGAAGAACCAATTCCTCATGCAGTTCCAGGCAGATATGCTCGACACGCCAGTGGTTTGTACAGAAGTCGACGATGCCTCAGCTCTTGGTGCCGTCATCATGAACGGTTTTGCCCGCGGCTTGTGGAAGAGTTTCGACGAGGTCACGGGTTTCCGTAAGGTGACACAAACATACAATCCTCAGCCTAACCCACAGAAAGAAACACTCTATGAGGGCTGGCGAAATGCTGTGAATCAACTTATCAAATAAAAATAGTTACTCATTGAAAACGTTTGAAGAACTTGGTGTCTGCGAAGAGATTCGTAAAGCCATAGAAGAGATGGGCTTCGTACAGCCTATGCCCGTGCAGGAAGAGGTGATTCCCTACCTGCTGGGAAACAGAAACGACGTGATTGCTCTGGCCCAGACGGGTACAGGCAAAACGGCAGCCTTTGGTATTCCCGTGCTGCAACGGGTTGCGTCCACTCCTCGTCCCCAATTGGGGGAGATTGGGCGTGGACTTCCCCATGCCCTGATTCTTGCCCCTACTCGCGAACTCTGTTTGCAGATTGCCGACGACCTGCGCGACTTCGCCAAATATATGGACGGCATCCATATCGAGGCCGTCTATGGTGGAGCCAGTATCGAACAGCAGATTCGTGCCTTGCGGAAAGGCGTACAAATCATCGTGGCCACACCAGGACGCCTCATCGACTTGATGAAGCGTGGCGTAGCTCAGTTGGATGATGTGCGTAACGTGGTGCTCGACGAGGCTGACGAGATGCTGAACATGGGCTTCTCAGAGAGTATCGACGCCATCTTGGAGGGAGTGCCAGAAGACAGGAATACCCTACTCTTCTCAGCCACGATGAGTAAGGAGATAGAGCGTATTGCCAAGGGTTATCTGCACGACTACAAGGAGATTGTGGTAGGTTCGCGCAACGAAGGCGCCGAGCACGTGAACCATATCTACTATATGGTGAATGCGAAGGATAAGTACTTGGCCTTGAAGCGACTGGTAGATTTCTATCCTCGCATCTTCGCCATCATCTTCTGCCGCACGAAACTGGAGACGCAGGAGGTGGCCGACAAGCTGATACGCGACGGCTATAATGCCGAGTCGCTGCACGGAGACCTCTCGCAGCAGCAACGCGACCTGACCATGCAGAAGTTCCGCCAGCATACCGTACAATTGTTGGTAGCAACGGATGTGGCAGCACGTGGATTGGATGTCGACGACCTGACGCATGTCATCAACTATGGTTTGCCTGACGATATTGAGAACTACACCCACCGCTCTGGCCGTACAGGTCGTGCAGGCAAGAAGGGCACGTCGCTCAGCATTGTCCACTCGCGCGAAAAGCAGAAGATACGCAATATCGAGAAGGAGATTGGCAAGCAGTTTGAGCAAGGCACCATCCCTTCGGCAGAGGAAATCTGCAAGAAGCAGCTCTACAAGGTGATGGACCAGATTGTGAAGAGCGACGTCGACGAGGAACAGATTGCCCCCTTTATGCAGGACATCAGCCGCTATTTCGAATATATCGACAAGGACGACCTCATCAAAAAGATTGTCTCACTGGAGTTTGGTAAGTTCTTGGCTTACTATGCTGACGCTCCTGAGATTGAACCTGTCAGCACCAAGCGGAAGGATGACGGCAAGGAGCGCAAAGAACGGGGCAAGCGCGAGAAGGGTCAGTCGTTTAATGCCTCTGAGGGTTATCGTAAGCTGTTTATCAACTTAGGCAAAAAGGACGGATTCTATCCTGGCGAGCTGATGCAGTTCTTAAATAAAAACGTACGCGGACATGTGGAAGTGGGGCATATCGACCTGTTGACCACCATCAGCTATTTCGAAGTACCTGAGGAGGATGCCGAACGCGTCGTCAAATACGTCAACGGCCAGCGTTACAAGAACCGCGAGGTGCGTTGCAACGACGCAGCAGAGACGGCGCCAGCCAGAGATACTAGGTCTACTAGAGAGACTAGACCTACTAGAGATACTAGAAAGACCAGAGATTCTAAGCCCAGCAAAGCCCCCAAGGACGTCAGGATTTACCAGAAGGAAGAATGGATGCAGTTCCTGAATCCTGGTGGCATGAAGACGAAGGGCGCTAAGCCACATGCTGATAAAAAGCCCAAGAAGGACAAAGGCAGCAAAGAGCTAAAAGGCGAGATTCCTGACTTCAGCGAAGAAGGCTGGGCCATTCGCAAGCCTCGCAAGAAGAAATAAGAAAGGAAGAAAAAAAAGGTAGGGCTGAAACCCTACCTTCATTGTTTTATTTGGCGTTAATTTCCTTAAGCAGACGATCAGCGTGTCCCCAACGATCCATCATGAAGAGCATATAACGGATGTCGACATTGATGGTACGAGCCAGCTGGCGGTCGAAGAAGATGTCGCTCGACAGGCTGTCCCAGTTGCCGTCGAAGGCCAGACCTAACAGTTCTCCCTTGCCATTGAAGATGGGCGAGCCGGAGTTACCACCCGTAATATCGTTATTCGAGAGGAAGCAGAGCTGCATGGTACCTGTCAGCGAGTCAGCATAGGGACCGAAGTCCTTGCTCGAAAGCAGTTCGTGCATGATGGGCTCAGCGAAATACTCGAAATTCTCGTCAGCCTTCTGCATCTTCTCCCACAACGAGCGGGCTGTGGTATAATAGCCTGAAGGACGTCCGCCCAGCGTATATTCACCAATCTGTCCGTAGGTCATACGCAGGGTGAAGTTAGCATCCGAATAGTTGGGCATATCCTGTTCCATGCGCAACACAGCGGCACACAACAGTCGCTCCTGCTCGGCAATATCGTCTCTATATTGCTTGAGGTCGGCATTAATCTTTGCCATAATCTCGCTGATGGAGATGCCGTACTTCACACCCAGATCCTTATTGTAGCTCTTCTTATTGAAATAGATGGGCTTGCCGCTCTTCATCAGTACCGACTTCTTGTACAGCGTTTTGACGTAGGCGTCGTAGTTGCCACCGAATTGCTGGTCGATGGTTTCGTAGAAGTCGGGCAGATACTCCTTGTCGACCTGCTGGCGATAGTTGCGAATCAGCGTAGCAAGCAGCTCGCAGTCGGTAGCCTCGTCCCACTCCTTGCTGTTGTCGTCGAACAGGTAATACTGCTTCTTGGGCTTGTCCTTAGGCCCATTGACACCAATGCCCCAATTCGATTTCCAGGCACGCGTCGTCAGCTCGTCGTCGAAGGTATAGAAGGTCTCTCTGAAAATGGTGCGCAGACGAGTCAGCTTCATGCGCTGCTGATAGAGCTTAGCCAACTTGTCGAAATCAAGCTCGCCCTTCAGATAGCCCGTTGTATCCTGCCACTGGCGAATCTTTTCCTCGAACTGCTGCTTTTGGCCGATGAGTCCGATGGAATCGATACATTTGTTCATACCGATAGAGTTCTTCCAATAGTTGCTGGAGTGGGCATACTTCGACTCGTACATGATACGCACGGCCTCCGAGGCACGCATGTGGCGCAACATGACCTCCTGCTTCACTTCGCGAACCTGTACGCGAGGTGCATTGATGGCGTCACGACGCTCCTGGATACCATACGACGACAGATAGCGACTGGTAGAGCCAGGGTAACCCATAATCATACAGAAGTCACCAGGCTTATAACCCTGCATAGAGACTGGAGCCCAAGACTTAGGATGATAGGGCACATTGTCTTTCGAATATTCGGCAGGGCCATTGGTCTTGGGGTCGGCATAGATACGGAACACGGAGTAGTCGCACGTCTGACGGGGCCACATCCAGTTGTCCGTCTCGCCACCAAACTTACCCATCGACTTGGGAACGGCAAACACCAGGCGCACATCCTTGAAGTCGCGATAGGTGGTCAGATAATACTTGTTGCCTTCGTAGAAAGGCTTTACCTCGACACGCAGGGTAGAATCCTGCTTACGGATTTCCTTCTGCCAGGCATTCTCCAAGCTGTCCACAAAGTCTGCCTGCTTATTGAGAGACAAACCCTTCAGATGAGGGAAGATCTGATCAGTGACGTCCTTCTGGTCAACCATAAAGCTGACGAAAAGGTCTTCGTTGGGCAACTCCTCTTCGTAGGATTTCGAGACGAAGCCATTGAGCATATAGTCGTTCTCTACGGTAGAGTGCTGGCGGATAGCGTCGAAACCACAGTGGTGGTTGGTGAACACCAGTCCGTCAGGCGACACAACGACACCCGTACAGAAACCACCAAAGTTGACAACGGCATTCTTCACCGCATTGTCGCTCTGGTAGAGCTGCTCCATCGGCAACTCGAAACCATACTGCTTCATCTGGTCATAGACAGCAGTAGGCAGGTTGTACAACGTCCACATGCCCTCATCGGCATGAAGCCCATTAACTAGGGATACTAGGCCTACTAGTGATACTAGAATTCTTTTCATATGATATTACTTTTTAAAATACTTTCCAATAACAGGAAGACTTCCTAGCGGCAGG
>Ga0310690_10011674_pt1 | contig 10826 bp, 5 predicted proteins | sample AusTroGonzalo_MG_2_FD_207661 | JGI IMG/M metagenome (GOLD analysis project Ga0310690, IMG submission 207661) | Bovine rumen microbial communities from tropical cattle in Woodstock, Queensland, Australia - Gonzalo_04 (v2) (version 2) | ecosystem: Host-associated > Mammals > Digestive system >...
CCAGCTTGAGGAAGGAACCGTTCTCGATATAGTAGTCGGAGATGTACATGGCATCGTCGAAGTTGGACTTCAGGGCCGATGCATTGCGGTTGGAGATGAAGTTGTTCACCCACAGGTCCTTGAGCATCTCGTTGTTGGAGGCCACGTTGTTGTAAACGTAGTTGCCGATGGAAGCATGGCCGCTGAGGGCGGCGGTCCAGTTCTTATAGGAGAAGCTGGTGTTGAAGCCGATGGTGACGTCGGCCCAGGGCTTGTGGAAGAAGTGGCGGTCGGCCTCGTTGATGACGCCGTCGTTGTTCTGGTCCACATACTGGCCGAAGACGGGGGCGCCGTTCTGGTCATAGACCTGCTGGTACACGTAGAAAGCGCTCATGGGATGACCCACGTCGTGCTTCTGGATCCAGTTACCGGTACCGCCGGAGATACCGCCGGTCTGTACGCCTTCCTTATTGTCGGAAGAAGCGTTCAGCTTGGTGATCTCGTTGTGGTTGTAGGCCACGTTCACACCGGCCGTCCAGCTAATGTCACGGGTGTCGATCAGAATACCGTTCAAATCCAGTTCCACACCCTTGTTGGTGAGGGAGGCGATGTTGGTATTCAGATAGTTGGTGAGGTTGGAGAGGGCAGCCACCTGCACATAGGAGAGCAGGTCCTTGGTATCTCTCTTGTAGAAGTCCACGGCGGCGGTGAAGCGGTCGTTCCACATACCGAAATCCAAACCTATATTATAGGTAGTGGTGGTCTCCCACTTGAGGTCGGCGTTGTAACCCAGGGCCGTGATGGGCACGATGGTGTTGCCGCCGAACTGGTAGTAGGAGCCCAGCTGGTTGGTGTAGAAGGTGGCGAAGGTGTCGTAGTAGCCGCCCACGTCCTGCTGACCGGTCTGACCCCAGGACAGACGGAGCTTGAGGGTGGAGAGCTTGTCCACATTCTTGAGGAAGTTCTCATTCTTGACATTCCAGCCCAGGGCCACGGAAGGGAACAGGCCCCACATGTTGTTCTGGAAGCGGGAAGTACCGTCACGGCGCAGGGTGGCGGTGATGAGGTAACGGTCGGCAAAGCTGTAATTGAAACGGCCGAAGAAGGAGATGAGGAAATACTCACCCTTGAACACAGACTCGCTCATGACAGCGCTGGGATCACTCAGCTTCACGGTCTTGGAATTGTTTCCGTTGTAGAAACGCTGCCAGGAATAACCGGCCATTACGTCCAGGTTGTGCTGGCCGAAGGTCTTGTTATAGTCGGCATAGAGTTCCAGGGTGGTATTCATACGGTTGTAGCTGTAATCCGTATGGGAACCGCTGGCCTTGAAGGCGCCGGTTTCGTCAATGTACTGCTGCTGGGTGCTGTGATAGGAAGCCTCGGAGTTCTGTGCAAGCTCGGTGATACCGCCGGACTTGGCCCAGTCCATACCCAGGTTCAGGTTCACGCGCAGGTCTTCCAGGCCGTGGATCTTATAGTCCAGCTGGATATTGCCGATGAAACGGTTGGCCTTGGCGATGTCGGTCTTGTCGTTGAGCTGGGCCACGGGGTTCAGGGTAGCCATACCGTTGGGGTTGCCGTCGGAGCCGCGCCAGATGCGGTAGCCGTTGAGGCCGCCTTCAGCGTCGGTAGCATAGATGGGCTGGGTGGGGTCATAGCGCAGGGCGCCGCCGATGGCTCCCTGGTCGGCATACCAGTTCTGGGCAAAGGTGTACTTGCCGTTCATGAAGACGGACAGGTGCTTGTCGAAGAAGGTGGGCGACAGGTTGATGCTGGCGGTACCGCGGTTCATCTTGGAACCCTTGAGGGTACCGTTCTGAGTGGTGAAACCGCCGGAAACACGGTAAGGCAGGGTAACGCTGCCCATATCCACGTTGCCGTTCAGGCTCACGTTAGCGTCCACGGTAGGGGCCATCTTGTAAATCTGCTTCTGCCAGTCGGTGTTCTCATTGCCGAGGGCGTTGAGGGCGTTGGCGCTGATCTTGCCATCGGCCACACGCTGGGCCACGAGGCTGCGGACCTGGTCGCCGGTGAGGACTTCCTGGTACTTGGCGATGGTGTTCAAGGAAGAAGTGACGTCAATGGCGATCTTGGGAACGGCGCTGCCGCTCTTGGTGCCCTTCTTGGTGGTAATCACGATAACGCCGTTGGAAGCACGGGAACCGTAGATGGCGGTGGCCGATGCGTCCTTGAGCACGGTGAAGCTCTCGATGTCTTCCGGGTTGATGGAGGACAGGGGGTCGCTCATACCGTCGATGCCGGCGCCGGAGATGGGCAGGCCGTCAATGATGTACAGAGGGTCGTTGTTGGCGTTCAGGGAAGCGCCGCCACGGATACGGACGGTAGCGCCCGCACCAGGCTGGCCGGAACCGGAAGTGACCACCACACCGGCGCTCTTGCCGCGCAGGAGGTCGGCGGGGGTGGTGATGACACCCTTGTTCACTTCATCGGCCTTGACCGTGGAGACGGAACCGGTGAGGTCGCTCTTTTTCACGGTACCGTAACCGATGACAACAACCTCATCCAGGAAGTGGCTGTCCTCATCCAGGTGGATGGTGGCGGGAACGGCGTTGGCCGGGAAAGTTTGGGTAGCATAGCCGATGCAGGAGATTTCCACCATGGCATTGGCATTGGAAACGGTGATGGTGAAGTCGCCGTCCAGACCGGTGGAAACACCATTGGAGGTTCCCACTTCGATCACCGAGGCTCCGATCACGGGGCCGATGGCGTCTACCACCACACCTTTAACCTGGTATCCGCCCTGGGCGAATACGGTGACGCAGGAGGCTGCTAGCACTGCGATTGCGGTTAAAATCCTTTTCATTAGTGTGTAGTTAGTTGATTATTTGGTTTTGATGAATTTCACGCAGGCGGCTCCCAGCACCAGGTATACGCCGGCCATCAGGAGCATGGCGGGCTGGCTGCCCACCAGGGAAAGCACTGCACCGCCGGTGGCCGCCGCCACAATCTGGGGCAGGCAGATGGTGCAGTTGAACAGGCCCAGGTAACTTCCCATATACGGGCTTCCCTCCAGCGCGTTGGTGAGGAGGGTGAAGGGCAGGGCAAGCATGGCGGCCCAGGCAAAGCCGATGAGGAAGTAGCTGAGGAACAGCACGTACTGATTGTGGATGAACAGTACGGAAGCAAAGCCCACGGCGCCGATGAGAAGGCTTACCACATAGGCTGTCTTCAGGTTTTTGAAACGCGGCAGCACCGCGGCCCACACCAGGGAGCCCACGGCCTGCACGGCGAAGAGCACGCCCACCCAGTTGCCGGCTGTCTGATAGGCCTCGGAGGCGGTGTCGGAGGTGTGCCATACATTATCGGCAATGGCGCCGTTGGTATAGGTCCACATATACAGGAAGGCGGCCCAGCAGAAGAACTGCACCAGGCCCACGGTCCAGAAGGTCTTGGGAGCCTTGACGAGGAGTTTCATCAGGCCCTCCTTGGGCTCATCGGCCTTTTTCTCCAGGTCGATGCCATGGAACTCGGCATACTCCTTGGGCGGCATCTCCTTCACGCGGAGGAAGGTGTACAGCACGCACAGGATGAGGATGGCGGCGCCGCAGTAGAAGCTCCAGATGACGCTGTCGGGCACCACGCCCTTGGGGGCGGTGTTGGCAATGCCGATCCAGGTGAAGAAGATGGGGAAGAGATAGCCCACCAGGGAACCTGCGTTGCACAGGAAGCTCTGGATGCTATAGGCGGTGGTCTTCTGCTTCTCGTTCACCATGTCTCCCACCATCATCTTGAAGGGCTGCATGGCGATGTTGATGGAGGTATCCAGGAATATGAGGGAGAACAGGCCGAACCACATGGCCATGTTCAGACCCAGGAACAACCGGGCGCTGAAGTTGAGGCTGCCGGCGTTAGGCAGGAAGATCATCACCAGGACGGCGATGATGGCTCCCACCAGGAGGTAGGGCTTGCGGCGGCCCATCTTGCACCAGGTGCGGTCGCTGTATTTGCCGATCAGGGGCTGGACGATCATGCCCATGAGCGGGGGCAGGATCCAGAAAAAGCTGAGCTGATGGGGATCTGCGCCCAGGGTGGCGAAGATACGGCTGATGTTGGCGCTCTGCAGGGCATAGGCAATCTGCACGCCAAAGAAGCCGAAGCTCAGGTCTACGAGTTGACGGAATGTCAAATCACGTTTGTTGGACATAGTTTGGTAATAGTTTTAGCCGCCAGTTATATGGCACTCGCAAAAGTACTATTATTTAAGGTAAAACCACGCGCGAGAGGCAGATGACTCTTCCGAATGGATATTTTTTTGCGACGAACGGAATTTCTGCTTACTTTTGTACCATGGAAAGAAAAGGACCTGGCTGGGTTATCCACGGCTTCGCGCTGCTGCACGTGGCCGTGACCATGCTGTGTACGGCTATGGGAGTGCGGGACAGCCTGCTGCTCACCGCCCTTACCATGGCGCTCACCGGCGTCATCTGTTTCCGGGAAAACCTCACAGTGGAAATTACGGTTACGGCCCTCATCCTGGTGAACGTAATCGGCTTCCTGCTGGGTAACATAGGCGCCTTCGTCCTGGAGGACCTGCTGCCGCCCATCTGGCACCACGCCATATCTACATTTTTAGTGACGGAGGGCATCGGCTGGGGCCTCTATCTGTTCGCCCACCGCTTCTCCCCTTACGGGCCGGCCGGATATGAACGGGAGCAGTCCTGGTACAAGCACGCCGGGTGGCTGGTGATTGCCATCGGCCTGGTCTTCGGCATCCGTGTGTACACCGACCTCAACTTCAACGGCGATTCCGTGCTGGAGAACTCCGGCGTGATGGTGCTGCTCATCGTCACCACGGTGGTGTCCCTCATCCTCATGGTGAACTTCGCCATCAACATGCAGCAGGAGGCCTCCAAGCAGCGTACGCGCCGCCACCAGGCCGAATTCCGCTATATGAACCTGAAGAACCAGGTGAACCCGCACTTCCTGTTCAACTGCCTCAACGTACTGGACTCCATCGTACACGACGGCACCCGGGAAGAGGCCAGCGAGTACATCCAGAAAATGGCTTCCCTGTACCGCTACCTCATGAACCAGGAGGGCAAGCGGCTAGTGTCGCTTACAGATGAATTGGAATTTGCCAAAACTTACCGCCAGCTCATGCAAATCCGTTATCCGGAGGGGTTTGTAATCCTGGACCGCCTGCGTCCTACAGACCTGGTGGGCTATACGGTCCCCTGCACCCTGCAGCTGCTGGTAGAGAACGCCATCAAGCACAACGCCATCTCTCCGGAAAAGCCGCTGGTCATCACCGCAACCAGCGACCGCCAGTCCATCACCCTCACCAACAACCGTATCCCCAAGGTGACGCCCGTGCGCAACACGGGCATCGGCCTGCAGTATATCCGCAACCAGTTCCGGGACATCGCCGGAAAAGAGATATTCATTACCGAAACAGAAGACTCCTTCTCCGTGACCATCCCCATCCTGCGGGAAGGAGTAGAAGAAACTAACCATGAAGGCACTGATTATTGAAGACGAGCTCCGCGCACGGGAGCACATGACCCATCTGCTGGCCACCAACTTCCCTTCCGTGGAGGTAGTGGGCGCCGTTGGCTCTGTCAAGGACTCCCTGGCCTGGCTGGGCTCCCATCCCGCCCCCGACGTCATTTTCATGGACGTGGAGTTGAGCGACGGCTCCAGCTTCGACATTTTCACCCAGACCGACGTTCCCTCCCCGGTCATCATGACCACGGCCTATGACCAGTACGCCGTACACGCCTTCGAGGTCAATGCGGTGGACTATCTCCTGAAGCCCATCAACCTGGCCGACCTCCGGCGCGCCATCGCCCGCGTGGAAGCCGGAGAAGCGGTGAAGCCTTCCGGAGAAGCCGTCCGCTCCCTCATCGCCCAGGTACGGAAAGAGAAGTTCCTCATCCGCCTGAACGACCGCATCGTACCGGTGCGCACATCGGACATCGCCTATTTCTATTCCGAGGCCAAGAACTCCTACATCGTCACCCTCAACGGCTCTTCCTATGTGATGGACGATTCCCTGGACGCCATAGCCGAAAGCCTGGACCCGGAGACGTTCTTCCGCATCTCCCGCAGCTGCATCATCTCCGAGGGCGTGATCGACTCCGTCTCCCGCCTCATGGGCGGCCGCCTCCGCATCACGCTGCGCCCCGGCCTCCCCTCTCTCACAGACCTCACCGTCTCCCGCGCCCGCGTAGACGGCTTTATGGAGTGGCTGGAGAAATAACACCGATATTTATTATGAAGACAAAATTTTTTATCCTGGGAGCACTTGTTGCGGTTACGGCCATCATCTCCTGTAAAGAGCTCAATGAATCCAATAATACTGTACCTTTTTCCGTAATTCCCACATCTTTGAGTATACCGGCCCAGGGAAAAACGGTCCAGATAGCTATTTCGGCTCCTTCCACCTGGGCAATCACCTCCGGCGCAGACTGGATTGTGACGGCCCCCACAGCAGGAGCCAAAGGTGAGAGTGTGGTGAATGTAACCGTGAAGGAGAATTCCACCGACAAAGAACGGCAGGATATCATCTCCATCGAAGCAGGTAAAGAAGTAATAACGGTTCCTGTTAGCCAGCAAGCAGGCAAAAGCGCAGAAGACCGTCCGGCAAAATGGTATGTGTGCGGGAATTTTAACGAGTGGAATATGGATACGGCACTCGAAATGGGTGAGAATACCTTCGAACGTTACTATTATGTTACTTTGGATGCCCCTGAGAAACTGGAATTCAAATTTTATCTGGATAAGGATTGGAATGTCAATCTGGGGGCTTGGGATCAATCCAAGCCCGGCACCAACCATTCTGCAGCCATTCATGAATCAGATTACGTCCCGCTCATAAAGGATGGGTTTAATCTGTTTTTTGTCCCTGGGGGTAAAATTTCTATTCGCCTGTATTATTATGACGATAAAAATGACTATGATTCTTTCTCTACCAAAATAATAGGTGGTAATCCAGATCCCGGGTATGAGGATGATCCATCAGGGAAGACAATCGGAGAAAAGGACTGGAGTATTGTAGGTAAAGTCCATGATGCCAACGGCGATTATGATATTCCCATGCTTAAGATGTATTCCAGCACGGGAGAAGAGTTCTGGTGGGGATGTGTTTTCTGCCGTCCCGAAGAATCATTTAAATTACGGCAAGGCGGGAAGTGGGATGTGAACCGGGGTGTTGGCGATTCTGGTTCAAGCGGCATGGAATTAAATCAATATGGAGAGTATCCGGTTGTACAGGATGGCGGTCCCATCATTGTGAAAACCACTACCATGCTGTCTGTCTATTATTATCCTTTATCGGAAAAACTCGTGATTCAAAACGGGAACAGCGGCGTATGGTCTATCATTGGAGAATTTGATCCCGGTACAACGTATAACTGGAATAAAAACTATTCCATGAATGCAGCTTATGCTTATGGCAATAATGGAACTCCCGGCAGAGCATTCTATTACAGATATATCACAATCAAAGATGAAGAGTTCCGATTCCGCTTCAATGGGGAGAGTGTTTTTTCCTATGGATTCGATGGCAGCAGACTAAACTTGCCTGAAGTTTGGCTCTCATATGAGTATGTCTTCGATTTGACCACCAATGGTTTAAATATCACTGCCACGCCAGGAGACTATTCTTTTGAACTGGATCCCATGACCGGTAAGTTATCTGTCCGCCAATATGAGAACCGCCGGATTACCATGTCCGGGGGTGTTCAAAGAAATGACCATAATACTTTCCATATTGAAGCGGGAATTAATGTAAGCAAAGCTTGGTATGCCCTGTTTGATGGCCAGATAGATATGGATGACTGGAGCGTTCGTGAAGAATATGGCAAAAGGATTCTGTCTGGAGATGTGCCATCCCACGAACTGCCATTATCCTCGTTTAAGGTAAAAGGGAATCCCCAATACTACTATGGCAGTGTAGACTGTCATCCGGAAAAAGAAGGGTATTATACGGCACTGGCTATTGTTCCGGAAGGTGAATATTTCTCGTATTCTTATGCTCAGTCATTCTACTACAAGCCCGTTCAAACCGGACTTACATGGACTTCTATCGGGAAAGCCACCTTGTATGAACCCTTCCTGAGTGTCTTCTATCCGGATGACATGCCTGCAACCTCATGGGAAGTTAACGTTGAAAGGTGTGACCAGGATCCCACCAGAATTCGTATGAAATATCCCTATGATGCCAAATGTCCCTATATTGGACAGGGAATGTATGATACATCAAAATCCTACGACATTGAGATTTGCATTCCCGACAACCAACATGTCTATATGCTTCCTCAGGAGATAGGCTGTAATTTTGGTAATGGTAACTTTACCATTGCCAACTGGGCTGGTGTTCTCTTGGCCTGCGGGAGGGAAATGTCTTCTGTTTCAGACGAATTCTTTGGCACGTTTGATGGCCAGACCATCACTTTCCCCCTTGCGCACACGGTTTCCCAAGAACCGGACTATTCGTCTTCCTGGTATATCAGTAAGACAGACCAGCCTTTCCGCCTGGTTCTTGGCAACTCACTTAACAGCGCAAGCAAGCAACCGGTCCAAAAGCGGCCGATGACGCTTAGGCATCATGATGGTGAGAGTCTCAATTCCCCCCAGGGATCCGGTATGATCAGCCGATAGAAGGAAAGTTTAGTCCAGTTTGAGCACGGCCATAAAGGCGCTCTGGGGCACCTGGACGGTACCGATCTGGCGCATGCGCTTCTTGCCTTCCTTCTGCTTCTCCAGGAGTTTGCGCTTACGGGTCACGTCGCCGCCATAGCACTTGGCGGTCACGTCCTTGCGCACCTGGCGCACGGTTTCGCGGGCAATGATTTTGGCGCCGATGGCCGCCTGCACGGCAATGTCGAACTGCTGACGGGGAATGAGGTCCTTGAGCTTGAGGCAGATCTTGCGGCCGAAGTCGTAGGCGTGGTCCTCGTGGATGAGGGTGCTCAGGGCATCGGCCGGGTCTCCGTTCAATAAAATATCAAGCTTTACCAGCCGGGCCGGACGGAAGTCCGTGACATGGTAGTCGAAGGAGGCGTAGCCCTTGGAGATGGACTTGAGCTTGTCATAGAAGTCGAACACGACCTCGGACAGCGGCAGGTCATAATTAAGCTCCACGCGGTCTGTGGTAATGTAGTGCTGGCCGATGAGGGTACCGCGCTTGTCCATGCACAGCTTCATGATGGGGCCGTAGAAGTCGCTCTTTGTAATGATCTGGGCGCGGATGTACGGCTCTTCAATATGGTCGATTACGCTGGGAGCGGGCAGTCCGGACGGGTTGTGCACGTCGATTACCTCTCCCTTGGTGGTATATACCTTATAGGATACGTTGGGCACCGTGGTAATCACATCCATGTTGAACTCACGGAACAGGCGCTCCTGCACAATTTCCAGGTGCAGCAGGCCCAGGAAGCCGCAGCGGAAGCCGAAGCCCAGGGCCAGTGAGCTCTCCGGCTCATAGGTGAAGGAGGCGTCATTCAGCTGGAACTTCTCCAGCGTGGCGCGCAGTTCCTCGAACTTGGAGGCATCCACCGGGTACAAGCCGGCGAAAACCATCGGCTTCACTTCTTCAAAGCCGGCAATCGCTTGAGAACAAGGCTCTTCCACATGGGTGATGGTGTCTCCCACCTTCACTTCCACGGCGGCCTTGATGCCGGTGATGATGTATCCCACGTCACCGGCCTTTACCTCACCGGTAGGGTTGAGTTTCAGTTTGAGGTTACCCACTTCTTCGGCCTCGTACTCGTTGCCGGTGCTGAAGAATTTCACCTTGTCCCCCGTACGCAGGCTGCCGTTCACCACCTTGAAATATGCGATGATGCCGCGGAACTGGTTGAAAACGGAGTCGAAGATAAGGGCCTGCAGCGGGGCGGCGGGGTCTCCCTTGGGCGCGGGAACCTTGTCCACAATGGCGTCCAGCACCGCCTGTACGCCCTCTCCGGTACGGGCCGATACCCGCAGCACGTCCTCGGGCTCGCAGCCCAACAGGTCGCATACCTGGTCTGTAACCACCTCGGGCTGGGCGCTGTCCATGTCGATCTTGTTAAGGACGGGAATGATCTCCAGCCCGTGGTCGATGGCCTGGTACAGGTTGGAGATGGTCTGGGCCTGGATACCTTGCGAGGCGTCCACCACCAGCAGCGCCCCTTCGCAGGAAGCGATGGAACGGGATACTTCGTAGGAGAAGTCCACGTGACCCGGTGTATCAATCAGGTTGAGCCGGTACGTCTCCCCATCCCGATGGTAATCCATCTGGATGGCGTGGCTCTTGATAGTAATGCCTTTTTCCCGTTCCAGGTCCATGTCGTCCAGCACCTGGTTTTCCATCTCCCGGTCGCTCAGTGTTTGGGTGAGCTCCAGCAGACGGTCGGCCAGGGTGCTTTTGCCATGGTCGATATGGGCGATGATGCAGAAATTGCGGATGTTCTTCATAGGGCGCAGCTTTCGTCGGAGCAGAGTTCGTTCTTCTTGAGGGAAGGCTTCTTAGCAGTGCCCAGGGCATCGGCAATCTTGCCGATCATCACGGTGCCCAGCTGTACCTTGCCGGTTTCGTCAATGAGATAGAGGGACGGGATCCACTTCACACCGTAATCGGCGGCAACCTTGGATTCCTTTTTCCCCGCGGGGTCAAAAAGCTGCACGCCGGGGAGGTAGTTCTCGTTCACATAGTTCTGCAGCGCCTCCAGCGTACGGTCGAAGGACACGGACACAAAGGCCGCTTTCTCCGGGTTGGCGGCGGCGTGCATGGCCTTGAGCTCGGGGACCTCGGCGCGGCAGTCCGGGCACCAGGAAGCCCAGAACACCAGCACCACCTTCCGGCCCTGGAAATCGCTGAGCTTGAACGTTTTACCATTGAT
>Ga0310690_10011675_pt1 | contig 10825 bp, 8 predicted proteins | sample AusTroGonzalo_MG_2_FD_207661 | JGI IMG/M metagenome (GOLD analysis project Ga0310690, IMG submission 207661) | Bovine rumen microbial communities from tropical cattle in Woodstock, Queensland, Australia - Gonzalo_04 (v2) (version 2) | ecosystem: Host-associated > Mammals > Digestive system >...
AGGCTTCCATTTCGGCTTTCTGCTCCTCGGTCATCTCCTGACAGCAGGGATGGTCCTCAGCTTGCATCTCGGTGTTTTCGGCCGGTTGTTCGGCGGGCTTGTTGTTGTTACAAGCGGTGAATGTCAGACAGCACGCAGCGGCCATCAGAATGAAAAGTTTCTTCATTTTTTTGATTTTTTAAGTTAGTTTCAACTATTTTTAATTGCGGCGCAAAAATAGTTTTTTTTCGAAAGGGGGCGCTGTTTAAAATTCTTAAAAAATGTATCTTTGCAGGCTTATTAAAAATATGTAATATGAAGCATCTTATACTCTTCTTTGTGGGATTGTTCATCGCCTTGACGCTTTCCGCGCAAACTCCGACATGCTACCGTATCTATTTGAAAGACAAGGCGAACAGCCCCTATTCCATCGATAACCCTTCGGCCTATTTGTCCCAACGGGCCATCGACAAGCGCACTCGTTTCAACATCCCGATTACCGAGCAGGACTTGCCCGTGAACCCGCAATATAAGCAGCAGATTCTGGGCTTGGATGCGGAGATTCAGCTTTTGGCCGTCTCCAAATGGATGAACACCGCCACGGTCTATTGTCCCGACAGCACGGTTGTCCTTCAAATCGAGAACCTTCCGTTTGTGGATTCCGTGTGGGCGGTGGGCAGCTACATCTTGCACGATAATCCTGTGTATCAGTATCCTGAGAATCCGATGCCTTTGGTTCACAACACGTTTTCCTCTGCCAAGGATACGGTCGATTATGGCCAGGGACTTGCGCAGATTGCCCTGATGAACGGCATCCCGCTCCACGAGGAGGGGTTCCGTGGCGAGGGGATGCTCATCGCAGTGCTCGACGGCGGCTTTTTCGGCATCGAGACATGCTCTTTCTATCAGGATATGGTGAACAGCGGGCGGTTTTTCGGCCATTACTCGCTGATGCCCGACTTTGTGGATACCTTAGCGAGCGGCTGGTCGGAAGTGCACGGCACGATTGTGACCTCCGCCATCGCCGCCAACACCAATGGCGAGCTGGTGGGCACGGCGCCTGCTGCTTCATACGCCCTGATCCATACGGAATGGGTTGGTTCTGAAGAACTTGTGGAGGAGGATTTCTGGGCCAACGGTGCGGAAATCGCCGACAGCATCGGTGCCGATGTCATCAACTCTTCGTTGGGCTACCGCTCGTTCCCGGATTTCCCGCAAAACGATGTCACCTACGCGAATATGGACGGGGTGAACAGCATCGCCTCGCGTTGCGCCACCATCCTCGGACAGAAGGGCGTCATTGTCTGTGTGGCAGCGGGTAACGACGGCAATAACGAATTTTACCACATCGGTCGTCCTGCCGACGCTTTTGACATTCTGGCCGTGGGCGCCTGCACGTCCGACAGCCTCATTACCGACTTCTCTTCACGCGGTCCTTCCTACGATGGCCGTGTGAAGCCTGACATCACCTCCCAGGGGATGGAGACGGCCTGCATCTACCCTTACGATATGCTCTCTTTCGCCAACGGTACCAGCCTGGCCACGCCCGTCGCGGCGGGCCTTTGCGCCTGTCTGTGGCAGGCCATGCCCGTCTATACCGCCACCGAGATGATGCAAATCATCCGCGAGAGCGGCCACCTTTACAACAACCCCAACCCCGAATACGGCTACGGCATCCCCGACTTCTACCAGGCCTACGCCTCCCACGTCGGCATCAACGACTACAAACCGCTGACCCTCAGCGTCTATCCGAACCCCGTCACCGACAAACTCATCCTCACCAACACCGACGGCAATATCCAGTCCATCAACATCTTCAACGCAGCCGGCCAACTCGTCCTGCAACACGCCGTCACCGGCGACGCCCTCATCGAAACCAACGTAACGTCTTTGCCGAAAGGATTTTATGTGGGTACGGCCATGATGGAAAGTAACAGGACGGCTACGTTTAAGTTTGTGAAATAGTGATCAGGCAACAGGCAATAGGCAACAGGCAATAGGCAACAGGCAATAGGCAACAGGCAATAGGCAATAGAAATGAACGTTAACGAACAAAAATGAATATATAGAAAACATATTCCTTGAACAGTCCCGAAGGGACAAGACGCACGAAGTGCAATTAACCCCACATAAGCGACGGAGGAGCGCAATGTGGGGCAGCCAAAGTCAATAGTCAAAGTCAAAGTATAGAATAATGAACGCATTAACAAAAACCAATTACCAATTCCCGAATCAAAAATCGGTGTATCACGGAAAAGTCCGCGACGTCTATTTCTTGGACGATGTTTTAGTGATGGTCGCCAGCGACCGCATCAGCGCCTTCGACGTCATCCTGCCGAAGGGCATCCCTTACAAAGGTCAGATCCTCAACCAGATAGCATCGAAATTCTTGGATGCAACCAGCGACATTTGTCCGAACTGGAAGATGGCTTCCCCCGACCCGATGGTCACGGTGGGCCGCACCTGCAAGGGCTTCCCGGTGGAGATGATTGTGCGCGGCTACCTCTGTGGCAGCGCGTGGCGTTTCTACAAGAACGGCGGTCGTAACCTCTGCGGCAACATCCTGCCCGACGGCATGAAAGAGAACCAGAAGTTCCCGGTACCGCTCATTACCCCGACCACCAAGGCCGAGCAGGGCGAACACGACGCCGACATTTCCAAAGAGGAGATCCTCGCCAAGGGACTGGTTTCACCTGAGGATTACGCCGTTTTGGAGGATTATACGATGAAGCTCTTCCTTCGTGGCACGGAAATCGCAGCCAAGAAGGGATTGATTCTCGTCGATACCAAATACGAGTTCGGCAAGGCTGACGACACCATCTACCTCATCGACGAAATCCACACTCCCGACTCCTCCCGCTACTTCTACGCCCAAGGCTACGAAGAGCAGTTCGCCAAAGGTCTGCCGCAGAAGCAGTTATCCAAGGAGTTTGTGCGTGAGTGGCTGATGGCCAACGGTTTCCAAGGTCAGGAAGGCCAACAAGTGCCCGAAATGACCGAAGAGGTGGTCAACGGCATCACCCAACGCTACATCGAACTCTACGAGAACATCACCGGCGAGAAATTCGTCCCCGCCCCCTCCGAAAACGTGGAGCAGAGGATTTACGAGAATGTAACGAACTGGTTGGCGAATAGATAAGATGTAGAGACGCAATGCATTGCGTCTCTACAACGGACGTATGCGATACGTCCCTACATCAATAACCTATAACCCCTAACCCATAACCATTCAAGAATGAAATACGTCATCATCGGCGGTGTGGCAGGCGGAGCATCGGCGGCCGCACGACTGCGAAGACTCAGTGAAGATGCTGAAATCATCATGTTCGAGAAAGGCGAATACATCTCGTACGCCAACTGCGGACTGCCCTACTACATCGGCAATACCATCGAGGAGCGGAAGCGGCTGTTCGTGCAGACGCCCGTCTCCTTCGGCAACCGCTACGATGTGGATGTGCGTGTGCTGCAGGAAGTTACCGCCATCAACCGCGAGGAATACTCCGTGGAGGTGAAGAACCTGCGCAACGGCAAGACATACACGGAAGATTATGACATCCTCCTGCTCTCTCCCGGTGCGGAACCGGTGGTGCCGGAACTGCCCGGCATCCAAAGTTCGCGGATTTTCACCCTCCGCAACGTCACCGACTGCGACAAAATCAAGATGCAAGCCGTTGAATCCCTGCATGATAACGCCAAGGCGGTTATCATCGGCGGCGGCTTCATCGGGCTGGAGATGGCCGAGAACCTGCACAAGATCGGCTACCACATCACCGTGGTGGAGAAGGCCGACCACGTGCTCACTCCTGTGGATGAACCCATCGCCGCCATCGCGCAGAAGCACCTAATAGACAAGGGTGTAGAGTTGATTACGGGCAACGGCATTGCAGGGTTTGAGGAAAACGGCGACCTGCTGACCGTCTGTTTGGAAGATGGACAGAAACTGACCTGCGACCTCGCGGTGCTGAGCATCGGGGTGCGTCCGAACACGAGATTGGCGAAAGCCGCCGGCCTGGAAATCGGTGAGGCCAAGGGCATCAAGGTCAACGAGTATTTGCAGACCTCCGACGAGCGCATCTTCGCCGTAGGCGACGCCATTGAATTCCCGCACCCCGTGACGGGCAAGCCGTTCTGCAACTTCTTGGCCGGTCCCGCCAACGCGCAGGCGCGCATCGCCGCCATGAACATGGTTTATCCCGAAAGCGTTGTCTATCAAGGATCTGTGGCCACCGCCATCGCGAAAATTTTCGATTTGGCTGTGGCAAGCACGGGTCTTAACGAGGCTGCTTTGAAACGTGCAGGTCTCGCTTACGAAACGGTCATCGTTCACCCTGCCGCGCACGCGACCTACTACCCTGGCAGCAGTCCAATTTCGTTAAAGCTGAACTTCTCCATGGAAGACGGCCGCATCTTCGGCGCGCAAGCTATCGGTACGCAAAACGTTGACAAACAGATTGATATCATCTCGTTGTTGCTAAAACACAACGGCACTATTTTCGACCTCGTGAACAGCGAGCACACCTACGCGCCGCCGTTCGGTTCCGCGAAGAGTCCCGTGATGTTCGCGGGCATGGTGGCCGAGAACATCTTCGCCCACCTGATGAATCCGATTCACGTGCGCCAATTGGACGATATGATCGACAACAAAGAGGACTTCTTCTTGTTGGATGTCCGCGAACTGCCTGAATACAAGAACGGTACGATTGAAGGTTCCACTCGTTACTCGGTTGATGAACTACGCGAATTTTTGGAAGAGATTCCTGAAGGCAAGAAAATCGTGGTCTTCTGCGAGGTCGGCCTCCGCGGCTACGTCGCCTCCCGCATCCTCATGCAGAACGGATTCGACGAAGTCTATAACCTGATTGGGGGGATGAGGACGTACCGACTTATCGGCAAACACCATGTTATTCAGAAGTAGAGACGCAATGCATTGCGTCTCTACAGATCACTAATCACAAAAAAACAATAAAACCCAAAATAATGAAAAAACATCAGATTTCAACGAAGTTTCTCAGCATTGAGAAAGTAACCAAAATCATTGAGCGCAAACAGAAAATCGAACTGTCAGAGGAAGCCATCGCGGCGGTGAAGAAATGCCGTGACTTCCTGGACACCAAGGCGGCCAAGAGCGCAGAACCGATTTACGGCGTGACCACCGGCTTCGGTTCCCTCTGCAACAAACACATCTCTGCTAAGGATTTGTCAACCCTGCAACGCAACCTCGTGATCTCGCACGCATGTGGTGTGGGCGAGGAGGTGCCGCAAGAGATTGTGCAACTCATGCTGCTCTTGAAGGTGCAATCCTTGTCATACGGCCATTCCGGCGTACAGGTGGATACCATCCAACGTCTGGTTGATTTCTACAACAAAGGTGTCTATCCCGTTGTGTATCAACAAGGTTCACTCGGTGCATCCGGTGACTTGGCACCGTTGGCACACCTCTCACTGCCCATTATCGGCATGGGGGAGGTCTATTACCGCAACAAGAAATACACCGCTGCTGAAATCAACGAGAAGTTCGGTTGGAAGCCCATCACGCTGAAGTCCAAAGAGGGTCTCGCATTGCTCAACGGTACGCAGTTCATGAGCTCCTACGCGGTGTGGTTGCTGATGAAGGCCCGCAAGCTCAGCTGGTTGGCCGACATTATCGGTGCTATTTCTTTGGAAGCTTTCGACGGTCGTATCGAGCCGTTCAACATGTTGGTGCATTTGGTTCGCCCTCACGCTGGACAGATTATCACCGCCGCCCACATCACGCAACTGCTTGAGGGTTCGGAGATTATCGCCCAACACAAGGAACACGTGCAGGATCCTTACTCTTTCCGTTGCATGCCGCAGGTACACGGTGCTTCCAAAGACGCCATCGAGCATGTGCAGAACGTGGTGGAAACCGAAATCAACTCTGTCACGGACAACCCAACCGTTTTCCCGGACGAGGACATCATCGTCAGTGCCGGCAACTTCCACGGTCAGCCGTTGGCCTTGGTCTTGGACTTCCTCTCCATCGCCATGGCGGAACTCGGCAATATCTCCGAACGCCGTATCTATCAACTAATTAGCGGAAAGCGCGGTCTGCCGTCCTTCCTCGTGAAGAACCCCGGTCTTAACTCCGGCTTCATGATTCCGCAGTATGCTGCCGCCTCCATCGTGAACCAGAACAAGGCCTTCACGATGCCTTGCTCCACCGACTCCATTGAGTCGTCGCAAGGTCAGGAGGATCACGTGAGCATGGGCGCGAACGCCGCCACGAAATGCTACCTCGTGGTCAACAATGTGGAGAAGATTCTCGGCATTGAGTTGTTCAACGCCGCTCAGGCCCTCGATTTCCGCAAACCGCTGAAGAGCTCTGAGTTCATCGAGGAGTTTGTGCAATGCTACCGCGAATATGTGCCGTTCGTAGAGAACGATACTTACATGCACGAACTTATCCAGGAGTCTATCGACTTCATCAAGGGTGTTCGCGTGGTGATGTAACTTTGCTATTGGCTGTTAGCTATTAGCTGTTGGCTTATTCGCTGGCAAGATATTTTAGACGTAGGACTTGGGACTTGGGACTTGAGACTTTAAGAAAAAGCCAATAGCTAATAGCCAAAAGCTAAAAGCTGAAAAATGCAAACAAAGCACTTATTTACGATGAAAAAGTTAAGTATCTGCATTATGGTTTTCGTCTTCGTGCTCATATCGACAGGTTGTCAGCGTGAGCCGAAGTATTCCATCGTGCCGCACATCGAGTTCGTCTCGTTGGAGAAAATCGATGACGGCACAGGACACGACAGTCAAGCCGAACTTACCATCTATTTTCAGGATGGTGACGGTGACATCGGGTTGAACGAGAGCGACAAGAATCCCGTTTTTGCGGTGGATTCCCCCTATTACTACAACTTTTTCATCAATTTGTACGAGAAGCAGCACGGTGAATGGGTGGAGATGGAACTGCCCACGCCGCTTCACGCCCGCATCCCGCATCTCAGCAATGCGGTGCCGGAGTCTATTGAGGGAACCCTCTCCATCACTACGTTCATCAACAATCCCTATTCCCCTTACGACACCGTGCGGCTCACCTGTTGGATTGTGGATCGCGCCCTGCATCACAGCGACACCATCACCACCCCTGAAATAATAGTGAAAAAATGAAGATTACAGAACAAGTTAAAGAATTGATAGCGTTGACGTTGCGTGAAGATATCGGCAACGGCGACCACTCCTCGCTCTCCTGCATCCCGGCGGAAGCGCAGGGCGACATGAAATTGCTCATCAAACAGGACGGCGTTTTGGCTGGCGTTGATGTGGCCCGGGAGGTGCTTCGCCAGGTGGATGAGAACATCCGCATGGACCTCCTGCTTCCCGACGGCACATTGGTGCATAAAGGCGACATTGCGTTCACCTTGCACGGTTCGTCCCGCAACATGCTTACGGCCGAACGCACCCTGCTCAACTTCATGCAGCGTATGAGCGGCATTGCCACCACTACTCACGAGTACGTTGATTTAGTGCGAGATACGAACGTCACGTTGCTTGATACGCGCAAGACGACTCCCAATATGCGTATTTTCGAGAAGTATGCGGTCACGGTAGGTGGGGCGCAGAACCACCGCTTCGGCCTCTTTGACATGATGATGCTCAAGGACAACCATATCGACTTCGCCGGTGGTATTGAAAAGGCCATTGACGCAGCCAATAAGTATCTGCGAGACAATAACATGCAGCTTAATATAGAGATTGAAACCCGCAGTTTGGATGATGTGCGGCGCGTGCTTGAGCACGGTGGTGTGCAGCGCATAATGTTCGACAACTTCACCCCGGACCAGATTCGTGAGGGCGTGAAACTGGTCGACCATCGTATGGAGACCGAAGCTTCCGGCGGCATCGTAAAGGAGACCTTGCACGATTATGCCGTCACGGGTGTCGATTTCATCTCTGTGGGAGCCTTCACCCACCAAATCAAGAGTTTGGACATGAGTCTGAAAGCCCTTTGAACCTTGAACTTTGAACCTTGAGTCTGTTTGAATGAATCGGATCCTACGATATGTGAATCAGAAGTTCCAGCAATGGGGCAACGACCTGGAAGGTATTCCCGGTCTGGGCAAGCTTGTGGCCAAATCGAAAGTGGCCTCGTTGCCCGGCTTCCAGAAGGTGCCGCTGTACGACGTGATGCGATTCTTCATGCAGTCGATGTCGAAAGGGGTTGTTTTCCAGAGGGCTGCGGCCATCACCTACCGCATATTCGTGGCCATCATTCCCATGGCCATCGCGCTTTTCTCCGCCATCGCCTTTCTCGGCGAGGGTTTTCGCAACACCTTCATTTCGCTGTTACAGTCTGTAGTGCCGCCATACGCCTGGCCCGCTGTTGAGGGCGTGATATTCGATGTGGTGATGCGGCAGAACGGTACTCTCTGGTCGTCAATGTTCATCGTCGGTATCTATTTCACAATCGTCTGCATTATGGGCATTGTGTCCGCCATGACCACCTCTTATTATAATGAAGGGCAACGCACTTTTCTGCAGCAGATCGGGTTGAGCATTAAATTGATGCTGTTGACGTTCTTCATTATCGTCCTTGTGGCGGCGCTCTTCATTTTTGCCTCCTTGGCGATACATTATATTCACACGAATTATGTGGATAATCCACAACTCTACTCGTTTGCGGTGAGCTTCTTTAAATGGGTACTGGTGTTCGCCGCCGTCTATTTCCTCATCAGCACTTTCTACTATATGGCGCCGCCTCAGCGTGGCAACTACCGTTTTTTTTCCGCTGGATCGTCCACGTGCGCCATTCTGTTAGTTGTCCTTTTAGGGGTTATAAACCTCTACTTCTCGAACTTCTCCAATTACAACCTTATCTACGGATCTCTCGGTGCCCTGTTCGCTATTCTGCTATGGATTAACTGGAGTTCAACCATTTTCCTGATTTGCTACGACCTCAATGTCAGCATTGCGAAAGCAAAGAGTGAAAACAAGGAATTGGGTGACCATTTGGACAAAGAAGAAACTGATTATTCAGAAAGATAATTCACACAAAAAATAATCATCATGGATTTTGATGTAATACTTTATGCTTTGTTGGCAGTCATCTGGCTTGGCTCTACCGTTTTTAAAGCCTTTAAAAAGGAAGAGGAGGACCGTACGGCGAAAAAAAGCCGTCCCATTTCGGTGGAGACGACCGAGAAAAAGGCGAGTGGAAAGTCAAAAAAGCGGGAGGCACAACCCTTTTCCCAGTCAAAACCTGCAGAGGAGGAATATTTCTCTTACGAGACGATGAGCGATCGCGACTTTGCCAAGGAGTTCGGGCATGCTGAAGAAGAGGAACCCGTCGTTGCGGACGTGCCCTCTCCGCAACCCACTGCCCACCTCACCATGGACGGCGAGAGCGTCTTCAACGGGGTCGTTTGGTCCGAGATTTTGAACCGTAAATATTGACATTTCAAGGTGAATAAACATTCGCTTTTGTCGCAATAAAATTAAAAATCCGCTGTTTATAAGTAATTTTATAGACAATAAAACAGCTTTTTGAAAGTTGTATCTTTGTTCGTTTGTAAAATAGGTTATAATCAGTGAGATATATGAAGATATTCAAGGCAGTCCTGCCGTTGCTGATGGTAGGATTTTTCACCGTTCAGACCGTCTCCGCGCAACGTACGGAGAACTTCAAATCACCGCAATACGAGTACCAGACTGCGGTGGACCTCTTCAACAAGGAAAAATACGGATCCGCGCAGCAGTATTTCCGGAGTGTTTATGAGAGCACTGACGACAGTCAGCACGACTTGCGCACCAACTCGCTCTTCTATCAGGGCGTGTGCGCCGCCAAGCTAGACAACCAGGACGCGGGCTACCTGTTGCAGTCATTCATCGATCGTTACCCCGTGCACACATCTGTGCCCGAGGCGCACTTCTACCTCGGTCGCTTCTATTTTGCCCGCAAGGACTACAAGAAGACCATCGCGCAGTTCGATGAAATTTACGAGACGCAAATCCAGCCCGAGAATGTGCAGGAGTATCACTTCAAAAAGGGGTACGCCTACTTCATGACAAAGGATTACGATAATGCCAAGATGATGTTCCGCAAGGCGCGCGAGGAGGAGGGACCCTACAAGGAGCGCAGTGTCTATTACCTCGCCTACATGGCCTATCAGAACGAGCAGTACGATGTCGCGCTTGAGGATTTCCTCACGCTGAAGGACAACCCCGATTTCAAAAGTGAGGTGCCCTATTTCCTGACTCAGATTTATTTCAAGGATGGCGAATATGAGAAGGTTTTGCAGGTTGCGCCCGATATCGCCACCCCGAAAGACAAGAATCAGTCGCAGGTGGCCCGCTGCGTGGCGCTTTCGTACTACAACCTTAACCAGTATGAGGAGGCTGCCGACAACTTTGCCAAGTTGCAGGATAACAACCAAATAGATCTCGACCGTAACGATTGGTTCGCCATGGGTTTCACCGACTACCGGGTGCAGCGTTACAACGAGGCTATCACCGATTTCTCCCACGCCGCCAACGACAAGGAGCCCGATGCCATGACGCAGCAGTGCTATTTCCTCATTGCCGACTGCTACATGAAGACCGGCCAGCGCACCCTTGCGGCGCAGAGTTTCAAAGAGGCTTCCAAGTATGATTTCGACCCCACCATCAAGGAGGAGTCCCTGTTCAACTACGCTAAATTGCAGTGCGAAACTTCCACAAGTCCGTTCAACAACGGCATTGAGGCGTTGCAGGACTATCTTAACCAGTATCCGCACGCTGAACACAGCGAGGAGGCTGCCGACTACCTCTCGCGTATCTACCTCTCTACCAAGAACTACCAGGCCGCAATCGCCTCCATCGAGAAGCTGAAAACCAAGAGTCCGGCTAT
>Ga0310690_10011677_pt1 | contig 10824 bp, 10 predicted proteins | sample AusTroGonzalo_MG_2_FD_207661 | JGI IMG/M metagenome (GOLD analysis project Ga0310690, IMG submission 207661) | Bovine rumen microbial communities from tropical cattle in Woodstock, Queensland, Australia - Gonzalo_04 (v2) (version 2) | ecosystem: Host-associated > Mammals > Digestive system >...
AGGCTCACCCTCATAACCATGAGGCACCATTTTGCCGCCACGTGTAAAAGGCTTCATTTTCACAAGCCGATTTGGGTCTTGGAGAAACCATTTTATGTCATGTAGTCTAATCATCGTTATATCGTACTTAAAACATTTAATATTTCACTCGCATTACGTATCTTCTTTCTGTGTATTCGTGGGTCAACGTAGTTTTCATTCGTCACGTTAAGCATCGCCAACATGTCCTCGGTTTGTATTTGCTTGCGGATTATTCCTGCGTCCTCTTTAAGCATCTTATGGCAATCGTAGATACTACCGCCACAAAGCAATATGACGTTATCGAAAAGGTCGGGTGACATACCCTTTAGCAACGAGTGCATATCCTCTTTGCTCATCATCATTATGCGGCCATTGGGCGTTTTCTTGAATTGGAATATACGGCTTTCAAACACCATGTGCTTTAAGTAAGTCGTACCGCCCTCGCGTTTCATGTTCTTGTGATTATATCGCGCATTGGCCAATTGCGGCTCGTAGTGAATCAAGCCCGATTGTATCATTTCCATTGTCACGTGTCCAGCCTCGTCTTTCAGCGTCCTAAATTGCGTCTTACCGCGATTAGACGGCGTTCCTGCGCCACTAAACAATATGGCACGTGGGAAACATTCTTTTAAGAAACCGAAACCTTGCACGTCGATAATCATTTCCTTTTCTTGTAGGTTGTGTTTATCGCGGAAATTCATTGCCATCATAACGGCCTCGCGGTTATTGTTATCCATCGAGTAGCGAATGTCACGGCAAATCCATCCGTAATGTGACCACAATTCCCAATATTTGAAAGTGAGATTGTCAAAACCAGTAGTGGCCATATCCATTGTCATGCGGCGTTTCAAGAGTTCGCTATCACGCGGAACGTCTTTAGGTCTAAACATTCTTTCAACGTCCATCTTTGAAAGTTCCACGTTCACAAGGTCATCAAGATTTTCTTCCTCGTCGTTAATCGAATAATTCCAATTAACTTGATAGGCAGATGCTGCGGTGGCACTATTAGCGGCCAAACCGCGATAACCTTTGTTCTTGGATAGCATTTTCTTGTTATCGCGCACATCAAACGTAAAGAAAGCCATCGAAAGGATGAAATCCTCGTATGTCATATCGGGGTCAACGGCCAAAAGCGAATCTATATGGTCTTTGCACTTTTCGTACACTTCGCGTTTTGTTCTACCCCAAACACACTTGTCAAGGTCGCCATTCGGCATACAAAAGAACATAACAACACCGTCCATCGACTTGTCAACAGTACCGTCATCGTTAATCCAACCGCCGCCGTGCTCGCCTTTTCCACACATCTTACGCATGAAACATTCGCGCTCGGGGTTTTGTGCCAAATATACTTGTGCCTTGCCGCTTGAATCACTACGCAAACGTGGGAAAAAAGCGGATATTGTGCGCCAAAGGAACTTATTGCACTCGTCAAAGATTAGTTTCTTTGCTTGCAAACCCTTGGTAATCTTATCAATAACAATAGGGTTCTCGTTGTCTAATTGTTGGAACTTTATCTCGCTACCGTTGTAAAGTTTCATACCCATGTCCGTTTGGTTACGGATAATTTCGCCTATCGGGTCATGCGGTTGTTTCTTTACTGAACGGTCAATAAGTGGGTACATTTTCTTTAGTGTGTCATTCACCTTACCTGCGCCCCAAAAGTCCGATACGTTACGCATAAAGCAAACTATCTTAGCGTTATCGTTCATAGCAAGGTGTTCTATTGGCGCATAATACAAAGCAACGGATTTGCCGCCACCCGTACCGCCAGTAAAGCACACGATGTCTGCGTTAGAACGGATAGCAAGTCGTTGATTGCCATCCTCCAACGGAGCCAGTACTATGTCGTTACGCTTTCTCGCCATACGCGAACCTATTTATATAATATATACAACTTAAACTAAAAGAAATTTCTTGTTGCAAAGGTACACATTGTTTCAATGTGTTTTTGACCACGTATTTGAAAAGTTTTTGAAAAATGAGGATTTTCAAAGAGAAAACATAAATACACATTTTTTGAATATTATAAATTATAGTATCTTTGCACCAAACATTTTTGTTTATTTAAATTTTAAATAGTAGAAAACTATGACAAAAGAAGAGGCTTTACAGAAAGTAAACGACTATTGTAACGAGAAAAGTTACACCAATGCGACACTCACCGATGGTTTTAAAGACAAGTTTGCTGAACATCTTGCAAAGCGTTATCCAGACGCAGCAGCTGACGATGAAACGGCACTTGGCGACATGAAATTTGCGCTTAACTCCGCTTTTAGTGGTGCAAGCCTTATTATCACGGATAAGACCAAGGAATTTGAGACGAAAGAAAACGGCTACAAATCCCAAATTGCTGAGTTAGAAAAGAAGAAAGAGCCAAAGAAAGACCCAAAGGATTTTGAACTCCCTAAAGAGATTCAAGACAAATTGGATGCTTATGACAAGTTCATGGACGGTGAAAAGAAAACCACCAAGTTCAAGAACATCATGGAATTGGCCAAGAAAGGCATCCGACAAAATCTTCATGCGTCGTTCGAGAAATTTGCGACGGATTATGATGTTAAGTTGGATAAAGAAGACAAGGAGCAAGCAGACGCACTTGTAACGCGCTTTAAGGAAATCTTTAAAGATTCCATTGGCGACATTGCACCGTTGGCACCTCAACAAACGCAAAAGCGCGACGAGGACTTCATTGCTTCGCTAAAGAAAGTGAAAGTTCAATAACATTTTAAATAACAAAAAATTATGGTTACGAATCTCCAATACTTTTTCGAGACCGCTAAGAAACTTCGCGGCGGTCGTTGGGTGTGGGTAAAGGATAGCAACGGCGAAAACCGTAACAATATCCTCCTTGGCGGTACTATCGCTAACCCCAACAAGGGATTTGGCCATCTTTGGGCTGCACAACTTATGCAGTACACTCCTGGCCAACCTATGCTGATTTTCCGCTCGTTTAAGTTGAAGGCCGATGCTGCGGCAAATGCTACTACCATCTACATTGACGGTGATGGCTATTCAGATGCGCCCGAGGTAGGTCAATACCTCATGGTCGCCCCAGATTCCACTAAGGTTGTTACTACCACATACGAGACTACCGAAGATGGTGGAACATACACTACGACTGCATCTACGACTGAGGCCGACTATACTGGTACTTACGCAAAGGTTACGGGCGTTACTTACGACGAAACAAACCAAAAGTTCGAGGTCACTCTTGAAAACAAACTTTCGACTGCTAAGATTGATGCAGGTACTATTCTTGTTGAGGCTGATAAGGCCAAAGACACCGAAAGCACTGGTTCTGCACCTGTTCTTTGCCCGAAGCCCAACGTATTCAACGAGGCCGACCGTGATATGCTTCCCACCGAGGGTTATGGTTTCCAAAATGCTAATTACAGCGTTTCGGGTGTCTATAACAAGCAGGCGTGGATTGCTAAGATGCAACCGCTACCCAAGTACGTGCTTGCACTTAACAAGTCGCTTATTGACGGTATCTTCTGGATTTAATCATCGTCGCTATTATTAACACGTAATTAAAGAAAGGAAACAAGATATGGCAAATGCACTTAAATTCCACTTCACCCCTGATGAGGCCATCGAAAAACTTTATCAAAGGGGCTTTATGGATGGGGCTAATGCAGGCTTCCTCCAAACACTGATTGACTCTACCATCGAAATCGAGGAAAATGCGTTCTTCTGGCAAGAGCACTTCCGCGTCGAGGGTAACGAGTATGACATCGACCGTAACGACCTCAAAAAGAACCCTGCTTGGACGGTTAAGCAAGGCATCAAGCGTACCGTGCCTATGGCCGACGCTATGGCTCCGCTGTCCGAAACCATGCAACTCGAGGCCGAGGGTATGGAGGAAAAGACGGGCTCTATCTACCAATATGGTAAGGGCTTGTTTGAAACCTCTATGTCTAAGTTGGAACTCCAAGCACGTCTTCGCGAGCTGGGTGCCGACGAGAACCTCGTTGTCGGTTTTGTTCGTGGTGTCGCCGACCTTGTAAAGACGCAAAACCTGCGCGTTTCACACATGGCCGCTATGACAATTTCACGCGGTGGTCAATACGGTAACACTATCAACGTTACCAACGTTGCTGGCGGCACTACTACCACACAAGGCTTTAGCGGTGTTGTCGCTAACCAAAGCGCATACATTCCCCTTGCCAACTACAAGAAGGCTGGTGCAAAGGTATGGACTGCAAACGATTGCGACATTCCCGAACAAATGCGTAAGATTGAGGCTGATTTCAAGGAGGCTAACTACATTCCCGACGGCACACCGTTCGAGTGGGATATTCCTTGGAACATCGTAGTGAATGTCCTCTTGAAGAACGCCGCTTTCATCAAGGAAGTAAACCGCTACATCGCCCTCTACGCGCCCGATAAGGTTATCGTTGTCACCAACGGCAGCTCGACTACCAATGTTGACACAATCACCTACGAGCAACTAGTGCTTTATTCCCGTTCACCCATCAGTAAGATTTCGCCTATCCGCATCGTGCGCGAGCAACAAGTGGTGCAAGGTATCACTACCTACACTACCGTTAGGGGTTGGGCTCCTGGTGTGGCTGTTCTCCGTCCTCTTGGCTATGCAGGTGTCTTGGTACACGCAAAGGTCGCCGAAGTTGAACTGATGAAGAGCGGCGAGGTCAACAAGGGTATCGACTTCTCTTTGGCAAAGGTGCAAGGTTTCTTGAACGTTATCAACAAGGTTACGCCTAATGGTATGTTGAAGTCCTACCACACCGATGTCATCGGACGTTACGCTACCGTGCTTGACGAAAGCCAGTATCACGTAGTCGTTGACACCACAACTGCGGATAACTAAACCTTTAGAATTGGGAAAAGATTTTGCTCATAATAAAAGATTGATACGACGATGACGGTACTTGAATGGTTGAAAAAGAAAACACGTTACAGTTTTGAGGAAGGTAACTTCGAGGTTATTGCCCTCGACCGTGGCGTTCAGCCCGACGATGACGTGTATGGTGCTAACGTTACCAAGCGTCTTAGGGATTTGATGGAGGCTGATATTATTTTCACCGCCGTTCTCCTTTCGCCTTCAAATACCGCATCGTTGTCGCAATCTCACAACGGTTATCAAAAGACCATTGGCCAAGAGCAGGATTTCTACCAAGACGAAAAGATTAAGTACGCAATCCGTATCTATACGATGTACGGTGATGAACGTGCAGGTATCTTAGAAAGCGCACGACGTAAGATTAAGTTCGTACCCATTGAGGACGTTGACAAATTATAATCACTATGGCATTACGCGACGAAATATCCGAATATCCTTATACGGGCGTTGTAAGACGCAAGGTAGAGGGTCAAGGTGACGAAGATGATGTTGATGTAGTCATCTACGAGGGCGTTATGGATGAACACATGACTACGGATGACGAGGGTCACACCTTGCAAACAGCGTCCTATGTTATTTCCATGCCGTTGACTAAAGATGATAAAGGCAACTACATCGTTCCTCGCAAAGGTGATGAAATTTCGTTAGTCCGATATGGTGAAACATTGGAATTTGTTGTAGATAACGCTGAACCGTCACAATTAGGTGGCATAAGTGTATATTCTACACGTAAGGCGTGGTAACTATGGCGACGAAAACAAGGGTTAAATTCAACAAGAAAGCATTGGCAAGGCAAATGTATAACAACATAGCCGATAAGCAAACAGAACGTCTTATAGCCTTTGCAGAAAGCGAGATTATTCGTTTAGTTGAAACCCGTGCTTTCACAAACCAAACCATCAACTTACAAGATTCCTATGTGTGGGCGGTCTATTACAATGGAAAGAAGGCCAAACATGGCTACTACGGCAATAAGATGGCAAAGGGTAAGTCCATCTTGCACGAATATAGCCCGTCGATAAGCGTAGATGTAAACGGACGTGCATTAGCGCGTAAATTCGTCCAAATCTACAAGCCCGACGAAACACAAGGATGGGAAATCGTCTTTGCGGCCTGCGCCCCCTACGGTGCTTATCTTGAGGGTGGATTTATGTTTCATGGCAAACGTTACCAATTCGATGTTATGTCGCAACGGTACGACCATATCAAGCAAGCATTATCTCCGCTTTGCCGTGTACGATTTGAGGTAAACCAACCAAAGTATTAAAACAAGAAAATAAAGGATTATGTTCAACGATTCACGAATAGACGTTTACGACTATCTTTATAACCTCGTTTATGACGTTGTTACGAAGAACGTTTACCGTATGGGCGAACCGACCGAAACGACGGAAAGCGATTCTAAGGATGGTTTTGTAGTGTTGAAAGTGGGTAACATGAACGACGATTCTGAATTTGATTGTGATGCCTACGGTCGGGTGCGTTGTACGATTACGGCATACGTTCCAAAGAAATCACGCGGACGCTTGGATAAGACGTTATACAAGGCATTTGAAACATCTATCAATCAAGTTGTCAAGGATGCCATTGCAAACGGCGATGACCAAGAATATTACATACTTGGTGATAGTGTCCTTTCAATGGACGTTGACGAAACGACGCAAAAGGGAAACCAATATCATGTGTACGTAAAATCATTCGTTGTCGTTTTAGACGGTATCGAAGAATAAATATTATTTGTGAAATTAAAATATAGAAAGGAAAAAAATTATGGGAAAAACAACTGTAAAAGCCATTAGCCTTGCATACGGTACTGTTGGCAGCACCGCCAGCACTAAGTTGATGGGTGTTCTGAAAGGTCTTTCTATCGGACAGGACGCTCCTGAAAGCACGGAAATCGAGGCTGAGTTCTATGACAGCCCGTTTGACATCTTCTATGATGGCAACCCCGTTACTATGACGTTCGAGCTGGCTAACTACGACCTTTCGGAACTGCCTGCCCTGTTCGGTGGTACTTACACCGCTGGCACAAGTGGCGCAGCAGACGAGTACGAGGGTGCCGCAAACGCTTACACAAGTGAGCATGCTTGGCAACTCGATTTTGGTCGTGGTCTTGCAGCCCTCTACATCTATCGTGGTCTTACCATTGGTACTATCAAAAAGGATGCCGACGGCGCATTGAACTATTCCGTTACCATTACCGCTTTGGTTCACACCACTGGAACAGGTGCGGAGGCAGTTGACCACATGTATAAGCTCGTAGGACGTTCTGCGACTTAAACCATGTTCGATTAGTCTAAGGCTAAACACGGAAACGTAAAGGGGTGCGTTTATTGGGGTGTCACCCAGTGGCGCATCCCTTTTGAATTTTACGAAATCCAAATATGGAAAGATGAAACAAGAAGAAATCGAAGAAAGAGTTTTACCCGAATTTCCAATAGACATACAACGTGACATATTGGATATAATCAATGATACGCCATCCTTGGTTAAACTTGGTGATAAGGAATACCGTGTTAAGGATATGCGTTATTATTCGTTATATCGCATTTGTAGGCTTGTCATGGATATGCGCAAGGCAGATGAAACGCTTGATACCGACCAAAAGGTTATAACGGCCTTATGCACCGATTTGGATGCTATGTCGGAAATCATGGCCATTGTGCTTTGCAACCATTTGTTTACGCCCGATAAGATTAAGACTTATGATGACGTTGACGAAACGATGTCACGCAATGACAAGTTGATACAAGTGATGAAAGCAAAGGTCATGTTTAGCACATTTGACACGAACCAATGGGCGGCTATCGTGTTAGGTGCTATCAAGTCAATAGACTTGTCTGGTTTTTTTTTAATCAAAAAATCGGTGAGTACGCTTTCGGCTTCACTTCTGACAAGGAAGCGGAAATCGGAGGAGACAGCATCACTATTTATGGAAGCACAATCATTGCGGACGCCGCAGACTTCCTAAAAGTGTTCACGCAATATCGCCTTGATGATTATCTATATCGTCTTAGCATTGCGCAAATACAATTCATGGCGGTGGATAACACCCACACAAAGTACCTAAAAGGTGCGGACAAAAAAGCGTGGAACGACTTTAAGGCCGCTTATGAGGCACAACAAAAGTTGGAAAACTTTATGTCAGGCTTGGGCGTTCACGATGACCTTAAAGAAGGCGAGGAAATAGAAATCCCCGTGCGTCGTAAGGGAACGGAAAAGAAAGAAAAGAAGTAGTTTATTACGGACAATATATATACACCCTAAAATATGAATGACGATGTAATCATTGTAGGCTCGCTTTCCGACGAGGAACTGCGTAAATCCATCGATTCACTTGTTAATTACGTTGGCAACCAGACAAGTGTCATGGCAAGTAACTTTGTTGTGTCTATGGACTTGATGAAAGGAGCCATGAAAGATTTTGCCATAACTCAAAAAGTTAGCGTTGACTTGATGCAAGACGCATGGAAACAAATGTCTGTATCTTTCGATGCTATGCTAAAGGCTCAACAAGCACAAACCGACCCGCAAACTGGGAAACCATCAGAAGACGTAAAAACGGTTAAGCAGTTGGATGCTCTTATTTCTTACGAAGAGGCAAGGCGTAGAAATATGGAGTTAGAGACACAAGAACTTGCGAAACAAAACGAAAGAATTGCAGAACTTAAACAATATCGAAAAGAAGAACTTTCTACAGAAGAAGAAATTTTAAAGGCAGAAGAAAAGAAAACTGCCGAAATGGAACGTAGGGCAAAAAGGGCTCTTAAAGAAAACCAAGAATCTTATAAGGAATCGCTCGCGCAAGCGCAAAAGTTGCCAACCAACAATCTTGTGCAAGTTGAAAACAAACTTAAAGAATTGAAGCGGGTTAAAGACGAAATGCTCGCAAGTGGACTGTTTAAGAAATCTGAAATAATGGCTGTCGAAAAAGAAATCGACAACCTTAAAACAAAGATACAGAAACTAAAAGACGCAAGGCCAAAATCTTTAAATGACGTTCTGGGCATGGACGAGTCGAGTGTTGATGCTATTGCAAAGAAAATGGCCGCTTTAAAGAAAGTGACCGTTGACCCACAAAACACGGCACAAGTAAAGCAATTAGGCGACGAATACCAACGTTTAAAGCGTCTGCAAGCCGAACTGATGGGTCAGAATATCCAAATGACGCATAGTAACAACTATCTTGCACAATCCTTTGGATATATCCGTAACCGCCTTGTTTACGCTATGACATTGGGCGCGATTACATCGTTCACAAAGCAAGTGTACGAAATTCGCGGTCAATACGAATTGTTAGAGCGTAGCCTTGGTGTGCTTGTTAATTCATTTGAACGTGGCTCGCAAATATTCCAAGAGTTGAACCAAATGGCCATTGAAAGCCCGTTCACACTTATGGAATTAGCAGGTGCTGCCAAACAATTGACGGCATACAACTTTGCTGCAAACGAGGTAGTTGATACCACACGCCGCCTTGCGGACATTTCTGCGGCCTTGGGCGTACCGATGGAACGTCTTACGTACAACTTAGGACAGATACGTGCGCAAACCGTTCTGACGGCGCGAGATGCACGTGACTTTGCTAACGCTGGCTTACCTATCGTTGCATCTTTGGCCGAACACTTTACGGAACTTGAAGGTAAGATTGTGACTACTGGCGATGTTTACGACCGTATGAGCAAGAAGATGGTGTCGTATTCCGATGTTATGGCCGTCTTAAATAAGATGACCGATGATGGCGGCAAATTCTTCGAGTTCCAAGCAAAGCAAGCCGAAACGCTGCGCGTGCAGATGGCCAACCTTAACCTCGCATGGAATAATATGCTTAACGACATCGGTAAGTCAAATCAAGGCTTGCTGACGTTACCTGTTAGCGGACTGAAAGCATTGCTCCAAAATTGGCAAACAATTGACCGCGTTCTAAAATCCATGCTTTACACGTTCATTGGATGGAAAGCCTTGCAAATGGTTGCTATCCGTCAACAATGGGCGTGGGCTACGGCTACTGGTGCTACGGCAAAGCAAATGGGATGGTTAGCCAACGGCATTAAGGCGGTGGGCGCATCGCTAAAAGCCCTTTTCCTTAATCCTTGGACGTGGGTATTTGTTGGTATTATGGCAGTTATAGACCTTGTGCGTCAAACAAACGCAGCAAGGGAGGCTATGCACGAACTAAACCAAGAAATCCGCGACAACGCCAACGAAGCAAGTGAAAGCATGCTGAATTACCTAAACAACAAAGGTAATAAATCAACACTTGAACTTGCAAAGCAAAACAAGTTGACCGCAGAACAGGGCGAAAGAGCGTGGGAAAGTCTTAAACAACAAATCGAACAAAGCGCATTGTCTGCTAACGGCCTTATTGCAGAATTATTGGCAATCGAGGACGTTAATGAACGTGTGCGTGTTGGTTTTGACTATGCCGAAAGAATACAAAAGGCACAAGCCGCATTACAAGACCTTAAAGACGATTCCATTGAGGTTAATACAGATGTTGGCTGGTTTGGTATGTTTGGCGAGGGCTTAGTTTCCGACCTTAAAGACTATGCAGACTACATAGAAAAGTATTCCGAAATAGCACGGAAAAATCAAATGGCTGGCGAGGTCGCAGCTGAATGGATGCACCAAGTTGGTATTGTTAAAGGTGCAAGGCAAGAATTTCTTGAAGAACTTGATGATACCGCAGAAAGCATCAACAACTTTATTCGTGCTTATAATATAACCGACCCGCTGCAAATCAACGAGATTTTGGAACGTGTACGTTCACAAATCAAAGCAAAGAACCCCGAAATAAAAGGCGAGGCAGCTAAGATTTTCGACATCTCGTTAGACCAAAAGATGGCTGAACTTACCAATGGCGCTGTTGACCGTAACGCAAGCCTTTGGAATATGTTTATGGAAAGATTGAAGCACAATTCAAGTTCCGCTTTCCAAGA
>Ga0310690_10011678_pt1 | contig 10824 bp, 6 predicted proteins | sample AusTroGonzalo_MG_2_FD_207661 | JGI IMG/M metagenome (GOLD analysis project Ga0310690, IMG submission 207661) | Bovine rumen microbial communities from tropical cattle in Woodstock, Queensland, Australia - Gonzalo_04 (v2) (version 2) | ecosystem: Host-associated > Mammals > Digestive system >...
TTGAATGCGTTACCCTTGTCGTCGGAGAGGAAATACTCGAACAGCGAATCCCAGTTGCCCAGGTCGTTCCAGTCGAAGAGGGCCGGCATGGTCATGACCCTGTCGGATTTTTCCATGACCGCGTAGTCAATAGACGTACGGGGCATATCGGGGTAGATGCGCTCAAGGTATTCCCGCTCGTAAGGGGTGGCGATGAACTGCTCCCAGCCGTTCCAGTGGGCCGCCACCTCAGGGGCGTAACGCTCAATATCCTCGGCAATAACAGAGGCCTTCCAGATGAAGATTCCGGAGTTCCAGAGAAATTCTCCGCTGTCCAGGAAAACCTGAGCCAGCTCCTTGTCCGGTTTTTCGGTAAATGTCTTTACTTTCAACGGCTTACCGCCCTTGATGGGCTCTGCCGTCTGTATGTACCCGAAGTTGGGGTCGGCGCGCCTGGGAAGTATGCCCAGGGTAAGCAGCACGTCATGCTCCGCGGCGTAGTCCATGCCGTTCAGTACGGTCTCCTGGAACAGCTCCGGGCCGTCGATCACCTGGTCGGAGGGCATGGTCAGCACCACCGCGTCAGGGTCTTTCTTAAGTATGGAATAGCAGGCGTAAGCAATGCAGGAAGCGGTATTCCGGTTGCACGGCTCCATCAGCAAATTGCCTTCCTCAATTTCAGGAACCTCGGCGAGTACCAGATCCCGGTATCGTTCAAGGGAGACAATAATGATGTTCTCCTTGGGAATAATGTTAAGAACGCGATTGTAAGCCAGTCTAAGCATAGATATCCCAGACTTGGTGAAGTTCATAAACTGCTTAGGCTTTGATTCCCTGCTTACCGGCCAGAACCTCGTTCCCAGGCCTCCGGCCATAATTACGCAGTAAAAATGTGGGTCTTTCATTCAAGTGTTACTATGGTTACTCCCGAACCGCCTATCCGGACGTCCTCGTCTGCGACGCGGGCTATTCCGGGTATGGTCCGGAGATATTTCTGTATTTCTTCGTGCAGCACGCCGGTGCCTTTGCCGTGGATAATGCGCACCTCGCCTATGTTGAGCATTATGGCGTCGTCTATGTAGTGGGTCACTATATCCAGGGCGTCCGCCAGGCGTGCGCCGCGTATGTCTATTTCCGGGTGGAAGTTCAGCTTGCGGGCGCTGATGGAGGCGTCAACTTTCTGCTGAACGGGCTTGAAGGCCTTGCGCGACAACTCCCTGAATTCGTTGGAGGAGATACGCTCCAGGCCGTCCGCCTTCATGGTGCTGGAGATGTTGCCAACGGAAATGGTCACGGTCTTGCCGTTCACGCGGGTGACTTCTCCCACCAGGCCGTTGCTCTTCACTTTCACCTTCTCGCCTACCTTGAAAGGCTCGGATTTGGGCTTTGCCGGCTGGGGCGCCGCCTCTTCCTTCTTCTTGCGCTGCTCCAGCTTGGTAATCTTCTTGTCTATGTACTCATCCCTGGCCTTCTGCTGCTTGCTCTTTCGCTCTTCCAGGGCCCCCAGGAAGCCCTGCAGCTCGGCACGGGCGGCCTTGGTCTGCTCCTTGTCGGCCTGGGACTCCTTGATGACGCGTATGGTCTTTTCCACCTGCGCGCCGGCGCCCCTGACTATCTGTTCGGCCTCCTTGCGGGCCTCGTCCAGAATGTCCTTGCGCTGGCGTCGTATGTCTTCCAGCTCCTGCTGGTAGCGTTCCGTGATGCCCTCCAGGGCCTTGTCCGTATGCTTTATCTTCTGCAGTTTCTCGTCCAGCTGACGGCGGTTGCGGGCAATCTTCCGGAGGTTGCGCTCTATGCCTACGAACTCCTCGCCGGCGCGCGTTTCGGCATCCTTCACAATGCTTTCCGGCAGACGCATCTTGCGCGCCAGCTCGAAGGCGAAGGAGTTGCCCGGCAGGCCGATTTCCAGGGCGAACAGGGGGGCAATCTTGGAGGCGTCATACAGCATGGCCCCGTTGACCACATGCGTATCGGCTCCGGAGGCGTACAGCTTGAGGTTGGTGTAGTGGGTGGTAATCACGCCCCACACGCCCCTGCGGTCGATTTCCGCCAGTATGGCCTCGGCGATGGAGCCGCCCGCAGCGGGTTCCGTGCCCGCTCCGAACTCGTCAATCAGCACCAGCGTCTTCTCGTCGGCGCCCGACAGCATGTCGCGCATGTCGGACAGGAAGGAGCTGTAGGTGCTGAGGTCGTTCTCCAGCGACTGGTCGTCGCCTATGCTTACGGCGATGCGGTCGAACACCGGCAGCTCGGAGGTCTCCGATGTGGGGATGAGCATGCCCCATTGGAACATGTACTGCAGCAGGCCAACGGTCTTGAGGCACACACTCTTGCCGCCGGCGTTGGGGCCGGAGATAAGCAGTATGCGCTTGGCGGGCGTAAGGCTGACGGTCAGAGGCACTATGGCCTTGCCCTCTTTCTGCAGGGCCCTCTCCAGCAGCGGATGGCGTGCTTTTCGGAGGTTGACGCTGCCGTCCTTGGAGATAATCGGCATGCCGGCGATGAAGTCCAGGGCCGTCTGCGCCTTGGCCATTATGAAGTCCAGCTCTCCTATGAAGGTGGCGCTGTCCAGGACCTCCGGCAGGTAGGGCCGCAGGAAGGCGGTGAACTCCCGCAGGATACGTGCGATCTCGCGCGTCTGGGCGAACTGCAGCTCGCTGATCTCGTTTTCCAGCTCCAGTATCTCCGCCGGCTCGATGTAGGTGGTCTTGCCGGTGGCCGACTCGTCGTACACGAAGCCGCTGAGCTTGCGCTTGCTGGCGGTGTTCACGGGGATGAGGAACTTGCCGTCACGCATGGCCACGGCGGCGTCCGGGTCCACTATTCCTGCCGCCTGGGCCTGCTTGAGTATGGCTCCGGCACGCCTGGAAATGGCGCCCTCTTTCTCCCGTATGCTTCGGCGTATGTTGAAGAGTTCGTCGGAGGCGGAGTCCTTTATGTCGCCATAACGGTCCAGTATGCCGTCGATTCTGCGGAGTATCTCAGGGAAGGTCGTAACCGGCTTGCTGAGGGCCTTCAGGCGGGGGTAGATGCCGTCCTTTATGCTCCCGAAGAAGTTGGTCACACGGCGGGTGGTGTCCAGCAGGGTGCGGAGCTTGGCCAGGCCGAGGGCATCTATGCTGCTGCCCTCCTTGCGAAGCGGCTCCAGGAAAGGATGGCCGTCTATGTATCCGGTAGTGGGGAAACTCTCTTCGAAGAGCAGGATGAGACGCATCTCGTCCGTGAGCTGGAGGCGCTTGCGTATGGTTTCGGGCGCGGTGGAGAACTTCTCCGTGGCAACGCGGCCGGCTGCATAATCGGTCTTGCATTTGTCGGAGATTATGCCGCGTATCTTGTCGAACCCGAGCTTGGCTTCCAGTCTCTCGCCGCTCATTGCTGCTGAAGTTTAAGTTTCAGGACGTTGGAAGATTCGATCTGGGTGGCTTCGGAACCTTGCACGAGGGTTATGTGGCCTGTCTCTTCAGAGACTACTATGACGGTGGCGTCGCACTGCTCCGCAAGGCCCAGGGCCGCTTTGTGGCGCATGCCGTAAGATGCCGGTATGTCCAGCCTCTCGGTAATGGGGAGGGTGCAGCGGGCTGCCAGTATAAGGTTGTCGCCTATAACCATGGCTCCGTCGTGAAGGGGAGCGTTCTTGAAGAAGATGTTCCTGATGAGTCTCTGGCTTACGCGGGCGTCGATTATGTCTCCCGTTGCCATGACGCTCTCCAGATTGTCCTTGCGGCGTATGACTATGAGGGCTCCCGTCTTGGTCTCGGCCAGGTGGTCCACCGCCAGCACAATCTCGGACACTATCTGGGCGTCCAGCCCTTCCGCCTGGTGGCGCCGCAGCAGCTTGCGCATCAGCGTGTTGTCGCCTGCGGTGCGGCCCATGTTATTGAGGAAGCGTCGCAGTTCCGGCTGGAAGATGACTATGATGGCAATGGCTCCCACGTCCAGCACGGCCCCAAGCAGCGCCGAGGTCATGCGCATGTTCACCGCCATTGCCAGTACTCGCGCCAGGAACAGCATTATGATGGCGATGAAAATGTTCATCGCCGAGGAGCCCCGGATCCAGCGGAAGACGATGTAAATCACCGCCGCCACGATTATGATGTCGATCAGGTCGATCAGCGAGAAATTCAAGAATTCCATATCAAGTACAAAGATACCATTTTATCCGATATGCTCTACTTCCGGATGCAGGCTTACGCCGAAGCGCTCGTGCACCCCGGCGATAATCCTGCGCTCCAGCTCCAGCACATCCTCAGGCGTTGCTTCTCCGCTGGCATTCACTATCACGAGGGGCTGCTTTTCATAAACTGCGGCTCCGCCTTCGTGCTCCCCCTTGAAGCCGCACTGGTCTATCATCCATGCGGCCGGGACCTTGATGAAGCCTCCGTCCAGGATGTAGTGCGGCACTGTGGCACCCTGGGCCGCATCCACAATGCGGGTAAAGTCCAGCGCGCTCACAACGGGGTTTTTGAAGAAGGAACCGGCGCTTCCCAGTTCTTCAGGGTCGGGCAGCTTGGTGCGGCGTATCGCTATCACCGCCTCGCGGACCTTCTGCGGGCTCGAGGAGTCTATGCCCTCCAGGCCCTTGTAACCCAGCCGCGGGCCGGCGGTACGGGAGACCCTCAGCAGCACGGAGGTGATTATGTAGCGGTCTTCGGCCTCCTTGAACATGGATTCGCGGTAGCCGTAGCGGCACTCCGGTGCCGTAAACTTGCATTTGCAGCGCTCCTTCAGGTCGTAGCAGGATACACCGCTCACCAGGTCCTTGAACTCCACTCCGTAAGCTCCGATGTTCTGCACGGCGGCCGCTCCCACTTCGCCGGGAATCAGCGACAGGTTTTCGGCGCCCCAGAGCCCGTGGCCGCAGAGCTCCGCCACCAGGTCGTCCCACTTGACGCCGGAGCCCACTATGACGGGTACTTCGTCCAGGCCCATGTCCACGTATTTGATGAACTTGATGGCCGAGTGCAGTATGGTTCCGGGAAAGTCTCCCTTGAACAGCAGGTTGGAGCCGCCGCCTATGTGCTTTACAGGCTTGGGCAGGCTGTCGAAGTCGATTCCGGCAAGTTCTTCAACGCTTTCGTATTCAATGTAGCAGGCGCATTTTACCTTCATCCGGAAGGTGTTCCGGCCGCTCAAATCATAATTCTTCTCGATTCTCATATTTTGACAAATATAACAAAAAACTTTGCTATATTTGTTCAGTTTCAACTTGGTTATGATTGTACTTAAATTCGGCGGATCGTCGGTAGCCAGTGCGACGGCGATGTCCCGCGTTCTCGATATTGTTGAACAGGCAGCGGCGAAAGACAGGGTTATTCTTATCAGTTCGGCCATCAGCGGCTGTACCGACGCACTTATCCAGATAGGAAAGTCGGAAGATCCGGAGCAACTCATCAATGCATTGAGGGACCGTCACCTGGCCATCATCTCCCGTCTTTTCACCGGCGCCGAGCGTGCCGAGGCTGTAGGCGACTGCCGTACCACCTTCTCCGAAATCCGCTGCATTCCGCCGGTAATCGAGGCCTTCGGCGAATTGCTGTCTACCCGCATCCTGGCCCGCAAGCTCGCTTGCGAAGGCTTCAAGACGCAGTGGCTGGACTCCCGCGACCTCGTGCTGACGGCCCCCGGAAGCGGTTCCGTCGGCGGACCGGTGGACCTTGAGGCCAGCTGCAGCGCCATCCGAGCTGCGGTCGAGGCCCATCCCGAGGCACGCGTGTTCGTGGCTCCGGGCTTCATCGCCCGAGACACCAAGGGCAACGTCACAACCCTCGGGCGCGGCGGCTCCGACTACAGCGCCTCCATTTTTGCGGCCGCTTTCGATTCCGTGGACCTGCAGATCTGGACCGACGTGCCCGGAATCATGACCGCCAACCCTAAGGTCGTGCCGGCCGCCCGCACCATACCGGAAATCAGCTACCGTGCCGCCTTCGACATGGCCCGCTACGGCGCCAAGGTGCTCTATGCGCCCGCCGTCGAGCCCGCCCGACTGCGCGGCATCGCCATTAACATACGCAACACCTTCGACCCAGGGCACCCCGGTACGGTCATCAGCGACCGCAGCGCCGGCGTGCGTGAGTGGAAGGGCGTTTCTTCCGTAGACGACGCCCTTGAGGGCACCACCCGCATCTGCCTGACCGGAGAAGGTCCCTCCACCGGCAAATCTGTTGCGGCGCGCAGGATCTCTACCGCCCTGCGGGACGCCGGCATCAGGCCGCTCGGAGAGGTAGAGACGGAGGGTGGCGTCAACTGGTTCATCACCGTCCGCACCAACGTCTCCAGGAATGCCGTCGCAGCAATCCACCGGGAGTTCTTCGAGGAGCGTACGCTCTCGCTGATAGACGTTTACGTGGCCGGCAACGGTGCCGTCGGGCAGGCCCTCAAGTCCATTGTCGAGTCCAACGACGGCAAGTTCCCCGCCGCCGGCAAGCGCTTGCGGATAGTGGAGATTTCCAGCGACCACGGGTTCGCGGAGCATGTGCTTTCGGTGGCCCGCAGCCGCAGCGTTTTCGTGGACTGTACGGACAGCGAAGATATCTGGCGCTGGTTCGTGCCGCTACTGCAGGCCGGCGTGAACATAGTGTGCTCCAACCGCCGCTCGCTGGCCATCCCGTATGTGGAATATGCGGCCATCAAGAACGCCGCGGCGGAGAACGGATGCTTCTTCCGTTACGACACCACCGTGGGCAACGCCCTTCCCATACTTCAGTCAATCTCCGACGGTGCCAACTGCGGCGACGGGGTGTCCCTGATAGAGGCGGTGGTCTCCTGCACCTTGAATTATGTGATTACCGGCTACGACGGCGTGCGCCGGGAGACCTTCGCCACCCTGCTCCGGAAGGCGCAGGAGGAGGGTCTGACCGAACATGACCCCCGTACCGACCTCGGCGGCCGTGATGCCCTCCGCAAGCTGCTCATCCTCTCCCGCGAGGCCGGTGTGCCTCTGGAGGAGAAGGACGTGGAGATAGTGCCCATGCTAGGGCCGGAGTACTTCAAGGGCAGCGTGGAAGACTTCTACCGCAAGCTGGACGAGAACGAGAAACTCTTCGTGCAGCGGGAAGACGAGCTGGACGCCATCGACATGCGCCAGCGTTTCGTGGCCTCCCTGCGTCGCGAAGACGACGGCAGCTACCGTGCACAGATTCGCATGCAGATGGTTGGGATCGACAGCCCGTTCTACTGGATCAGCGGAACGGAGAACGTGACGGTTATACATAGCGGAGACGCTTATCCATTGGTGATTAAAGGTTCCGGAGAGGGCGCCCATCTGGCGGCACGCGGAATCATAAGGAATATTTTGCAATAGCTTATGGTCAACATTTTTATCAGCGGATACGGGCGAATGGGCCGTATGATCGAAGGGGTTATCCTGCATCGCGGGCTTAAGCTTGCGGGCGTTTCTGAGGACGTATGTTCTGTGGATCCAGCGCTGGCGCGGGAGTGCGTGTGCATAGATTTCACGACTCCGGTGGCTTTCAAGGCAAATTACAAATGGCTTGCTGAGCATTTCAAGGCCGTTGTTGTGGGGACTACGGGCTGGGAAGACATCCGTGAAGAGGTTGTTGCCGCTTTTGAGAAGGCCGGCACGCCCATGATTTATTCTTCCAATTATTCCATAGGCGTTAATGCCGTCTATGCCGCCCTGGAGAAGGTTTCCGATGTACTGCGCGGCTACGGTTATGTGCCCCATATAGAGGAAACCCATCATATTCATAAACTGGACGCTCCCAGCGGTACCGCCAAGAGTATGGCTGAAATTGTTGCCGGGCATCTGGGTTTGAGGCCTGACATTACTTCCATACGCGAGGGTGAGGTTCCCGGAACACATGTGGTGAAGTTCAAGTCCGAAGTCGACAAGATTAAGATTTCCCATGAGGCTTTTTCCCGCCAGGGTTTTGCCGAGGGTGCCGTTGTTGCCGCAACCATGACCGAGGGGCTGACCGGGGTGCACACATTTAAAGAACTGATAATCAAATAGTATGAAGATTCCCGAACTTAAAGGGTGCGGAACCGCCCTTGTTACGCCGTTCCTGGAGGATGGCGATGTAGATTACGAAGCTTATGGCGCTTTGGTGGAGCGCCAGGTGGCAGGCGGTGTAGATTTCCTTGTCCCCCTTGGAACCACCGCCGAGACTCCTACGCTTGATCCCATGGAGCGTCTTGCGCTTCTGGATATTACCCACGACGTGGCCGGGAAGCTTCCCCTGCTGGTCGGCTGCGGCAGCAATTCCGTGCGCGGAACCCTGTTCAATATGCAGGCCCTCGAGGGCAGCGCGGCCGACGCCTGGCTGGTTGTGGTGCCTTTCTACAACAAACCCACCCAGGAGGGTATGTATCAGTATTACAAGGCTATAGCTGCAGAGAGTACCAAGCCCATAGTAATGTACAATGTGCCCGGCAGGACGGGAGTGAATATGCTCCCGGAAACCGCATTGAGGATTGCCCGTGAGATCCCCGGCGTTATAGGCATCAAGGAGGCTTCCGGAAAGCTGGAACAGGCGGCTCAGATAGTTGCCGGCGCCCCCTCCGATTTTGTAGTCCTGAGCGGTGACGACGACCTTACCCTGGATATGATGAAGGCTGGCGCCCGCGGCGTTATCTCCGTGGCTTCCAACATTTTGCCGGACAAAGTTTCCGCTATGACCCGCGCCGCCCTGGAAGGCAGCCTTTCTGAGGCCGAGGCGTTGAATGATTCTTTGAAGCCTCTGTACAAGGCCTGCTTCGTGGAATCCAATCCTATCCCCGCCAAAGCCGCGTTGTCTTTGATGGGCTTTTGCGGAGATATGATGCGCCTGCCCCTCGTTCCCGCCTCTGCCGCTACCCGCGAGGTGATGAAGAGCGTGCTATCAGCTTTTTAAACTGCAACTGCTGTCTGCGGTCCACTTGATGGACCGCAACAAGCAAAAACGGCCTAAAATGACGGCTGCGGTCCAACTTAGGGACCGCAGCCGTCACTTGGTATCAAAAACGCTCGAACAACCGGGAAATCTCCTCGGGCCTCAATCCTGTTGTTCTGCCCAGTTGGTTAACATCTGCGCAGAAACGGCGTTTTAGTTGTTGTAGAATTTCTTTTTTCTCCTCTTTTTCCAAGGGCATGATGGAATCACTTCCAAACATGGTTCTGCACAAGTCAATACAAGCGTCTTGAACAATCTGATCGCGGAATGAAGGGGTGTTTCTTTCGGTAGCCAATCTTGCTTTTGATGAATTATTCAAAAAGTAATTCATACGTGCGGGAGTTTTGAATAATCTCTCCACTCTTTCCACGCAGATATATGACTCGGGAAGAATGTAACCGTCAGTCCCGAAAGTCCACTCCTGAGGCAACTTAACTCCACTTTTCAGAAGACGCTGTTGCGCTCTGAGGGAGATGCTGGAAAGAGGCCTTCCCTTTTCTCGGTTAATATTAAAAAATACATTTCCAGTACCCCATCGATATCCCGTAGAATGTAGGCATATTCGCGCTGCAACAGGGTTCATAAGCACATAAGCAATAGCCCTTTCGAGACCTTCATATAAGGTTGAAACCTCTTGAATGTCCACGTTATTTCTTCGAAATATATCTCCTGTGCCATATCTTGTCCGAAAGTATCTTCCATACAAAGTCTTGAAGCGTACAGTATAATCAATCGCTTGCTTATGCGTACACCATAAAACAAAATGGACATGGTTAGACATTAAAATAAAAGCGAAAACATTGATACCGGTTGAGGCTGTAACAACCGCGATGTAATTCATTGCGGCTATAAAGTCTTCATCATCTTTGAAAAGAATCCTGGTTTCCAGGTGATTTGTAGAAACTAAAAAGTATTTCATGTTGTTTAAGTTTAGCCCGCAAGCAACGTACTTACGGCAGATGCAAACATAATCTTTTTTTGCTAAATTTGCAATCTTGAACATCAGACACATAGTTATATGTACAGAAGCCACACTTGCGGAGAACTCCGCATAGCCGACAAAGGCAAGAAAGTCACCCTCGCGGGATGGGTGCAGAAATCCCGTAAACTTGGAGGTATGACCTTCATCGACCTGCGCGACCGTTACGGCATCACTCAGCTGGTCGTTGAGGCCGACGCCGCCCCTGAACTGGTGGAGAAAGCCTCCTCCCTGGGACGCGAATACGTCATCCAGGTAGAAGGCGAAGTGCTCGAGCGTGAGAGCAAGAACCCCAAGATGCCCACCGGTGACATTGAGATCAAAGTTCTGAACATCAACATATTGAACGCTTCCGCCGTACCTCCGTTCACCATCGAGGAGACCTCCGACGGCGGTGAGGACCTGCGCGCCAAGTACCGCTACCTCGACCTCCGCCGTCCGCCCCTGCAGCGCGCCCTCGCCCTCAGGCACAGGCTCGCCCAGGAGATCCGCACCTACCTCGACGGAGAAGGCTTCATGGAAATCGAGACGCCGTACCTCATCAAGTCGACTCCCGAAGGAGCCCGCGACTTCGTGGTGCCGTCCCGCATGAACCCCGGAACGTTCTACGCCCTTCCGCAGAGTCCCCAGACCTTCAAGCAGCTGCTGATGGTGGCCGGCTACGACCGCTATTTCCAGATTGTCCGCTGCTTCCGCGACGAGGACCTGCGCGCCGACCGTCAGCCCGAGTTCACCCAGATCGACTGCGAGATGAGCTTCGTGGAGCAGGACGACGTGCTGAACACATTCGAAGGCATGATGCGGCAGATGTTCAAGAACGCCCTCGGCGTCGACATCCCCAACCCGCTCCCCCGCATGAGCTGGTACGACGCCATGGACAAGTACGGCTCCGACAAGCCAGACGTGCGCTTCGGCATGGAAATCCATGAGGTGACGCCTCTGGTCCAGGGATGCGGCTTCAGCGTGTTCGACGAC
>Ga0310690_10011680_pt1 | contig 10823 bp, 11 predicted proteins | sample AusTroGonzalo_MG_2_FD_207661 | JGI IMG/M metagenome (GOLD analysis project Ga0310690, IMG submission 207661) | Bovine rumen microbial communities from tropical cattle in Woodstock, Queensland, Australia - Gonzalo_04 (v2) (version 2) | ecosystem: Host-associated > Mammals > Digestive system >...
TATTACCTCAAAGCGGACCAAGCAGGTATAGCCGACGCACATATGGCATTGGCTTTCTGTTGGCGAGATGGAGATCTGGGCATGATTGACCGCGAGAAATACGCTAAAATGCGTCAGGAAGCAGTAGACCGTGGTAGTCACATGGCAGTTCAACAACATCTGAGGGACATGATGCGCGGTAACGGAGGTTTTGAACGCGACCCCTGGAAAGCTTATGAGCTGTTAGATCGCTTCGTTCGTCAGTGCGAAGCCAACGGTGACCATTTTGACCCTCGGTACTTGCACGTATTGGCTGATATAGCCGATGCAATGGGCCGTAAAGCCGAAGCTGATCTGCTGTATGAAAAAGCACTCAAAGCCGGTGACACCACTTCTTGGTTCTGGTTGATGTGTCTCCGCTGCTGCGACGAGAAAGGTAACATAGAGAACACCGAAACTTGCGAGCAGATGATGAGCGAGTACAACGATTATGTGATTCCAGAGGTGTTCTCCAGCATGCAGATGTGTATGGCGGCATATAACTACGACGAATTGGATGATGACCTCAAAAAAGATGCCCATGAGATGCTCAAGGATAACCTTGAACTGTCTTGGGAAATAGGTGATGCCTACGGTGCATTCAGCATGGGATATAATTATTACTATGGTAAATTCGGTTTCGAAGAGAATAACGACGAGGCATGGAAATGGTTCGCCCGCGCAGCGCTGATGCGCAATAGTACCGCCTATTACATGATGGCGGATATGATTGCAGAAGGCTTTGCACCGGAAGGGTATGACGAGGAGTTCCAACACATCTGCGAACTCCGTGCATTGCGGTTAGGCGATGACGATTGTCTCAAACGTGTTGTGGATGCCTACAAACAAGGATTCTTAACCGATTTTGCATTAGAGATAGAGAAATATCACTTGCCTGATTACGAGGCGAAAAAAGAAGAGGAGGAAGACGATGATGAATACGACGAAGGAGACGACGGACGCTATGACGCTTATGCATGAGATACACCCCGAGGATTCCCACTGGTGGGGCTTTGCAGCGCTGCCGGATGAGTTGGATTATCCGTTCAACGGAGAAGATAACCCGTTGACGCTCATATGCCAGTTCCATCACGGAGAAGGAATGATCTATGTGTTTGCCGACCTGGACTATTTCCTCGGCGATTATGATGCGGACGGCGGACATATCGGCGAATGGGACGAGCGGTTCTTTAAAGTGCTGTATTCACCTACTCGCGAAAACCTTCACATCCATGAGATAGTAGACTCTGACGGCGAGTCTGCCGTTCCGGCTGCTGAACCGCTCAATGCTCCTTCGCAGCGCGGAGAAGAATCGGGGGTTCTGCAGCATGCATCCTGCTGGACGGAGGAGATAGAGCAAGAGTTTCCGGGCTATCAGGTGTTGTTGGAACTGGATGAGAACGATACGATAGGACTGCGGTTCTATGATTGCGGTACGCTCTTCTTCCTTATCAAGCCCCAAGACCTGGAGGCTAAGCGATTTAACCAAACAAAATGTGTATTATATTCCTATTGATATGAAAGATAAAATAGAAGAATTGGTTGAGTTATGCAAGCAGATCAATGATAGCTGGCACAACAACGAAAACCGTGACGGATGGAAGAACCTGCGGTTAGTGCCTGAGGTGGCTACTCAACTGACGGCTATGCCGTTGGAAGGCGAAACGAGTGCCGCTAATCAGATAGATGTGTTGAGTCTGATGATCGACTGCGTGGATGAGTTAGCCATACCGCGACAGATCCTCTCTATCCGTAAGTACCAACTATCGCTTTTCGAGCATTTGGAACCGGAGGCAGAACTGCAAGTAACCCGCGAGGAGGTGGAACAGGAGATTCAGCGATTGGAAGATTATGTGAACCTGTCTATTCCGATGGAAGAATGGTGCAAGAAATACCATAAACATTTGCTCTTTGACCCAGTTGAGCGGACGCTCGAGTACGAGACAATCATCTATGAGGTGGAAGAAGAAGTGGCCACCGAACTGAAAGACGAACCGCGTTGTATGGGCTTTTGCTTCGCGTATTGGGCAGCCCTTAGAACCGCGTTTGCCAAACGCGGCATTGAGTGGCGCTCACCGGGGCAAATGAACCCCAGAGTGCATTTTGATTAATCAAATACCTCCATTAGCACCGCCAACGAACGGGGTTCTATCCAATCATCTATATGTTTGCTGAAATACGCGCAGAGTCGATGTAATTGTTCTTGTCGCTCTGCACGAGTCTGAGGCAGCCGCACTAATTGCGGCTGTTCTTTTTCATCGATCGCAAATCCTAACTGCGCCGCAAAACCAATCAAAAAATGCAAATGAAAATTAGGCGAGTCATCCAATGTCTGCACGGCGTGCGCTAAATAACGAAACATCGCCTCATCCGGTACCGGATAACGTAGCGTCAGATAAAGCACTTCGCTTAAGAACAGCGCTACCGCCTGCCGGTAATAATCGTTTGGTGCGGAGGATGCGTTTGTATGAATTGGCGTAGCCTCCTTAAGCGTAGGAGGTTTAGACCCCGCCGGATAATCGGCTGTGATGGATAGGAGAGTGAAGGGAGTGTAGAGGCCGATGGCGTGCTTGCGTCCTAAACCATATACCATATAATTAACACGTCCGCCTGCGCGTGTGTACGCATGGAGGACGTGCGCTTTGTCCGAACGAGGTTGCAGCGAAAGAACGATGGCTTCAGTCGTGTTGACCATAGATACCATCTATTTGTACGCCGTCTACAAGGCGGTAGATACGGAACGACCAGTCTGCTTTACGCCCCTTCACAGCCGGTTCGAAATGCAGTACGCCGTACACAGGTTCTGTCGACGTACAGTCCGCAGAAAGCGTTTTTTGTTCCTTCGGTTTACCGGATGTGTTGATAACCACAAACGGCATTTGCCGTACATAACTATGGTCATGCCCGGCCAACACCAGATCTGCTTTAGACAAGGTATAGCGGAAAGCGGCATAAATAAGCGGATTAGCCCGTCCTTTAGCAGCCGAGCGAACCGGATGGTGCATCAGCACTACCACTCGTTTGGTGCCGGCAGACTTCATCGCTGTCTCCAACCAAGTTAATGTTCGTGTCAACCGTACCAACCGATTGAGTGGATTGGTATCCAATATGATGAACCGTACTTGCGGAAAATCAACGATGTAGTTTGCGCCCTGCATGCCCTGCGTGGTGTCCACCGGTTGTGGAAACCAACTCAACCATTCGTGCGCAAGGTTCTTATGCAGACCTTTATTATACTCATGATTGCCGGGACAGGTGATGACCGGTAGTCCTTCGAGTGCGGAAGATGTCCATTCGCGCAGCAGTAACTGGTAGTAATACGGATACCCTCTATCTAACCAATCGCCTGTTTGGATAACGGCATCGATTTGAGGCGCCCAAGCGGCCAAGGAATCATAGTCTTCACGCTGTAACCGGTTATGCACATCGCCTAACACCAACAGATCCAACGACGCGGGACTGTTCACATCCTGCCAGCCTGCGGCTGTGCGTACGAACCCATGGACCGAATCATCTCTGAACGTAGGAAAAGTGTACGTGAGCGTCTCACCTCTCCATTCGGGTTTATCAGGCATACCAAACCACGCCTGCCAACGGACGACGCAAATTACTGCGCCGACCGTTAACAGAACAACGGGAATTCCTATTTTCAGCCATCTACTCATTAGAAGGGCAGGTCGCTGGTACCATCATTGACCGAGGCGTCAAAAGGATCGACGTCTGCCATCGGTTCAAGTGGTTGCGCCGGTGCAGCCGCTGGTTGAGGAGCTGCAGCCGGTTGAGGAGCTGCGGCCGGTTGAACTCCTTCTGCAGCTTGTGTAACATCACCTTGCTGGATCTTCCATGCACGGATAGAAGTATACCAACGGCCGTTGAACTCACGGCTCTCAATATCAAAACTAACCGTCACTAATTGGTCAATGGCACAAGGGTTTAGTTTGATGCGGTCCTCACCGAACACCTCGAAATGCACTTTACGAGGATATTGGTCGAGCGTCTCCAGTACATATGGTTGTACTTTCCAAGGGTTGCCGTTACGGCCTACACCGCTTTGCTCCGGCAATACTTGTATGATCTTACCTACTACTTCCATGGCTTATTCTCCTTTGATTGCAGCAACACCCGGAAGAACTTTGCCTTCGATAGCCTCAAGCAATGCACCACCACCGGTAGAGATATACGATACTTGGTCAGCGAGACCGAATTTATTGACACAAGCCACGGAATCACCGCCCCCGATGAGCGAGAAGGCACCGTTCTTGGTAGCTTCAGCAATTGCCAAACCTACTGCACGGCTACCGCCGCAGAAGTTATCGAACTCGAACACGCCTGCAGGTCCGTTCCAAAGGATGGTTTTAGCACCCTTGATAGCCTCAGCGAACGCTTTTTGTGCTTTAGGACCGGCATCCATACCTTGCCAACCTGCCGGAATAGCATTCGACGGGCAGATTTGTTGTTTCGCATCATTGCTAAAGCTATCGCCGCAGATTGCGTCCTCAGCGAGTACAAGCTCTACACCGTTTTTTTTAGCCAGTTCTTCTACGCCCAGGGCGACATCCAGTTTATCGAGCTCAACGATCGACTCACCGATCTCACCACCGTGTGCTTTGGCGAAGGTGTAGGTCATACCACCACAGAGGATGAGTTTGTCTACTTTGCCAAGGAGGTTCTCGATGATACCGATCTTCGAACTTACTTTCGAGCCACCCATGATAGCTACGAACGGACGTTTAATATCGCCGAGCACAGCGTCTACTGCTGCAACTTCTTTCTCCATCAAGAAACCAAGCATCTTGTTGTCTGCATCGAAATAGTCAGCAATGACAGCGGTGGAAGCGTGTTTGCGGTGAGCGGTACCGAACGCATCCATGACGTAGCAGTCAGCATACGAAGCCAAGGTCTTAGCGAACTCTTTCTGACGGCCTTTCATCTCTTTCTTAGCAGCCTCATAAGCCGGATCCTCTTTGTCGATACCTACCGGTTTACCTTCCTCTTCCGGATAGAAACGCAGGTTCTCCAGCAACAGTACCTCACCCGGTTTAAGAGCTGCAGCCTGTGCTTGTGCTTTGGCGCAATCCTCAGCGAACTGAACAGGACGACCGAGTGCCGCAGCAACAGCGTCTTTGATCTGAGAAAGGCTGAACTTAGCCTGCACTTTGCCCTTCGGTTTACCCATGTGGCTCATGATGATGAGCGCACCGCCGTTATCCAAAATGTGCTTCAGCGTAGGAAGCGCACCGCGGATACGGGTGTCGTCTGTAATCTTACCGTTCTCATCCAGTGGTACATTGAAGTCCACACGTACAATCGCCTTCTTGCCGGCGAATTGAAAATCTTTGATAGTCATAACGTTTAAATATTTTGGTTAGTTAATTAGTAGTCAGTATTCAGTAGACAGTTACCAATCGATGGAGTTCAGGCGGCCTTTATACACATCACTATATGTCTGCTTGCTGTCCTGACCTCCGAAGAGGTATATATGATTATCGCGAACGATGGCCGTTTGTTTTTGTCGGGCCTGGTAGACAGACGGTAATTGGTTCTTTGTACTATCTGCCGCCGTCCAGATTAGACCTTCATCATTGGAGATTAGGATCTCGCGACCGAAATATTTCATATCCTTATCCACCCCGCCAAAGAGCAACAGTTGGTTGTTATAAGCAATGACGGACACACCGGTGAGCGTTGTGAACTCCGGTCGGTCTATTGAGAACTCCTCCAATCGGTATCCGTTATTCTCCGGCGTATGTTTAGAATACTCTAAGTTCCATCGGCTGTTCAGTGACCGACCGTTCATCGCAAAACCGCCGATAATCATTGCCCGCTCACGCGTGCTGGCGCTTTGGAAAGCCACTGTCGCAAAATCGCTGATGGGGAAATTGCCGTCATCGGGTCGCAGCTCTGTCGTGTCCAATTGATTATTCGTCCAAGTGGCTAATTGGTAACCATTATTATCCACCAATGCCCATATTTCATCATTCCAATACAGCAACATGGTCAAGATTGGATAAGTGACCGGTTGACTGGACCAGATAACGCCGTCAGTACTGGTGTAAAGCGCGTTGTCCTGACCAAAATATAGGGTTGTACCATCGCTAATCATCTGACGCACTCTCGTGCCGTAAGGAAGACCTAACGCCTCGCCTAAAGCGGTCCAATGCTCACCATCCGGCGAACGGAAAGCCTCAATCTCCCATCCGTTACTTTTCATCATCACAAAATCGTCGCCCAACTCCAACACCCGCTGTTCGCTATCATCTTCCGGATAGATGGCATCGGTCAGTTGAGTCCAGGTATACAGATCGGGGTCTACCTGATGTATCGTTGGACGAATCTCATACACTTTAGTGGTTGTACCATCTGAGGAGCGGATAGTGAGATAAATAGGTAGTTTGGTAAAATTGAGCGTGTCGTAACCGGTTAACTGAACAGTCGTATCCGGCAGTTTCAGATACGCCGCACCGGGTGTAGCTGCAAAACTGAACTTAGGCACTACCGTGTCCAATCGTGTACCGTAGAGCATGGAGTCTTTATTCCACACCAAACCGGTATCCAATCGTTCGTCAATGGTAAAGACTGCCTTCGCCAAACCAGGTATCGAGTCGTTGCTCGCAAAATAGAACGCGCTCAGTTTAGCCACCGACGAAGTGGTAGTCGTCGTACCGGAATTATCGTCACACGAACTCAATATGAGTCCGCACAAACCTATCAATATGTATAAAATTCGCTTCATTATGCGTAATTATTGTATTATTTTGCTTTTTAATTTGCTTATTCCAGAAAAAAGCAGTACCTTTGCAGCGTTTTTAAAATAAATACCATGTTATTCGAGTCCCAAATACATGATTTAAAGCAACTCCTTCCTTGGGTTCGTATTCGTAAGGAGCAAGCTAATCTGCGTAATATAACGGCGCAGAAACGTCGTCTTCTCACACCCGAAGAGGTTGCGGAGCAGTCCGCCCTCATCATTGCTCAGTTGGAGCAGATGACGCTTTTCCGTGAGGCCCAAACAGTTCTTCTTTATTATCCTATTCGTAATGAAGTGGACTTGCGTCCACTGCTCGCTAAGTACGATGGGAAGAAGACTTTCCTCTTTCCCGTCACCCACCGGCATGGCATGGAGGTGCGGCCGTATGACGGCGAGGATATGATGCGGAAAGGACGTTTGGGAGTGCCAGAACCGCAGACTGCTACTTTCAAAGGACACATTGACCTGATGATTGTGCCGGGTGTTGTCTTTGACCGTCACCGTCACCGTATTGGTCGGGGTGGGGGATATTATGATAAATTCTTAGCCAAATATCCGTTGGTTCCGAAAATCGGCGTATGTTATTCCTTTCAACTCCACCACCATGATATTCCCCATACATGGCGGGATAGGAAGATGGATTGCGTGGTCACTCCTCAGTCAACCATTGAATAGTAGGTTGACTGTCTCGTATCTGTTGAAGCTTTCTGTCGGTCTCGGCAGAAAGTTTCTTTTCGCCCTTACGGTAATAATAGATTAGACCGTAAAGTTGACATTTCATCATACGGGCGTATGGTAACTCATTCTCGTAGAATTTCTCCACCGTATTCCAAATCTCTAAAATGAGCGCATCTGCCTGTGCACGCATAGGTGCCAAATCACTTTGCACCCGCTCTGTGTTTTGTACATGGAAAGCGTGTTGTTGATGGTGTTCTCGGAAAATATCGTAATACACCTTCACTTTATTGATTGCAGGGTTATAAATGGGGAACCCACCGTTCGCCATTCGTTTCTGTTCTCCCTCAATAATCTTCTGTCCCCATTCCGCCAGGTTCTCCTCCGTACTCAAATCAGGCACTACATGGTTCAGCGGGTCCAGACCATACAACAGTTTTTGCTCCTTCTTTATCTCTCCACGAATAACCGCTAGGTTCAGTACTTGAATAAAATGTGACACATACATGCGGGCATTCTGCACGACATGTCGGTACTGCTTGTTTGCTTTGACCGAAGAAGTATAATTATCCTTTGACTGCAGCACAACGTTCTCGAATTGCGCCAAGAACCGCTGCGCCTCGCTCTGTAATTTATACGGCAGTACTTGCTCTCCGAAATCCGCTTCTTGTGCTCTGTGTACCGCGCGCTGCAAGGAATGCAAACGAGCTAAATCGGTGTTGGGTAAACGTCTGTAAGGCATCTTTATATTACGATTTAACGATTTAACGATTTACGATTTTCGAGTGACGAGTTTTTCTGCTATCTCGCGTAGCCGCTCAGTGGCGCTGTTCTGCGGCAAACGGTCTAGTTGTGCCAAGGCCTTCGCCGTATGTTCCTCCATCAAGGCTTCACAACTCTCCCGAACACCCAGACGGTCATAGATCTTCCGCACGGCGGCTATTTTCTCATCCTTGCGATCGTTGACCAACAACCATTCCAATAATTCCGCCTTACTCTCCGGATCAGCAGTATCAAAAGCAGTAATCAAGAGGGCGGTACGTTTATTGGCACATATATCGCCGCCTATCGCTTTGCCAAAGGTCTTTGGGTCACCGTACACATCGAGGATATCATCTTGTATCTGGAACGCCAAGCCTAAGTGCAGTCCGTATGCGTACAGCGCTTTCTGCTGCACTTCGTCTGCTCCGGCGATGTATCCGCCTATCTTCATTGCGTATGCTAACAGCACTGAGGTCTTGAGTTCAATCATCTTCATGTACTCATCAATCGTCACATGTCCCATGTGCTCGAATTCTATATCATACTGCTGTCCCTCACAAATACCGGTCGCCATTTCATTGAACCAGGTCAACACTTGCGGCAGTTTGTCGGCCGGCACTTTGCTCAACTGTTTATACGCCTCTATCAACATTTGGTCGCCCGAGAGAATCGCAGTCTGCTCATTCCATTTGACATGCACTGTGGGCCTTCCCCGACGCACATCCGCCTTATCCATCACATCATCGTGAAGGAGGGTGAAGTTATGGAATATTTCTAACGCCAAAGCAGCCGGAAGTGTCTGCTCGATGGCGTCGCCGTTAATCAATCCTCCGTTCACAATTGCCTCAGCGGCTATCAGCGCCAAAGTGGGACGAAGCCTTTTGCCGCCTGATGCCAATGTGTAAGCAATCGGTTCGTATAATCCGTTCGGATGCCGATTCCAATCAATCTGCTCTATGGCTTTGTTAATATCAATCATACAAACTTATTTTCGATGATGTCAGTCAATACTTCTTTGATATCGAGACCGGCGGCACGTACTTGCTGAGGGATGAACGAAGTGGCCGTCATTCCCGGCGTGGTGTTCACCTCTAAGAGGTTGATCTTGTCTCCCGTTATAATCCAATCCACGCGGATGATGCCGTTTGCACCGATGATATCGTACAGGCGGAGCGTCTCGGCTTGGATTTTATCGCGCACCTCGTCCGGAATACGTGCGGGGGTAATCTCATCTACTTGCCCTTTGTATTTCGCATCGTAATCAAAGAATTCATTATGCGTCACCACTTCGGTGATAGGGAAGGCTACCGCTTTGGTTTTGGTCTTATAGACGCCGCAAGTTACTTCGATACCTTGCATATAGGCCTCGCAAATCACTTCATCGCCTTCTTCGAACGCCCGCTCAATGGCAGGATAGATTTCTTCGACCGTCTTCACTTTCGTACAACCGAAGGAAGAACCGCCTACGTTCGATTTGATAAAACACGGCAGGCCCAAGGTCTCCGCTACCTTCTGCGCATTCGGCCATTTTTGGCCGGCACGAAGAATCATACTGTTTGCGATATGAAAACCAAAATACGAGAGGTAATGATTGCAGGCATATTTATTGAAGGTGAGCGCAGCTGCCAACACACCGCAGCAGGAGTACGGCAAACCAATCATATCCAAATAACCCTGCAGCACACCGTTCTCACCGGGTGTACCGTGGATTGTAATATAGGCAAAATCGAAGGTGTGCTTCACGCCCCCGCGCGTAAAAGAAAAATCATTCTTATCAATAGGACAGCCGGGACCCGTCAAGTCATCATGCTCCATGTTTGCTTCGGGCAGTGCCGTCCAATCATCGCCATGTAACCGCACAACGGTCACATCGTAGCGGTCATGGTCCAAGAATGAGTAAATGCCTTTCGCGGAGCGTAGCGACACCTCATACTCGCTACTGTCTCCGCCGGCAATAATAGCTATTTTTCTTCGCTCTAAAGTGGGTTTATTGGGTTTCATTTAAACACAATTCTAAAATTTCGGGCAAAGTTACAAAAAATTTTGCATATATGCAAATAATTCTTCGCTTTTAGCGATTTTTGTACATATCATCGTAGTACTTCTCGTACTCGCCGGAAGTGATGTTATCCATCCACTCTTGGTTATCGAGGTACCAACGAACGGTGCGTTCGATGCCTTCTTCGAACTGCAGAGACGGTTCCCAACCCAACTCTTTCTGCAATTTCGTCGAGTCTATGGCATAGCGCATATCATGGCCGGCACGGTCAGTAACGAAGGTGATGAGGTCAAGGTCTGCGCCTTCAGGACGACCCAAAATACGATCGACGGTCTTGATGACGGTCTTGATGATGTCTATATTTTTCCATTCGTTGAAACCACCGATGTTATAGGTCTCAGCGATGGTGCCTTTATGGAAAATGAGGTCAATCGCGCGGGCATGATCTTCTACGAAGAGCCAATCGCGTACGTTCTCACCTTTACCATATACTGGCAGGGGTTTGCGATGACGGATATTATTGATGAAGAGCGGAATCAACTTCTCCGGGAATTGGTACGGTCCGTAGTTATTGGAACAGTTGGTGACGATGGTCGGCATGCCGTAAGTGTCATGGAACGC